>Ga0256404_1002731_pt1 | contig 38082 bp, 35 predicted proteins | sample RumenRJG_01DNA_FD_185990 | JGI IMG/M metagenome (GOLD analysis project Ga0256404, IMG submission 185990) | Bovine rumen microbial communities from Lethbridge, Alberta, Canada - RJG_01 | ecosystem: Host-associated > Mammals > Digestive system > Stomach > Rumen | place: Canada: Alberta | collected...
ATAGTTGTACGAAGGCCTTTACCGGCATATCCCCACACCATGTTTGGACTCTTATAAGGCAGAACCAGCCACATGATGCACATAAACGCGACCGAAGAAAAACCGACGTAGGTAGCAATCATCATTTCGCTGCCTTTTACTTTGTTAAGAAGCAGTCCATATCCCCAGCCAAGCACAATTGCAATTGGGGTTGCGACAAGCATGGCCGTGAAAATGCCATAAAGGCCGGTTGCGTTCATCTCCACACTGGTAATGGCGCCCAGAAGTCCGGCAATGATACCCAGAGGCAGACCAAAATTAAGCCCGCATCCCGACTGAACCATTGGTACCATTGCAAGCACCATGACGCCATTCATGCCAAAACGGACAAGCGTGTCGTTAATGGAGGCGTCGATACGGACACCTACAAAAGGAGCAAGGATGAACAGCGAAATCAGAAATAGAGCAATAAGGATTCGCGGCCACCCGACATCCTCAATAAAGTTTTTGATGTTTTTCATTGATTCGCTGCCTCCTCGTTGGTACCAAGCATCAGGTAGCCAAACTCTTCGGATGACACTGTCGCCGGTTTTATGCCAACAACAGCACCTTTATCGATGATTGCAATACGGTCGCAGATTGAACGAAGCTCTTCAAGTTCGGAAGAAATCATCACAATGGTCATGCCAAGTTCGCGGTTATAGCGTTTCAGAGTATCAAGCACAACTTTTTTGGCGCCTACATCAATGCCTCGAGTCGGTTCAGATACAAATAAAAGCCGCGGATGTGTCTCAAATGCTTTTGCAAGACATATCTTCTGCTGATTGCCGCCGGACAGTTCCCGCACTTTCTGTTTGGAGCTGACGCATTTGATTTCAAGTTCACGGATGTAGCGGTCAGCACATTCATTAATTGCCTTTTCATCGCGCACTTTTACCATGCCGCCAATAATAGGCTTTAAATATCTCTTCTGATTCTGCAGTGATGTAAAAACGATATTCCATGCAATAGATTCGTCCAAAAGCAGTCCGACGCCTCTGCGGTCTTCAGAAACAGAGGATATTCCCATGGACAAAGGCGCTTCAGGATTATTCAGGGGTACATTTTTTCCGTCAAATTCTACAGTGCCGCCCGATGCATAGAGCCCCATAATGCCGTTTGAAATGCCTAATTTGCCTTGCCCTGCGAGGCCGCCAATGCCAAAGATCTCGCCTTCCTTAACGTCGAGGTTGACATCACGGACAGTTTCTCCCGGCATGTCAACCCAGAGATGCCGTACTTTCAGTATTTCACGCCCTGTTTTACGCGGCTCCGCTGCTGCAACGCTGCCGGACATGGCACGTCCAACCATGCTGCTGGCTATTTCACGAACGGAAGTCTTATCGGGTGTCGTCTTCAGCACGACTTCACCGTCGCGAAGCACGACGATATCACTGCACACTTCCATAACCTCACGTAGACGGTGCGAAATGAAAATTATGGCAATGCCCTGTTCTGCCAGATGCCTCATTGAATCAAGAAGGATTTCAGCCTCGTTTTCTGTCAGAACAGCTGTGGGCTCATCAAAAACGAGCAGCTGCGTGTTGGTTTTTGCTATTTCTCTGGCTATTTCTGTAAATTCTTTATGACCGACTGGCAGTTCAGAAATCAATGTATTACCGTCCAGAGCAAAATTCAGCTTTTTAATTGCAACCTCTGCACGCTTCTGCATATCAGCGCGGTCGAGTGTTTTCAAACGATACCCAAATGCCTCTACCAACGGGTTGTAAATCAGCGATTCGCGGTTCAGTACAATATTTTCAGTGACTGTAAAGCCAGGTATCAGCGAAAATTCCTGATGTACCATGCCAATGCCGGCTTCAAGCGCATCATTGGGTGTGTGGAAATGAGCTTCTTTCCCGTTAATAAAGAATTTGCCTTCATAACCGCCGGTTTCAGCAATAACTTCCATGCCGAAGATAATATTCATCAGTGTGGATTTTCCGGCGCCATTCTCTCCTACAAGGCCCAGGATATGCCCTTTTTCAAGGGAGAATGAGATGTTTTTCAGAACTCGGTTGCCGAAATAGGCTTTACCTACCTGTTCAACACGAAGCAAAGGTTCCCCTCCCATGGAGATACCTCCTTTGAAGTCAGCCGCTGCTTCAAGCGGTTTAGTGGGATTTATGCGTTTTTCAGCGCCGCAGCGCGCTGAAATATGTTTCAGAGTCATCAGCAATCCTTTCCGCGTGACGTGATCAGCTGCATTATTTTAGTATTTTTCACACGGAACTTAAAAAAAGGAGCGGGAGGAGGTTTTATTTCTCCCCTCGCTCTTCTCTGATGCATTTTAACAGAGTGCTATTTCAGAGTCAGATATTTTTCAGGCACTACTTCGTCAGTCATATGCAGATAGCCTTTACCGAAGATATAAGTATCCTGATAGACGAGAATATTGTTCTTCAGCTCAAGACCGGTGTTTGCATCAACATACACTGTACCGTTCCACTTAGCGCCGGGGGTAGCGTTATTATAAGCTGTAAGAAGATCTTCACGTTTGAAATAACGGCGGAAGTTTTTCGCTGTGACATTCTTCTCAATGCAGCTCTTAGCATACTCGCCCAGAGCATAAGTGGTTGTGAAGCCATAGGAGTACGCCCAGGTGCCCATGCGGCCCTTGCCGCCCTTTGCAACAACAGCTTCTTCGATTCTTTTCAGTATGGCAGGGAAATCGCCCGCCACATCCGAAAGCTCAACACCAAGCGCACCGGGATAACCCATCAGAGGCGAAGGAAGGTCTGCCTCGATGAAATAACCCTGTCCCTCAGCGATTCTCTTCAGCAGAGGTTCAGTTTCAGCATCATTCGTGCAGAAGAAAGCTGTCTTGGGTCCGTACTTATCAATCCACTGCGGGACGTGCTCAAGAATAAACTGCTGAGCGCCTGCGACGCCGACATCGCTTGTAGGATCGGGAGCGCTTTCAAAGTGGTATTTCATCCCAAGATCATTGCACGTTGCTTCCATGATCTTAGCACGACGCGACATCAGTTCATAGCTCATATGACGAGGGAATGAGATATGAACGAAGTCTGTGCAGCCCAGTTTATGAGCAGCAAGGATGATAAGATAACCGCGTGCGATGGAGTCTGAATGGATAACAAGATCAGCATTGGGAGCAATAACGCCAGGATCTTCATGGTTTTCGCCGGCAAAGAGAAGAATGTCAGGACGTTTTTCGCGGATGCGGCGGAAAGCCTCAGTTGTCCCAGGGATAGCCTGGTTGACAACCACGGCCTTCATAAGAGGATCGTCTGCAAAAGCTGCGATCTGAGAAATGGTTGTCTCCTGCTCGGTCATAAAATTATCAGGATAAGTGATATGTTTGATCATACCGCCGTTCGCAACATCGCCGTAACGTTTAACCAGCTGTTCGGCTCCGCGAAGATCATCCTCAGACTGTGATACTGTACCAGTGCAGACACCAATATGGAACTTCGCCGGTTCAGCAGCCATCGCCTGGGCAGCACTCATAACAACAGCAGCGCCCAGCAACCCTAGAACTAACTTTTTCATTGCGTACTCCCTCCATATATACAGATTGGCAAGAAAAGTAAAATACTTTAACTTGCCTATAACAGGTTACACTAAGTCAATATTTACGTCAATAATAATATCGAAGCAAAAAAATAAAAACTAAATGATTATTTTCATAAATACTTCTAATCACTTCAATTTCTGAAAAAGTATAATTGAGCCGCAAAATCATTAAGTTTAAGCTGCTGCTGACTTTGTATCAAGAATAAAACAATCTGATTATAGCACCGTCTTTATAAAAATAACTAAAATTAACTTCGATCTGAGATGCCATAATACTGACAGCGTGCACCTGTTTCAATGCTATCACTCTAGGGATAACCTCAACAGACGCAGTAAGGCCGCACATCTGCGGGTGCTGAAGAAGTTTGAGTACAGGCAGCAAGTTATCCCAACAGAATGAGCAGGGGAGAAAACTCTCCCCTGCTCTTATTCCCAGGCAGACTATTTCAGATTGAGATATTTTTCCGGCACAGGTTCGTCAGTCATATGCAGGAATCCCTTTCCGAAGATATATGTGTCCTGATACATAAGGATATTGTTCTTTAACTTAAGACCTGTACTTGCATCAACATACTCTCTCCCAAACCATTTTGCGCCGGGAGTTGAATCAGAATAGGCCGAGAGCAGATCCTCGATTTTGAAATAACGGCGGAAATTTTTCGCTGTAACGTTGTTTTCAACACATTTTATAGCGTACTTTCCCATGGCATAACTTGTTGTAAACCCGAAGGAATAAGCCCAGGTACCCATGCGTCCGGCGCCGCCTTTTTCAACGACTGCCTTTTCAACCTTTTTGAGAATAGCAGGGAAATCGCCGGCTACATCCGAAAGTTCAACCCCAAGTGCCCCCGGATACCCCATCAGGGGTGACGGGAGATCGGCTTCAATAAAGTAGCCCTGTCCTTCTGCGATTCTTTTCAGCAGAGGCTCAGTTTCAGCATCATTCGTGCAGAAAAATGCTGTTTTAGGACCATACTTGTTGATCCATGCCGGAACATGCTCAAGGATGAACTGCTGCGCTCCAGCGATACCAACATCGCTTGTAGGATCAGGCGCAGTTTCAAAGTGATATTTCAGACCAAGATCATTGCATGTGGCCTCCATAATCTTGGCACGGCGTGAAATAAGTTCTGTGCTCATATGGCGGGGGAAAGAAATATGAACAAAGTCAGTGCAGCCAAGCTTCTTAGCAGCGCTGATAATCAGATAGCCGCGTGAAAAACTGTCGCCATTTGTAACAAGATCAGCGCTTGAGGCGATAACCGCAGGATCCTCATGATAGTTGCCTGCGAAAAGAATGATGTCAGGACGTTTTTCTCTTATGCGCCTGAATGCTTCCGTAGTGCCAGGGACAGCTTGGTTTACAATAACGGCTTTCATCAGCGGATCGTCCGCAAACGCAGAAATCTGCGAAATTGTTGTTTCCTGTTCTGTCATAAAGCTATCAGGATAGGTGATATGTTTAATCATACCGCCGCTGCCGACTTCACCGTATTCCTTAATAAGCTCCTCTGCACCGCGCAGGTCGTCTTCAGACTGTGAAACTGTTCCCGTGCATATACCTATGTGGAACTTTGCCGGTTCAGCTGCCTGTGCCTGCATCGCGCTGAGAATTAACCCCGCCCCGATTAACGCCAAAACTGTCTTTTTCATACTATCGCCTCCTGCATAAGTTAATACATAAAAATTGTTTTTGTTACTTTTAGTATTCTACAATTAAAATGATAAAAAACAACGGCATTTTTCTTTCAAAAGTATGCCGCATGTCAAACTTTCTCCTCACACATTCAAAAGATATTGCAGTCACTGCTTCTCCCGGTGGTTTTTGTTTAAAAAAAGAACGGGGCTGTGATGTAAACAGACCCCGTTCAGGAAGATTATTTTAGTTGACCTTATCCTTCAGTCCCTTGCCGGCACGGAAAACAGGAACTTTCTTGGCAGGAATCTGAATTGTTTTGGCAGGATTCTGCGGGTTGCGGCCCACACGGGCTGCGCGCTCACGTACCTCGAAAGTGCCGAAACCGACAAGCTGAACCTTGTCACCCTTTGACAGAGCTTTCTCAATGGCAGCAAAGGTCGCAGAAATAGCTTCTGCCGCTGCTTTTTTGCTCATGTTCGCACTGGATGCAACTTCATTAATCAAATCGTTCTTAGTCATTTACAACAACCTCCTCGAAATTCTTTCTTATTGATGCGGCAGAGAGAAAAACTGCCGCTTTGCCATATTCTAAACACAAAAGTGCCTGCAGGTCAAGCATTTTCGACTTTTTCGTGGCTTGAACGCCAAAAAAGCCTCAGAGGAACGCCGTCATAATCTCCTGCTTCGCGGATTTTGCGCGATACATGGTTTTCAAAACCCTTCGTTACAATCGACGGGTCGTTTACAAAAAAGATGAAAGTCGGCGGCACAGCTGAGCTCTGTGTGCAGTAATAAATACGAAGACGACGTCCGTTTCTGTCAGACGGAAGATGGTCAAAGGCAAGCATATCACGAATAATCTGATTAAGTATTGTAGTGCTGAAGCGTGAATTTCTGCGCTTGTTTACCTGACTGACAACTTCGAGAAGTTTATGAAGCCGTCTGCCCGATACTGCTGAGGTAAACAGTACAGGGGCATGCAGAACAAAACGGAATTCATCGCGCAGTTTGCTGCGGATTTCATCTCCTGTTTCGGGGCGGTTAGGAAGAAGATCCCATTTGTTGACAACAATGACCACGCCTTTGCCGCGGGTAAGAATTTCATCAAGCAGTCTTTGATCCTGCTCAGTGGCCAGTTCTGTCGCATCGGTTACAAAAACAGCCACATCACACCGGTCGAGGCTGTCCATGGTCCGAACGCTCGAATAAAATTCGATATCATTTCTGATCCTGCTTTTTTTTCTGAGGCCTGCTGTGTCAACAATTCTGAAGCGCTCGCCGTTATAATCAATAAGCGCATCAATAGAATCGCGCGTCGTTCCGGGCACGTCGCTCACAAGCGAACGTTCGCTTCCGAGAAGTGCATTGAGTATGCTTGATTTTCCCACGTTGGGACGGCCGACAATTGCTACGTCTATGACACGTCCCTCTTCGGAATTTGCTTCATTTTCTGAAGGAAGCAGAGAGGCCACCTGATCGAGAAGATCGTCAATGCCTCTATTATGAACGGCGCTGACACCGACAACTTTATCAAAGCCAAGCTGATATGCTTCCATTACGTTTTCATCATGGCTGTAGTCGTCAATCTTATTGACCGCCAATACGACATTTGCACCTCGGGTACGAAGAACCTGCGCAACATCTTTGTCCATCCATGTTACGCCCTGAACGCCGTCTATCATAAAGATGACAGCATCGCTTTCATCAATCGCCTGAATGATCTGCCCTTTCATTCCCTGCATGATCGGATCTTTGTCCTTCAGAAGCAGTCCGCCGGTATCAACGATATAAAAGCTTTTTTCCTTCCACTGTACATGACCGTAAAGACGATCTCTCGTCACTCCTGGCATGTCGTCCACGATTGCACGGCGTTCGCCAAGTATTCTGTTGAATAATGAGGACTTTCCCACGTTAGGCCGTCCTACGATCGACACAATAGCCATGTTAAAACTCCTTTAGTTATAAAAATCAGTCTGTCCAGACCTGTATCTGCGGGAACCCCCTGCCCGAGGCACTGATGGAAAAATATTTTTTCAGCACTCGCCGCAGGAGCGCAATTCTGGGCGCCATTACAATAATTTTATGCCCCGCCGGATCTGGCAGCATAGGCATGAAGTCGTTTTCATTCAGATCCCGAAGAAGTGAAGCCCGATCACTCCATGCATTCGGTAGTGTAATTTCAGCAATAGACGTAAAAGGCGGAAATCCGAGCACCGCTCGTTCAGCTAATTCTTTTTTCCAAAAGTAGCCCCAGCCAGCCTGAAGTCCCGTAAGGCACGGCTGACTGCTGCGGCGTGTCTGCATTATCACCTGCTGTGTGCCCTGACCACGGCTGCAGGATTCCAGAAGCATGGAATATGCGTTAAACCGCGCATCATAATGAGGCTGACGCGCTTCAGCATCAGCGTCAATCCAACAGATAAGCGACGGAGAAAGTGTGTCCAGCAGAGATAACGCACGGCGTGATCCGAGAAGAAGACCGCCCTTTTTCTGCAGTTCAGATATTCTTTTTTTGCCCTCAGTTACTGTTTTCGGGTTATCGAGGTGCCACAATTCAACCGGAGAACTGCCGACAAGATTCTGTGCGAAACCAAAGAGCTTCTCAAGACCAGGAAGGAATCCCTGGAGCAGCTGGCCTCCGCACGAAGGACATTTTACGGGCAGAGGCGTAATTTGCCCGCATACTGGACAGCGCATACTTCCGTTTTCATAAACTAAAACTGTTCCGCAGCGTTTGCAGACGACAGGCTGCCCGCAGTCGGCACAGCGAAGTTCAGCACTGACGCCGCGGCGGTCAAGAAGCCAGAAAACTATTTCCCGGCGGTTGACGCGTGACAGTGTTTCGGAAACAACCACATCTGAAAGAGGCAGCGGGCACTGTATACCTCTGAATGATACTTTAGCGGCACTTTCCAAGTCAAGAATTCTTACTGATTCCCTGATTGTCTGTGGTACGGCAGGCTCGGCGGGTGAAAAATTTTTATATACACGGGAAGATGGCAGTCTGCCTCCCAGAATCAGCGACGCACCGCAGCAGCGGCTTCTGGCTGCAGCAAAACTCCGCAGAGAAAAAAATGGATATTTTTTTGTCCGCCATGCAGGGTTGCTTTCATCGTCAATAATAAGGAGACGCAGATTCTGAAAGGGCACCGCAGCAGCTCCAGGACCGCCAATAACAACAGCGTTGTCCTGGCTGAGAATCTGGTTCCAGAACTTCAGGGCGTTTTTTCCGCCTGAACCAGGCCAGAAAAAAAGCCTGGTACGGGCAATCAGGCCTGACAGGCTTTCATAAAACGATTTTGCCTGCTCTCTCTCGGGAAAAATACACAGCGCGCTTTCATGGCATTCAAGCAGGCGTTCTGTATAGAGATGCCGGCGCGCTTCATCAGAATACATGTAAATGAATTCAGTCGTGCTTTCTCCGGTCTTATCGATTTCCTGAAAAGCGGGCAAGTTTGCGTTTTTCCAGAAAAAAGCAGGAAGCAGGCTTTTAAGGACTTCTGTCTTTGAACACAGAAAAGCATAAGAAATTATTTCAGCAGCATGCAGGTAAGTCTGTCCTAAAACAGGAAGATGATCAAGAGGGCGGCTGATTTTTTTTATAACTGCAGATGTTTCTTTTTCTTCTGTCCGGCCTGTACAGATACCGACGCGGATCCCTCTCCCTACAGGAACAGTCACGCGGATTCCTGCCTGGAGAGGTGTGTCAGATTCGTATGTCAGATCATGCCACCATGGGCCGGGAACGGAAATCTGATACAACGGCATGATATTTGTTATAAGCCAGACAGTAATTAATTATCTGTCTCAGGGACGTCCGCTGTCCCATTCATCTTTTTCTTTTCAGTTTCCTTTTTCTCATCGAGCGCTGCTTCATTCTCAAGTTCATTTTCGATGGCATCCGGAATAGTTTCATTTTGCAGCTGGACAATGACATTGTTATCTTCAAGATCGCAGAGTGCAAGCGAAACAGCTTTTTCACCAGGGTGCTTTTCCTGTACTGGGTTGACTCCGCGAACTTCGCTTATCTGGCGTGCTCTTTCCGCAATAATCGTAGTAAGCAGATATTTGTTGTGTACATTAATATTATCCATGATTTTGTCAATGTTATGAAAATGCATTTTTATCTCTCCTTGCTGCATCGGTGTTGTTTTACAAAATGAACGAGTTCCGCAACTGCCACATCGAGATTGTCATTCACCACGATGAAATCGTATTCAGAACTTCTTTCCATCTCTTTCTGTGCATTGTGAAGTCTCAGCTCGATATCCTGCTCTGTCTCGGTGTGCCTTCCTCTAAGCCTTTGTTCCAGCACCGGCAGTGAAGGCGGCGCTACAAATATCGTTACTGCCTCCGGCATGATGTTTTTCACCTGGAGGGCACCCTGAACATCAATCTCGAGAAACATGTCATTTCCGCGATTCAGCACTTTTTCAACGTCGGCCTTCAACGTTCCATAATGGTGTCCGTGGACGCCAGCCCATTCAAGAAAATCACCGTTATCAACGTGCTGCTGAAACTCAGCCTCGCTAATGAAATGATAATCTACGCCGTCAACTTCGCCTTCACGAGGCTGCCGTGTTGTGCAGGAAACAGAATAGCTTAATCCGCCAAGCGCCTGGAACAATTTCTCTCTGATTGTGCCTTTTCCGGCCCCGCTAGGGCCTGAAATTATAAAAAGCGTTCCTTTACTGCTCTTCGTCATCGGCAATATCGCCTCCGGTAATGCGATTCACGATTGTTTCTGGCTGTATTGCAGAGAGGAGAACATGGTTGCTGTCAGTCACAATTATGGCTCTTGTTTTGCGTCCTTTTGTCGCATCAATAAGCCTTCCAGCAGAACGCGCTTCTTCCTTGAGACGCTTCACGGGGGAAGAAGCCGGCTGAATTATAGCAACAATCCGCTCAGCTACAATCATATTGCCGAAACCAATATGTACGAGTGTCTGTGGCATAGTAGTATTTTACTCCATCTCAATAAAAATAACGCAGAGTGTCTGCAGAACCAGTTTTTAGATTTCACTTTAAGAACCTGTCAAAAAGATTCCAAAGCGTTTCTGTTCTCTCTCCTGTCAGAGCACTGATGGCGCAGACCGGAAGCCCTTCATTCTGTATCAATTCCTTGAATCTGTTTACTTTAAACACGCCGGCACGGTCTATTTTATTCAGCACAACTGCTCTTGGCAGTTCAGCTGCTCCGATTTCGCGCAGCGTCTGCTGAATAACATCATACGTCGACGTAAGTGAAGGGTCATTTGCATCGAGCACAATCAGAAGCATATCCGCTTCACAGGCTTCTTCAAGAGTAGTACGGAAAGCAGCAATCAATTCAGGAGGGAGGCGGCGTATAAAGCCGACGGTGTCAGCCATCAGCAGCGGCTGACCAGACGGGGCATGAATCGTACGAACCGTTGTATCCAGAGTTGCAAACAGCTGATCAGCAGCATAAAGGTTCTGATCTCTGCTCAGACGCTTCAAAAGGGTCGTCTTCCCGCTGTTTGTGTAACCCACCAGTGCTATAATCGGTATTCCGCTGCGTTTCCTCTGTTTTCTCTGCCCTTCGCGGCGTTTTTTCATCTCTTCAAGTTTTCGCGTAATTTCAACAACACGGCTTTGCAGTTTTCTGCGATGACGTTCGAACTCTGTTTCCCCGGGACCGCGAGTGCCAATTCCAGCGCCCGCATTGGACATCTGCATCCCCAGACCGCGGATGTGCGGAATTTCATACTTACAGCGGGCAAGCTCAACCTGAAGTTTTGCCTCTGCTGTAACTGCACGGCGTTCGAAAATTTTCATGATCGTCAGCGATCTGTCCCACACCTCACAATCAGTAACACGGCGAATGTTACTGAGCTGAACTGGAGAAAGCATATCGTTACAGACAATCAGGTCAGCAGATGAAGCCTGGGCAAGAACTTTGAGATCCCTGACTTTGCCTGAACCAAGCAAATAGGCAGAATCCGGTTTTTCCCTTTTTTGTACTGCTACCGCTGCTGTTTCAATGTTTAAATTTGCGAGAAGCAGGGTGAGTTCTTCGAGAAGCTGTTGTGTGTCATCCTGCCCCGGCAGATCAAGTCCGGTAATAACGGCACGGCGGTGTTCCCTGAGCGTATCCTTGAAGTCAGGCGGCAAAGAGCTCAGCCAATGTTCTCTTTTTCCAGTCGTTCCAGTTCCTCCTGAAGTGCCTTTCGTATTCTTTCACGCTCCTCTTTCAGGGATGCACGTTTGTCTTTGGGCAAAGGAAAAATAGGATTTCCAAAATGAGCACTAATGGGATGGCGCGCGATTTTCTTTGCTCCTACGGGCATAGATTCATAAGTCCCGGCAACGTAAAGCGGAATAACAGGCACATCAACGCTTGTCGCAAGCACTGCTACACCGCCTTCTACAGTCTTCAGACGGCCATCGGCCGATCTGGCACCTTCAGGAAAAATCATAAGGTTTTCGCCGTGCTTCAGAAGTTCAAGGAAATGTTTCAGTGCGATGGCCGCTGAAGTACCAGATTCTCTGTCAACAGGAATGACTCCCAGATTGTTCATCAGCCACGTGAAAAGACGATTGATTCTGAAAAGTTCAACCTTGCCAAGCGGACGCAGTCGTCCAGGAAATACGCAGCCTACGACAACAGGGTCAAGATTGCTTGTGTGATTAGCAGCCACAATTACCGGGCGTTGTTTTGGAATGAGGTCACGTCCGGTTACTTTAAGCCCGCTGTAAATTTTCAAAAAAGCAACGCATAATATTTTTACAAAGTAATACAGAAAAAGACGAAACCAAGTTTTAAGCATGTACAGCCTTTCTTGCAAGAGCGACAATTTTATCTGCTACCTGTTCAGCGTTCATTGAAGAGGAATCTACAAGCAGCGCATCCGAAGCCTGGCGCAGCGGCGAAATAGAACGTTTTTCATCGATTTCGTCACGCTGGTGAATTTCGTTCAAAATTTTTTTGTAATCCACTTTTACCCCTCTGGCTGTCAGTTCATCGTACCGACGTTTAGCCCTGACATCAGCCTCAGCTGTAAGAAAGATCTTGACAGGCGCAAAGGGAAAAACAACTGTTCCCATATCTCTCCCATCGGCAACAAGACCGCCTTTCAGTACCTGATCACGCTGAATGCTCAGGAGTTTTTCACGCACTGAAGGCAGAGCAGAATAAAGCGATGCGATTTTGTCGACTGCGGGAGTACGGATCAAATCAGAGATATCATTGCCATTCAATAGAACTGTTTTACCATTTATCGCAACATTCACGTCAAATAACGCTTTATTGAGTGCTTCACCTTCCACAGGCGGCACTGAGATGCTGTCAAGGAAATAAGCCAAAGCTCTGTAAAGCGCACCTGTATCAAGATAATTTATTCCCAGTTTCGCAGCAACCAGCCGGGCTACGGTACTCTTTCCTGCACCGGCCGGTCCATCAATAGCTATGACTCCAGTCCACTTCACTGTGTTTCCCTCCTGAAATAAAGACGATCAGACAATGCCGCCGAATTTAATCATTTTGCGGAGCTGGTCTGCAGTGTATTCACGGGCACAGCCGCTTTTTAACTGGCGCAGTTCCATTTTTCCGATTTTACGTCTGAAAAGGACCTGGACGTTTAGATTGGCCAGAGCAGCCATAATACGCACTTCACGCTTGACACCCTCATTCAGGACAAAGCGAAGCCATCTGCCCTCAGGCACACGAGAAATAAAGTCAATACTGACCGGACGCAGCGGACGGTTTTCGTAGTACGTTCCGCTTCTCATCTTTTTAAGATCCTCATGCTGCGGGATCCTGTCAAGAAGAACCTCATATTCCTTTGTAATGCCTGCTCGCGGATGAATCATTTCCTGCGAAAAATCGCCGTCATTCGTCAGCATTAAAAGCCCTTCACTCTGAAGATCCAGGCGGCCAACTGGAAAAAGGCGATAATAATCGTATTTCCGCGGAAGAAGGTCAAGAACTACAGGATACTTTCTGTCAGTTACCGCACAGATGTAACCGCGTGGTTTATGAAGAACCATATAGATTTTTTTTTCGGGATGAACTTCAATATCATCTACAGTGACAATCTGCCCGTCGGGAACGTCGTATCCCGGCTCAGTTACCTGATACCCGCCGCAGACTACCCGTCCGGCAAAAATAAATTCTTCAACCTTTCTGCGCGAACCCACACCGCAGAGGGCCAGATATTTATTCAGTCTCATTTTCGGGCTGTCCTTCGCTTCCCGAAGCAGCATCGACCTGTACTGTGTCATTCTTCTCCTGCTGCTCTGAATTGCGGCGCAGATCTTCAATTTCGCTGATAGTGGGCAGGTCTGAAATGCCGCCTAATCCGAAAATCTCCAGAAATTTTGTTGTCGTTCTGTAGAGAAGCGGCGAACCTGTGCTTTTACGGCGCCCGGCAATACGCACTAATCCATAATTAAGAAGTGTGTCAATGACCCGGTCACAACGGACTCCACGGATGGCTTCAATTTCAGACCGCGTAACGGGCTGGCTGTACGCGATAACCGCAAGAGTTTCAAGAGACGCTCGTGTCAGTCTGACATGTTCACTGGCGTCTACTGAATGGAACTTGTCAACTGTTTTGCTCAGATCAGATGCGGTTGTCATAAACCATTTGCCGCCCAGTTCGACAATTTCCATGCCATGCTCAGAACCATAAGCGGCGCACATTCCGGAAAGTGCTGTCTTAACAGCTGATGTACTCTGCCCTGTTGCCAGAGATATTTCCTGAACACTGACACCGTCTGTTCCAATAAAAAGCAAGGCTTCAATCTGCCTTTTAAGCAAAATGTCATTCGTCCCGCGCTGTAATGAAGACATCTCCAAAAAGCTCCTTCTGCAGCAAAGCAACTCTGTTTCTGCGTGAAAGTTCCAGTAAGGCCAATAACGTCACGACTAAAGAAGTGCGTCCGGGTTCTTCTTTAAGCAGAAGACGCATTGAAAGGCCGCTGCTGAAAATTTTCAGCCGTTCAAGAATCCGAGACATACGGTTTTCAACCTGAACTTCCTCTGGAATTTCAGCGGGCACGCCGTCATCCTCAAAATCCTCGTTTTCCAGCATGCTCAGGGCCTGCTGCCGGCGCCTGTTCAAAAGAGCCAGCCACTGCTTTGAAAGCGAGTATAAGTCTCCCAGGTCAAAAAATGGCTCGGGAGCATCGGCGCGGCGCAGTCTTCTTTTGTCAGCTTTTTCCTTCAGTTCTGCAAGCACTGCTGCGGCTTTGCGATAAGGGCGGTAGCGCTCTATCATCCGAGGGAGATCCTGTTCTTCTAAAAGCGCCGGCTCATCTGATAATTCGTCTTCTGAAATATCATATTGAGGAAGCAGGGAAAAAGTTTTCTGACGTACAAGATGTGCAGCCTGAGAGATAAAATCGGCAGCAGCCGAAATAGAAAGCTCTTCGGTTTTGGCGAGATAGGCAACATAAATGGAAATCACCTGCGACACGCTGATCTGTGATGCTTCAATTTCCTTCTGATCAATCATATGGCATAGCAGATCGAGCGGCCCGGAAAAGCCTTCAATTTCAATCTGAAACATAGTTTGCGGAGTTTTCCCAGAACTCTGTATTTCGTTTTTCAGTAAAAATGTCCAGATAAGTAACGGGAAGCCGGACTAAATGAGCCAGTTTTTCCGCAAAGGGCCTGAGCGCTGGGTTTTCCATCTCACCATGATCACAGATCATAACGCTGAGTCCGGCATCCAAGGCTGCAAGACATTCATGGTAGCGTAAATCTGCGGTAATGTACAGATCAGCTGCGGCTTCTTTCCAGAGATCCCCGCCGGCGCCGCCGCACAAAGCAACTCTCTTAATTAATTTCTTTTTGCAGATCAGGCGGAAACCAGAAAGTCCCCATGTTTTAGCAGCGTGTTGGCAAAACTTAAGGCAATTTGTTTCTTTTAGAGTACCGACGGCTCCCATGCCGAAACCGCGAGGATCGCTGCTTGGTAGAAGCGGTGTGATGTTGTCAAGTCCCGCGGACGACGCAAGGAATTCATTAACGCCCTCGTGTGCACTGTCTAAATTAGTGTGGCATGCAACTACGTTCACTTTCAAAGCAAAAGCAGCTGAAACTGCCTTTGTGTCCGGACGGTCGCAGATCATGTTTTCCTGCGGAGAAAACATAAGGGGATGATGAGTTACAAGAAGGCTGCATCCCAGTTCGGATGCTCTTTTAACAACTGATTCAAGAGGATCAAGGCTTACGGCAATGCGCCGTACATCATCATCGTAATTTCCGAGCCTCAAACCGGCGTGATCCCATTTTTCAGCAAGATCAAACGGGGCAATCTCGTCAATTGCAGACAGTATATCCTTTACTTTCATTGTTCATCACACCGGTCCTTATCTTGAGAAGCATTGATGTGCCGCAAAAACTGAATCTTTCGGCTGCCTGAAGTCCTGAAATAATCACAAGAATTATACCACGCTGTACAGTAAAAGCATAAGATTTTTGCCAGGTCATCACTCTGTTCGATAATAAAAGCTTAACAGACATGATATGATATTTAAAATATTTGGTGCCATTATTTTAACTGCGTAGAGGACACTGTGATTTGCGTGCACTAAAAAAGAGAGGCTGCGCTTGCGGGCAGCCTCTCTTTTTTTACTCTTTACTTCTACAGTATGCTGAATCTCAGCAGTTTAAATAATGGTGGGCCCACCAGGATTCGAACCTGGAACCTCCCGGTTATGAGCCGGCAGCTCTGCCGTTGAGCTATGGGCCCATGCAGAAAACCTTAGGCTTTTATTTTACGCTGATGCATCCAACCGGGCAGCTCTTTACAGCCTGTTCCACTGCAGGACTGCCCTCTTTGCGAATGACCTCAGCGTATCCGCCTTCTGCATTAAGAGAGAACACATCCGGCGCTATTTGTGCACACAGTCCGCAACCAATACACTTATCAGAATCTATGCTCACGATCATGTGTCTGTCCCCTCCCATGCCGCAATATTATAGCGATCAGGCTGCATCGCGTCAACCCGTTTCAAATCTGTACAAGCCTGATTTATAAAAATTTGGCTTCGCTTAGTCTTGAATTGAAGAGTCTGCATGACTAAAAAATTTTTTACAATACTTAAGACTTGACTTTAAGCTAACTTCAGGTGATAAATTATAAGTATCTTTAAATACTCAATCATGAAGGAGCAGAACATGAAATACAGAACTCTGGGACGCAGCGGTCTTTCTGTAAGTGCTGTAGCTCTTGGCTGTGAAGGTTTTTCCGGAAAAACGGGAGAAGAAGTCAGAAAGGATTTCGATTTTGCCGAAAAACTGGGCATTAACTTTTTTGACTGCTACTCTCCTGATCCCGCTTTACGCTCAAATTTTGGCACAGCACTGAATGACCGCCGTGAAAAATTTATTATACAGGGACACTTATGTACAGCATGGGAAAACGGACAATATCTGAGAACGCGCAATATTAAAAAGACGCAGAAATCTTTCGAGGACCTGCTGAGAAGAATGAACACTGACTATATCGATATAGGTATGATTCATTATATTGATGCCGCCAAAGACTTTGAAGAGGTTTTCAGCAGCGGCAATTCTATAATCAATTATGCATTAAGTCTGAGACGTCAGCAAAAGATATGTTATATAGGTATAAGTACGCACAATCCTGAGATCGGTATAAAAGCAGTGCGGACAGGAGTGGTTGACGTAATTCTTTTTTCAGTTAATCCGTGCTATGACATGCAGCCGGCTGGTGAAAACGTAGACGACCTCTGGGCTGATGAAAGTTATCAGCACGCTCTGCACAATATTGATCCGGAACGTGAGATGTTTTATGAGTTATGTGAGCGAGAAAATATAGGCATTGATGTAATGAAAGTATATGGCGGCGGCGACTTGCTTAATCCCGATGATTCCCCATTCGGACGTGCTTTTACGCCTGTCCAGTGCCTAGAGTACGCGTTGACACGCCCGGCCGTAGCTGCAGTTATGGTAGGATGCAAAAGTCAGCAGGAAATTCAAAGTGCTGCCGAATGGTGTACGGCACCATTGGAAAAAAGAGATTATACCGATGTGCTGCAGAACCTTGACCTCTTTTCATGGCACGGTAAATGCATGTACTGCGGTCATTGCGCTCCATGTCCCAAGGGTATCAGCGTAGCCTCAGTCAATAAATTTCTGAACCTTGCAAAATCGGAACATAAACTCCCTGAAACTGTAGCAGATCACTACAAACTCCTCCCACATCATGCTTCTGAATGCATAGCCTGCGGTAGTTGTGAAAAGCGCTGTCCTTTCGGTGTCAAGGTCATTGAAAAGATGAAAACAGCCGTAAAAATATTTGGTTATTAAATTTACCGACACGAAGGAATGAATGTAATGCAGATAACAGAAGTTGCTGAAAAGTATGGACTTACTAATGACACTCTTCGCTATTATGAACGTATAGGTCTGCTGCCCCGCGTAGCCAGAACAAAAAGCGGTATCCGTGACTACAGTGAGAATGACTGTAACTGGGTCGCGTTTATAAAATGCATGCGCAGTGCAGGGCTCTCAATTGAAGCACTGACAAAATATGTACAGCTTTACAGTCAGGGTGAAAAAACTAAAAAAGCCAGAAAAGATCTGCTTATTTCACAGCGCGATTTTCTTGAAAGGCGCATTCTTGATATGAAAGACACGCTCAAAAAACTCAATTATAAAATTGAAAATTATGACCGCATTGATCCCTGAAATGTGCAATTAAAGAATTACACTTGGCAGTCTCTGTGACAGTATTAAGCAGAGTACGCTTTTATGACAATCCAGCCACGAATGAAACAGAAACTGACCGACAGCAGCTATACTGACGGGAAAGCATCGAAAAACACAGTAATGCCGCCACCAGATTCCTTTCTGATGGCGGCAGTTTTTTTGTTTAAGGGTGTAAAGACATGACATGTGTCAGTCGTTCTGACTACGCTGTGCACAGCATTTTCATTGAAGCGGCACAGCCAGCCATTTACAGTGGCACGTCCGCCGTCAACATGACGCAATCCCCCGCTATCAGAAAATGTTCATCTGAAAACGGGAGCATGGACATAATCGGCTTTTTTAATTGAAAGCCGGTTACAGCAGGTTCAGATCTTCAAGAATATTACGTGCAAGTTCCTCATAGGACTGATTTGTGCTGTCATAGATGCGGCAGTGCAGCTTTTTCATCAGTTCCTCCGCTTCACTGAGTTCACTTTTAATCCTGTCAAGATTTGCATAAGATGCCCTGTCGGGATCAAGTCCCATGGCCAGTATTCGTTCACAGCGGATTGCCCTGAGGCGTTCAGGCGAAATCAAAAGACCAACACGCTTCAGCGGATCCACGTCCCATACACGACGGTCAGGAGCTATCCCTGGCAGCAGGGGAACATTTGATACTGCGTAACCTTTCAGTGCCAGCCAGATTGAAAGAGGGGTTTTCCCAGCGCGCGAGACGCCGAAAAGAACAATATCGGCTTCATGCATTAGTTCTGGCGACTGTCCATCGTCGCAGCGGAGTGTAAATTCTATTGCTTTGACGCGCCTCAGATAATCGCCATCCAGCCGCCTTATAACACCCGGTTCTTGTATGGGCTGCAGACCGGTCAGACCTGAGATTTTATCAACGAGCGGCTCAAGCATTGAGACGTAGCCGACATTGTACTTCTGTGTCGCTCTGACAAGTTCTGCTCTTACATCTCGTTTTACCAGCGTGCTGACTACAAGCTGCCCGCCTTTCTGAGAAAAAGAATGCACAAGTTCTTCAACTTGTTCAACATCTCGTACAAGTCTGTGCCTTTCAATTGAAACATCAAGGCCGCTGAACTGAGAAAGAGCAGCATGAAGCATGCTTTCAGCTGTTTCACCGGTTGAATCGGACACAACGGCAACAAATAAATTCATCTGAAACACCACTCAATTATTTTGCTTTGCTGAGGTCTCCCACACGCATGAAGAGATTCTCGCAGAGCCATAACAAAGCCAGGCGATTTGCACGCACAGCCAGATCATCATCCATAACCATCACATCATCGAAGAATTCAGAAACTGCGGGTGAAAGCTTAGCCAAAACATTCATCAGTCCGTTCCAGTCGTTTGCCTTCAGAGAATTTTCAACCGGGGCAGATGCCTCATTGACTGCCTCAAAGAGCTTGGACTCGGCGTCTTTAACAAACAGGGACGGGTTAACAGTCGAGGAAGCCTCTTTCGACTTCATAAGAATGTTTTTTACCCGGACAGCTGCATTTACCAGGTTTGTAAACCATTCTTCTTTTCTGGCTTCAGAAAGTGCTTCAAGCAAATGCAGAGTCTGAAGCGGACGAGCTCCTGTCACAGCGATTGCCAGCTCAGCCAGGTCATGAGAATAATTTTTCTCTTTCAGCTGAATAAGCGTGCGCTGTTTTATGAATTCTTCAAGCAAAGATACAGTCTCGGATTCTAATGAAAAATCTGCAGCAAGCCATGTCATCAGCTTTGTAAGATCCAGATCAATCTGCAGTCCCCATATGATTTCATTAATGCAGCGGATGGCACGGCGAAGGCCATAAGGATCCTGCGAACCCGTAGGCTGGAATCCAAGTTTATAGGCGCCGACAATGTTAAAAGCGCGTTCGGCGATGCCTACCACCGCACCTATGACGTCAGTCGGCAGGGCACCGCCGGCAGAAGCGGGAAGATACTGCTCTGCCAATGCTTTGGCCACCCGTGGATTTTCTCCATTTTTCAGGGCATATTTAGATCCCATGATTCCCTGCAGTTCAGGGAACTCTCCGACCATGCTGGTCACAAGGTCTGTCTTTGACAGCAAAGCAGCTCTTTCAACAAGCGCAACATCTTCTTTGTTGCCGATGAGTTCGCAGATTTTCCGAGAAATTTCAACCATTTTCATGGTCTTGTCGTAAACAGAACCAAGTTTTTCCTGATAGACAACGTTCTTGAGGTCATCAAGTCGCGCGGACAGAGGACGTTTTAAATCTTCCTGCCAGAAGAAAGAGGCGTCTTCAAGACGAGCACGCAGGACGCGCTCATTGCCTTCGCGCACCAGGTTCATGTCAGGCACGAGATTGTTGCTGACGCCGACAAAACATGGCATCAGAGTGCCGGCATGGTCGTGGACTGCAAAGTACTTTTGATTGTCCTTCATGGATGTTGTCAGCACTTCTTCGGGGATTTCCAGATATTTTTTGTCAAAAGAGCCGTAAAACGGTACTGGATACTCCACAAGATACAGATTTTCCTGAATTAGCTTCGGGTCAAGCTCAACGACACCGTCGAGTTCTTTTTCAATTGATGCAATTCCGCTGCGCATTTTTTCCTCGCGCTTTTTTTGATCAACAATAACCCAGTTGTCATACATCGCGTTCATGTAGTCACTGCTTGATTTTATCTCAACAGTTGGAGCACCCATAAAACGATGACCGCGTGTAATGCGCCCGCTTTTCAGACCGTTATATTCAAAATCAACAACTTTTGAACCGATCAAACACAGTATCCAGCGTATTGGTCGCGCAAAACGAATCGCAGGATCATTCCAATACATATTCTTTGGAAAAACCAGCCGTCCAATAATATGCTTCATCATATCAGGGAGCAGTGTGTCAGCATCTCCGCCTGCATGGTTTATTACAGCAAAAGCATAGTCCACACCATTGACACTGCGGCATTCAAGATCTTCAACGGCAATTCCCTTGCTTTTTGCAAAACCTTCTGCGGCTCGAGTCGGTGCTCCGGTGCTGTCGAAGGCCGCTTTCCATGATGGTCCTTTATAGTCTTCAGATAAATCTTTCTGCTTATCCGCGACACTGTGCACAAACAGGACAAGCCGGCGAGGCGTTCCCATTACTTCAATGCGGCCATGTTCAAGTCTCTGTGCTTCAAAGTCTTCTTCTGCATACTTGGCAATGTCGGCAAGAGCTGAGGGCATAAAGCGAGATGGGATTTCTTCTGTTCCGATCTCAAGAATTAAATCTCTTTCCATGTTTCCCACCTCTTTAAAATTTGTTCATGAGCGGATAGCCCATATCCTTGCGCTGCTGAGCGTAGGCTGCGCAGCACTTCGATGCAATAGTACGAATGCGTGAGACATATCCCGTCCGTTGAGTAACGCTGATCGCTCCCCGTGCATCCAGAAGGTTGAAAAGCTGTGAACATTTCAGAACACAGTCCCATGCCGGAAGCACCAGCCCTCTGTCGGCTAGGCGTGAACTTTCCTTTTCATAGGACAAAAATATCTGTGAAAGCATTTCTACATCTGCTACTTCAAAATTATAAATCGAATTCTCAACCTCCCCCTGGTGGTGCACATCACCATAGGTGAGCTTGTCATTCCATTTAAGGTCATATACACTATCAGCTTTCTGAACGAACATTGCGATTCGTTCAAGCCCGTAGGTTATCTCTGACGGCACTTTTACCATGTCAACGCCGCCCACTTGCTGGAAATAGGTAAACTGCGTTACTTCCATACCGTCGAGCCAAACTTCCCAGCCAAGCCCCCAAGCCCCGATAGCTGCAGATTCCCAGTCATCTTCTACAAAACGAATGTCATGTTCGCGGGGATCTATGCCCAGTGCTGCAAGACTGTTGATATACAGTGTCTGTATGTTTTCAGGCGCTGGTTTCATGATAACCTGAAACTGATAGTAATGCTGAAGGCGGTTGGGGTTTTCCCCGTAACGTCCGTCTGCAGGACGACGAGAAGGCTGAACATACGCCACATTCCACGGTTCAGGGCCGATGACACGAAGGGATGTATCGGGGTGCATAGTACCCGCACCGACTTCAATATCATAGGGCTGCTGTATAATACAGCCCTGATCGCCCCAATAGCGTTCAAGCCTTAATATGATGTCCTGAAAATTCATCTCTGCATCCTCCATTACCTGTTTTCATCCAGATTTTTAACAAATAAACCCTGAAGCGGTTTTACTTGCTCTTTCAGCTTGTCTGTCATGTTTTCGGGCATAAAGCTTTTCGACAAAGCATAATCAGCAAATGCGTCTATTTCATAACGATGCGAAAGCGGGCTGCATTGTGGACAGACGAATGTATTATCCACCCAGGCCGCTTTCCCATCAAGCCTGCGGCCGCATTTGCTGCATCGAAGCAGATCGGGTGCTATACCCCAGGAATAAAGCCAGCGCCATAGAAAGCGCGCGTTCACAACTTCCGGACTGACTCCTGACTGCAGCGCTTTAAGCGCCCAGTAGAAAAGCGCTACAAGGTCATTATACGGATAGCCGCCTATCAGATACCGCTCTAACAATAAGGTCCACTGAACAGCTTGAGTGACGGATTTAGGCCGTTTTCTTAATCCCCAGAAGTCTTCCTCTACCTCAATTTCCTTCAAATAGGTACGACGTTTTGACTGATAAAGCTGATAGCGTCCCCATACAAACGGTTCAAGAGCACCGCCGAACCTGTTTGACCCGCGTAAAGCGCCGGGGACGTATACCCAGGTTGTCCCTGTGTCCTTCAGAAATAAAAGCACTGCAGCGTCGCCTTCCATGTAATTTCCACGCTTTAAGACAACTCCTGTGCGTTTGATAAAGCGCTGCTGTGATTCATCTTCAGGAAGATCTACTGGTAACCGAGTTTTTTCAGTTCTGTTTCCGAATCTCTCCATCCGCGGCTCACCTTTACCCAAAGTTCAAGATATACCTTATGGCCGGTCATTTCTTCAAGTGTTTTTCTCGCCGCAGTGCCAATTGCTTTTATTTTTCTGCCGTTTTTACCTAGAATGATTGCTTTCTGTCCCTCGCGCTCTACGTAGACGGTCGCGCGAATCAAAAGATCTTTTCTTTCGGGATACTCATCGGGCGATTTATAGTCAGTAACTTCTACAGCGACACTGTGAGGAACTTCCTCATCCGTCTTGCTGATAATACTTTCACGGATGACCTCCTGTGCCATAAATCGTTCGCTGCGGTCAGTGATCATGTCATCAGGATACAACGGCAGGTTCTCCGGCAGTAGATTTTCTATCTCCTGAATCAGCTTGTCAATATTAATATTTGATCGGGCCGACACCGGTACAGCCGCAGCTATTTTAATCTTTTTAGAAAATTCATCAATGAGGGGAAGAATTTTCATTTGAGCCCCGGGCAGGTCGATCTTATTGACCGCTAAAACAACCGTTGCATTCCTGCAGGCGTTCAATGTTTCAATAATATGAAGGTTCTCGTTCTGATCCGCGCGATCGTCAATGGTAATAACGAAAAGCACTAAGTCAGCATCATTCAGTTCAGTTACTGCCCGCTCTACAAGTTTTTCGCCAAGACGGTTGTGCGGCCTGTGGATGCCCGGAGTGTCCATAAAAACTATCTGGCAGCTATCACCGTTGTAAAGCCCAAGAATATTATCACGCGTTGTCTGCGGCTTGGGTGACACTATGGACAGCTTATATTGAAGAATGGCGTTGAGAAGCGAGGATTTTCCAACATTAGGCCGTCCAATTACGGCTACGCTGCCGGAACGAAATTCTTTATTCATACTTGGTGTCACCTTTATCCGTATTGGTCGTACCTGATTTCTTCATGAGGACGTCGACAATATGATGCTCTGTCATTGCCGCGACTGTAAAAACCCAACCATTGAGCTCGATAGAATCTCCCTGATGCGGGAAATTGCCGAAACGGTCTAAAAGGAACCCTCCCAGAGTGTCCACATCTTCACATTCAAAGTCTGTTTTCAGCTGCTCATTCAGTTCTTCAAGAGAAATACCAGCCTGCACCTTATACGTTCCATCAGAGAGGCGCTGCACCGGCGGCTCATCTTTATCATACTCGTCCTGAATTTCTCCGACAATTTCTTCCAGCAGATCCTCCATTGTGACAAGTCCGGCAGTGCCGCCATACTCGTCAACAACAACAGCCATATGCATACGCAGATTCTGCATCATCTTGAAAAGTTTAGGGACAAACATCGTCTCTGGGACAAAAAGAGGGCTCCGCATAACAGCAGTTACAGGCTGCTGCTTTTTTCCCTGACAAAATGCAGAAAGCAGATCCTTTACCAGAACAATACCTTCGATGTGGTCAGGAGTGTCTGTGTAGACAGGCACTCGAGAATCACCCATCTTCTGGATAAAGAGCAGAGCTTCATCAACTGTTTTATCAGATTCTATCAAGTGCATTTTTGTTCGTGGAACCATAATTTCAGAAACGCGGATCTCATCAAATGAAATCACACCGTCAATCATCTGGCGCTCTGACTCTTCTATTGCTCCTGAGGCTTCGCCAATTTTTACGACCTGGCCTATTTCTTCTTTTGTAACAAAAGTATCTTTCAGCGATAAATCCAGCCCTGTTATTTTTCCTGCTGTACGGGCAATCAGAGTCATCATCCAGATGACTGGTGTTGCGATCCATGCAAAAAGCCTGACAACAGGAAGCGCTGCAATCAAAAGCGACTCTCCTTTTGCCAGTGCAACGCATTTTGGAAGGACTTCGCCAAAGATAATAATAAGCGTTGTCATCACAGCTACTGCATACGCAACGCCCTTTGAATGCCACAGTGTCACTGCTATTGAAGTTGCTACAGTGCTTGCAGCTACATTTACGAGATTATTGCCGATCAGAATTGCTGACAACGCTTTATATCGGTCAGCGTTAACCCAATTCACAAATTTATCAAGAAATGTGTATTTTTCTGCCAGCGCTTTAAGACGTACAGAACTGGTTTCAGTAAGAGCCATTTCCGTGCCGCTGAAAAAAGCGGAAAGGAACAACAGTATTATTATTGCAGCGCACAATCGTGGTAAAGCTTCCAAAAGTCATTCCTCCCGTTGGTTTTTCACAATACTGTCAGTTTCTTTATCAGACTTTTGATTCCTGATGAAAATGACTTCATTCACCCTGTGTTCGCCTACATCAGTGACTTTTATAGTCCAGTCGCCGTCCGTTATTGTGTCGCCTTTTCTGGGAAAACCGTTAAATTTGTAGAGAATATAGCCGCCTACAGAATCCACATCATCACAATGAAAATCGTATCCCGCAGCGGTTTCAAAGTTTTCCAGAGATTCTGTACATTTTACTTTATAAGTATGATCGTTGAGCTGCATAATAGGCACTGAATCGTCATCATATTCATCGCGGATATCACCGACAATCTCTTCAAGCAAATCCTCAAGAGTGACAATGCCTGCGGTACCGCCATATTCGTCAACAACAACCGCAAAATGAACATGCTGACTGCGCATGCTGTTGAACAGATCATCAACCTTCATTGTTTCAGGTATAAAAAAAGCCGGCCTCATAAAGTTCCTTAATGGCGTACTTGTTTTACCAGCATGAAGGTATGGGATCATATCCTTTAAATATACAACACCGACAATTTCGTCCAAAGTGCCGCTGAAAACGGGAATCCTGGAGTGTTCCCAGTTCCGCATTTTAGAAATCACGTCGCCAAGTTTCTGCGACACTTCGAGAGCATCGACGGACGTCCTTGGCACCATGATTTCAGACACTCGCGTCTCATCAAGCGCTATAACGCCGTCAATCATACGGCGTTCAGAAGGTTCAATGGCACCAGATTCCTCACCGTTTTTGACAAGCTGTTCAATTTCGTCCCTTGTTACCATCGAGCTTTCCAAAGTCATGTCCATGTGAAAGGCTCTGCTTACACACGTGACTATTTGTTCAAGGAATATTATGACAGGTTTGAAGACAACTGCTGCTGTTTTCAATCCAGGCAGTACAACTGCAAAAGTTTTCTCCCCTGCCGCCATACCAATGCATTTCGGCAGAAAGTCCGCAAACAAAACCATAAGTATCGTCATAACTGTGGTGGCCCAGAACACGCCGTTTTCTCCCCAGAGATCCGTCGTGTAAAATGTCAGCAGCGAGCTGGCAGCCACAGAAAATAGATTATGTGCCACAAGAATTGCTATGATTACTCGCTGCCGGTCTGTGAGTTCCCAATTAACAAGGCTGGCAAAAAACGGATTCTCCTCTGCCCATGCCAGCGCTTTGGCCGAGCTTACAGATGACACAGAAGCCTCTCCAACGCTGAGAACGCCGCATAAAAAAACACATATGAATATTGAGACAACAGCTGTTACAGGAGGTATCATGGAAAGACTTCACCTTCAGCCATGAACTGACATTGAACATGACAGGAAACGTTCTTTAAAGCGTTCCTGGACTGACCACATTCTTGCCTGACTTTCCGGTGTATCATGATCCCAGGCAAGAAGGTGCAGCATGCCATGAAAAATCACGAGCGCAAGTTCAGATATTTCTGAGACCTTATGCTCAGAGGCGTTCCTGCAGATAAAAGAAGAACAAAGCAGAATATCGCCCAGCAGAAGCGGATACACACCTGAATCTGGCGTAAATACTCCGTCCTTTTCAAACAATGGAAATGTCAGTACATCAGTTGGCGCATCAACATCACGATATTCCCGGTTCATTCGTGCCATTTCGGCCTCATCGAGAAACTGCAACGAAATCTGTACAGTGTGATATTTTTCCCACTGCGGCCAGACAGCGCTGTAGAGTTCCTCCGCCGTCTTCTGCAGTTCTGCAAGATGCGGTTTTAATGCAGCATACAGCCGATCCTCCGGTGTGTCATTTGACACCAGTATCTGGATCTGTGCTTTTTTCTTTCTGAGCTGCTTGAGTTTGTACCGCGTCAGTACTTTTGTTCTCATGAATGTTTTCGTGATCCTTTCCGCCATCAGTTTGATTGGGAGATGTCAATGGTTTAATATCCCTGGTGTGGTACATTGAACGCAGTGTATTTACCAATGCTGATTTAATATTAGTAATATCTTTTAAAGTGAATGGAACGTCATCAAGCTGCCCTGCGCTGATTTTAGCCTGCACAACGCTGTCTACCAAACGGGTCAGATCTTGAACCCCCCGCAGGTTTCGGCTCTCCGCCCGTGCAGCAGCTTCAGTGGAATCGGCCAGCATCAGCAATCCCGTTTCTTTGCTCTGCGGCTTAGGTCCAGGGTAACAGAATTGGCTTCTGTCAACTTTCATATCTGCCTGAAGCGCTTTTTTATAAAAATATGTCAGGCATGTGGTGCCGTGGTGCTCCGCTATAAATGCTTTTATCTGCGATGGCAGCCTGTATTCATCGGCAATTTCAAGACCGTCGTTCACATGCGACAGTATAACCATGGCTGACATCGCCGGCGACATTTTATCATGCGAATTAACGCCTGATATTTGGTTTTCAATAAAGAACTGCGGACGTTTAAGTTTGCCTATATCATGATAACATGCACCGGCTCGCATCAGCATAGGGTTAAGGCCGATTTTTTCCGCCGCAGCCTCGGCAAGATTCCCCACCATCTGACTGTGATGATAAGTACCGGGCGCTTCAACCTGCATCTGCTTCAAAAGCGGATGTGACGGCTGGGTGAGTTCAACAAGCTGAAGGGGCGAAACGATGTCAAAAAGAATTTCCATCAGCGGCAGCAGAATAATGACCATAAAGCTGAGCATCAGGCATGAAATGCCCATTATCAAAAGCTCTCGGATGTTCACAATGCTCGTGAGGCCCCATTCAATCAAAGAGGCAACGCTCAGCATAATAACACCAAGAGCGAAAACGTGGACCCAGACTGCAGAGCGAGAATAATTCTTCTTGAATAGCGCAAGACCGAAAATGGCCCCCGCAAACCCTGAAACAGAATTAATAGTAAAGGATGCCACATCGATTCCTGCAGTGATCAAAGAAGCGCTTAAAACAAGGGCACCGACGCAGTTTAGCGCACTGAAATCAGGCAAAGTAAGATAAATGATGGCAATAATCGGGAATACACCTAACCCGTCGACATTCCAATAAACTACGCCAAGTTGAAAGAACCAGCCGAGAATTAAGAGGAAATAAGGATAAGTCCAATTGCCGCGATATGGATTTTCAGCAAAGTCATGTAAAGTGGATTTCCGCACCCAGAAAACCGAGATGCAGGCAACCACTATAGAGAAGAACAATGAGGACCACGGAAAACGCCCCTCCGGGTAGCCCTGCAGTTTTAAAGCTAAAGCTACCTGGGGGGTAATTGTTTCTCCTTTGTGGACAATGGTGTCTCCCACATAGAAAGTATGTTTTGTTACTTCAATGTCCGAAGCCGCCATGGATTTCACGCGGCTGGTCAGATTTTCATCTATCTTCTGATCGCCTTGCGAAAGGGCTGTGATAATTTGGAATATAATGTTGGCTGATGATGGGTCGGACTCCATAAGTCCAATCCGCTGCCAGATAAAACTGACCCTCTCATCTGCTGTCAGGTTCAGTTCCTGGCGAAGATCGTCATGAATTGAGCGGACTGTGGCAATAACCTGTTCGCGCCTGTCCAGGGGCATTGCGTCTATTAGTTCACGCAGTTCCTTGGGCAATATTGTGTCCTCAAGCGGCGTGTTAAGAAGAACCTCACACTCGTCGTCGAAGCCGACTTCACTTTTCATATGCCCCTTGACGAGAACGCCGACAATACCGTTGGCCACTTCACTGCGAAGATTGTTTGTTGCTTCCTCATCATCATAGCTCATATCACGGACAGCATAGTAATCATGGCCAGCGGGCATGCCTGCAATGAAAAAAGTCTCTGCATCAACTGTCAGCCAGCGTACTCGTACTACAAGAGCAGCCAGCACAACAGCCAGCAGATACGGGAGAATTTTTTTACCTTTTGTGATACTCCCCATAATAAGGCTGACCCTTTTTGCTCTGTCTGTCATGGTGATGTTCATTCTCATGAGCGCTCCTCATCATTTGCGGCTGTTCATCGCGTCATACCGGTCGTAAGCGGCGACAACTTTCTGAACAATTTCATGCCGAACTACGTCCTCATTCTGCAAATGGACAAAAGAAATACCTTCGATGCCTTTCAGAATATCCTGTACAATTCTCAGGCCTGATTTTTTGCCATTAGGCAGGTCAACCTGTGTCAGATCTCCCGTAACTACAGCCTTAGAACCGAACCCAAGCCTGGTTAGGAACATTTTCATCTGCTCAGGTGTTGTGTTCTGTGCTTCATCGAGAATGATAAAACTGTCGTTTAGCGTACGCCCTCTCATGTATGCCAAAGGAGCGATTTCTATAATATTTTTTTCTGCATAATGTGCAAATTTTTCAGGAGAAAGGATCTCAAAGAAAGCATCATAAAGCGGACGCAGATAAGGTTCCACCTTCTCGCGCAGATCTCCCGGAAGAAAGCCAAGACTTTCACCTGCTTCTACAGCGGGGCGTACAAGCACTATTCTGCTTACACTGCCCCTGCGGAGCTGATTGACAGCTTCACAGACAGCAAGATAAGTCTTTCCTGTTCCAGCCGGTCCGATGCCAAAAATAATTGTGTTATCTGACATCGCTTTAATATATTCACGCTGACGCTGGGTTCGCGGCCTGATAGGCTTTCCGCGGTATGTCAGACAAACGAGTTCTGAATAGAGCGCATTCAGATCAACATGTCCGTGTTTCTGCAATGTATCTGCAGCATAACGAAGCTCCTGGAGACTCAGCCTATGTCCTGCGGCTGCGGTATCACGCATCTGTGTAAGAAGTTCATAGGCCTGTCTTGCCTTGCTTTCATCATTGCTGCTGATGATCAGAAGTTCTCCACGATGGAGGATACTTACTTGCAGCCGTGATTCAAGAAAAGAAAGATTTTCGTCTCCCTGACCGCAGATCCTCCGCATTATTGAGATATCAGCACATTGCATCTGCTGCTTATAAATATCTTCTATGGTACTACCTCCTCAGACACTTACCAGATACAGGATGGAGGGACGGTATCCCGTCCCTCCTCATTTTATTTCCACATAATCAGTTTTGACAAGTTCTATTTACACCGGATAGGCTGAATCATCTACAAGATCGCCAACACCGATGTCACACTTATTGATGCGGGCATATTTCTTCTTAAGGAAATCTTTGGCCACTGCAGGGAAGAGTACATAAGTAAGAATATCCTCAGGCTGCGTTGCCCAGACGCCGATTTCCTTTTCTGCATTTTTGAGTTCAGGTTCAATAAGATCAGCAGGACGGCACGTAATGGGTTTGTCATCGCCGAGTATTTTCTTTTGTATTTCTGCGTTCATCGGGGCAGGTGTGCGGCCATACATTCCCTTAAAGAAATTGTAGACTTCTTTGGGGACCATTTTCCAACGCTCTCCGGAAAGCACATTCAGCGTCGACTGCGTGCCTACTATCTGGCTGCTCGGAGTGACCAAAGGAGGAAAGCCCATGGCCTCGCGGACATAGGGGACCTCTTTTAGCACTTCAGAAAGTTTGTCCAATTTACCAGCTTCTCTCAGCTGGTTGACAAGGTTTGAATACATTCCTCCGGGAATCTGAGCGACAAGAATGTCGGTGTTTGCCCCCTGCACTTTAACAAAAATCTTATCGTATTTTGCCCGGACTTTTTTAAAGTGGTTCGCAATCGGGATCATGCTGTGAATATCAAGCCCCGTATCCCATTCGCTGCCTGCGAGCGAAGCAACGAATGTTTCAGTGCAGGGCTGACTGGTACCCATGGAGAAAGGTGACAGGGCGCAGTCGATTACGTCTGCACCGGCCTCAATTGCTGCAAAATAAGCAGGACCGGCCAGTCCGCAGGTATAGTGAGAATGAATCTGCACAGGAAGATGAGTTGCCTCTTTAATTCCTTTTACAAGCTTCTGAGCCACTGTCGGCGTGAGAAGGCCGGCCATGTCCTTGACGCAGATAGAATCAGCACCGAGATCCTTCATTTCAGACGCAAGTTTAACAAATGCATCAATAGTATGTACGGGTGAAGTTGTATATGCCATGCACAGCTGCAGATGCGCACCTTCACGTTTTGTCTGGTCTGCAGTAACCTCTACGTTTCTTAAATCGTTGAGGGCGTCGAATATACGAATAATATCAATGCCATTTCCTACAGCACGTTTCACAAACTCACGTGCTGTGTCATCAGCGTAATGACGGTATCCCACCAGATTCTGCCCGCGAAGCAGCATTTGCAGTTTTGTTTTTTTGAAATGTTTTTTCAGAATACGCAGCCGTTCCCATGGATCTTCATTCAGGAAGCGCATGCATGCATCAAATGTTGCGCCACCCCATACTTCAACGGAGTGATATCCGATCTCGTCCATAAGATCGAGCACAGGAAGCATATCGTCTATTGACATACGAGTTGCCATTAATGACTGATGCGCATCGCGCAGTACAGTTTCTGTGATGCCAACTTTGCGGCCTGCAGGCGCGGCTGTTTTTTCCGCCGTGACAGTGGCAGCTGCGGCTGCGGATTCTGCGCTCACATTTTTCACTGTATCCGGCGCAGGGATTTGAGAAGATGAAGTGCGATTCTTCTTTGTAGTGGACATTAAATTTCAATCCTCCTCGTTGGATTTATAAACTGTTTTATTTTTATTCGATTACTCATGATGATACTATATCACAGACCGGATTTCTTTGCCTGATTCCAAAACGATTCTAAATCATCCAAAGAAGAATTGCGCCAGCCTTTTTTATTTTTACTGACCTGTGCTTCTATAAAACGGAAACGTCTTTCAAATTTTCTGTTAGCCGAAGCAAGTGCAGATTCAGGGTCAATATCACACCTCCGCGCCAGATTCACAACGGCAAACAGAAGATCTCCGATTTCTTCTTCCAGTCTTTTCTGTGAACCTGATTCTTGAAGAACTTCCCTGACTTCATCAAATTCTTCTTTGATCTTATTCATTACCGGCGTCTGGTCATCTTTCTGCCAGTCAAAACCTATACTGGCTGCCTTTTGCTGAATACGATAGGCCTTTACTACAGATGGCAGGCTTTTGGGTACGCCGGCGAGCACAGATGTATCTTCTTTTTGAGAAGCACGTTCTTTACGCTTAATCTCTTCCCAGCCAAAGTATGCCTGATCGGAATCTTTAACAGGAACTCCGCTGAAAATGTGCGGGTGCCTTCTGATTAATTTCTCACTGATAATTTCGGGAATCTGAGCAAGAGAAAAATCGCCTTTTTCTTCTGCTATTGTTCCGATAAAAATAACCTGCAGGAGCAAATCTCCGCATTCTTCAAGCACATGCTTCATCGTGCCGGCAGATTCACAGTTTTGAATAGCATCTGTCAGCTCATAAGCTTCTTCTATAATATGGGGACACAGTGACTGGTACGTCTGTTTTCTGTCCCATGGACACCCATCAGGCGCACGAAGTTTTTTCATAATGGAGGAAAGCTTGCTGAAAGCCGACAGATCTTCTTCCATTCATGTCACCTCAGTTTAATTTGATTTTACCGATTGAGTTTCTGACTTTTCAAGAGTATGAAACCTGTTCAGCTCACTGGCCGCAAGAGAAATGCCTTTAAGTCCGCCGGCTGCTATGACAGTTCCTCGCTGAGCAAGCCACAGAGGAGGCAGAAAATATCCTTTTTTCAATTCACCTTCAACAGAAGCGTATCCTTTCGACACGGAGAATTTCTTTATCCCGAGCACTCCGCCGCTGCCTCGTATAAGAGCTGCGTTGAGCAGTCCTTCTACCTGTTCCGGAATAGGCCCGTAGCGGTCATTCAGCTCTGCCCTCATCTCCTCGCAGTCCTGAAAAGTCAGCGGTGACAGAAGTCTCCGGTAGAGGCCTATCCGAAGATCCATCTGCGGTATGTAGTCAACCGGGATAGTCAAGGGAACCGCAATATCTGTTAAAACAGCATTATTGTCTGTCCCGCGAAGCTGGTCCACTCGTTCTTTCAATTTCTTCAGGTATAAAGTGTACCCAATACGCTCTTTAAAACCATGCTGTTCGGTTCCTAATATCTGGCCGGCACCACGTATCTCAAGATCGCGTTGGGCAAGCTGATATCCCCCGTTCTGCGTGCCGGCAGCCCCGAAAGCTTCCAAGCGTTCACGCGTCTGTCCCACTGCAGCGTCTGGCTCATAAAAGAACAGCGCATATGCATTTTCGCTGCGGCGACCGATGCGGCCGCGAATCTGGTGCATCTGCGCGAGCCCCAGCCTTCTGACATCGTCAACAATCAGTGTGTTCGCGCGAGGCACATCAAGGCCGCTCTCTATGATTGTTGTGCAGACTAAAATATCTACCCGCCCGTCGTAAAAATCGTTCATAACATTTTCAAGTTCGCGCTCGCCCATCTGGCCATGGGCAACAGCAGTGCGCTGATCGGGGAAACGGTTGGCAAGTTTGGCAGCGACATCATTAATATCGTCAACTCTGTTGTGAAGGTAATAAACCTGTCCGCCGCGTGCCAGTTCACGCTGGACAGCTTCATACGCTAGCGATGAATTCCATTCGGAAGTAACTGTAAATACAATTCCCCTGCTTTTCGGCGGCGTAGATATCACAGAAATATCTCTGATGCCTCTCATAGCCATCGATAAGCTTCGCGGTATGGGCGTTGCCGATAGGGAAATTACGTCAAGTCCTGGATGAAGAAGCTTATAATGTTCCTTGTTTTTAACGCCGAATCGATGTTCTTCGTCTATGATCAGAAGCCCAAGGTCTTTGAACTTGATGTCATTCTGAAAGAGCCGATGCGTCCCGATAAGGATATCTGTTCTGCCAGAAGCAACACTTTCCAAGATTCTTTGCTGGTCTTTTTTGCTAACCATCCTCGAAAGCAGCTCCACATGGATCGGCAACTCGCCAATTCGTGCAAGGCACGTTCTGTAGTGCTGCAGTGCAAGGACTGTTGTTGGTGCAACAATCGCAGCCTGTGCACCATTTTCAACTGCCTTCACTGCTCCGCGAAGAACAACTTCGGTTTTGCCATAACCTACATCTCCGACAATTAAACGATCCATCGGCCACGGCCGCTCCATATCGCGCTTGATATCCCTGATTGCCCGGAGCTGGTCTGCCGTTTCTTTATACGGAAAACTTTCTTCAAATTTTTTAAGCAGGATGCCATCGCGTGAAAAAGTTCGCCCCTGAGCCAATTCTCTTTGCGCATAAAGCGTCAGAAGCCCCTGTGCTTCTGCTTCAATCTGCTCTTCAGCTTTTTTCCATGCTGTCCGCCAGCGCTTTGAACTCAAACTGTCCGGTTCAGGTTCCCCTTCTCCGTTCCATGGTGTCAGACGAAAGAGTTCAGATGATGGAATAATGAGTTTTTCACTGTTTGCAAATTCCAGGACTATCGTTTCGTAATCTTGCCCGCCGAATTTTTCAATCGAGGTGCCGATAAGTCTGCATATTCCATATTTTTCATGAATAACCCACTGGTTCTTTTTCAGGCTTGATTGAAGATCAACAGGCATTCCGCGATCTATATCGTCTGCCGCAGTTTCATTTATGCCGAAAAGTTCTGCGTCTGATATCCACACTTCTTTTGTCTCATTGTCTGCTGTGCCGCCGCTGAGACTGATTCCATGAAGAAACTGCACGCTCTCGGGAAAGGAATTCCCTGAAATATTACGGCTCGTAATATGGATTTTATAGCCCATCTTGATTCGTGAATCAATATAAGCCCGTGCAGCCCGCAGGTCGCCTTTAAAGTACGGTACGATCTCGTAGTCTAAAGACACTTGTGCTGAAATATCACCGGGGGCAGTAACTCTGAGTCTGGGATGCTGCCCTACACTCAGAAGGAATTTTTCAAATGTGTCTGGAGCAAGTCTTTTCTTTTCGGGGACAAGATCGTTATAAAGTTCACAAAACGAATCAAAACTGCTTTCAAGTTTTTTAGACTGAACTAAAACCATTTGAAATTGTCCCGTTTGGAACTGTTCGTTTTGTTTTTCTACCTGATTGACACTCCGTAAAATGAAATTCGGCAGGGTCGTAAAGCTTCGCTGAGTCCGGGGCTGAAAAAATCTGAGCGAATCGATCTCCTCATCAAAGAATTCCACGCGAATCGGAGCACGCTCGGAAGGATCAAAAAAATCGACAATGCCGCCCCGTGAAGCAAATTCACCAGGCTGCCATACCAGTTCAGTTCTGCGGTAGCCATTCTGAGCCAGCCAGGCTGTCAGCTTATCACGTCCCACAGTCTGCCCGGCCGCCAGAGTTAACCCGACTTTTCCATAGCGGAAAGGGGTAACAGCGCCGCCAGGTGTAGTAATAAGTATGCCTGCTTCAGAATTGCGCCAGGCCGATAGTACAGAGCCGCGCCGCAAAAATACTTCATCCTCTGCAAGTTTCACGGCATCAAGCGGCGGCTCATCCAGAAAAAATGGTTCGGCTGTTTTTACAATCTGAGCATCAGAAAAGAGGTTCAAGGCGTCCTGCCGATTAGGCAGAAGCACCAATGTTTTTTTACAAAAACGAAGTGAACATGCCAGTGCTGCTCCATCAAGCGGCATCCCGACCACCGCGCCGCGAGCCCACAGCTGTGGGGTAATTTTATTAAGCTGCGAAGTCAGATCTATTCCCTCCCTTCATAAAATATAAAAACGGCAGAAGCATTACGCCTCGCCGTTTTGAGATCTTACATCACAACTATTTACGCTGTTCATCAGCTTTTCCGTGTCTTCACAGCACCACTGAACGCAGAACGCAGAGGCCTTTTCAATTGATCTGTCGATAATATCACGATCATCCGAAGTAAAAGTGCCAAGTACCCAGTCAGCCAGTTCCCGGCCAGGCGGACATGAGTTGACACCCAGGCGCAGACGCGGAAAATCCATGGAACCCAAATGGGCAATTATGGATTTTAAACCATTATGACCGCCTGCAGAGCCCCTCATACGAAGCCTCAGCCTTCCAAGCGGCAGGTTGATATCATCGACTACAACCAGAATATCTGCGGGAAGAACTTTATAAAAACAGGCAAGCTCTCCCACAGCAATACCGCTGTTGTTCATATATGTGTATGGCTTTAAAAGACATACGTGTTCTTTGCCCAGCGTAAGCGGACCCCAGAAAGCGCCGCCGAATTTTGTCTGTGGCGATCCTGCACTGATTCTGTCGACAAGATGGTCTATTACATTCCAACCTACATTATGCCGGGTCAGAGCATACTCGGTACCGGGATTGCCGAGTCCCGCAATAATGCGCAAGGTTTATTCCGCGCAGTAAAAGTCAATATGCAGCAGTTGATCTGTTGCGTAATTTTTGGTAGCTGACTTGATGACGCAGTTTTTCACTTCGCCATTCGGGAGTTTGGCAGCAAAAACGATTTTCTTGACATCATCAGACATCAGGTAAGGAAGCATTGTCTTAGTCTCAACTTTGACAGCCAGTGACTTATCAAGGGCGGGGCCATAAACAACAGCAGGGAGGTACCCTTCCTTGCGAAGGCGCCCGCAATTTGCTGAACCTGTTTCTTCACGGTTCTCAAGAACAATCTGAACTGCTTCTGACATAAAAAACACTCTCCTTGAAAAAATATTTACAATGAAACATCTGCATCATTCAAAAAGACTGCTTACAGATGAATCAGTGTGAATCCTGCGAATTGCTTCGGCAAAAACCGGAGCCATGGAAACTTGGATTATTTTATCCAATTTTCTCTCTGATGGCAATGGGATAGTATCGGTAATCACAACTTTAGCGACTGCATCGTCACTTAACCTGTCAATGGCAGGCCCTGAAAGAAGACCATGGGTCGCAGAGCAGTAGACTGCTTTAGCACCTAAGCTTTTCAAAGCCTTCGCAGCGTTGACGATTGTTCCTGCAGTATCAATCATGTCGTCAATGATAATGCAGGTTTTACCTGCCACATCAGTGCCGATGATTTCCATAACCTCGCAGACATTTGCCATGTCATGATGGCGGCGCTTGTCGACAATTGATATTTCAGTCTTAAGATATGTTGCCATTTTGCGTGCCCGTACAACTCCGCCTGCATCCGGTGAGACAACAACATATCCGCTTGGGTCGTTCGTGCCGATCAGTTTTTCTTTATACCACTGAGCCAGCAGAGGCACACCCAGAAGGTGATCAACGGGAATATCAAAAAAGCCCTGAATCTGACGGGCATGAAGATCTGCCGTTACAACACGGTCAGCACCTGCATGTTCAATCATGTTCGCCACAAGTTTGGCTGAAATCGGCTCACGCCCCTTTGCCTGACGGTCCTGACGGGCATAACCGAAATAAGGCATCACGAGATTGATCCGGCCGGCAGAAGAACGCTTCAGGGCGTCAACCATAATGAGAAGTTCCATCAGATTATCGTTCACAGGTTTGCATGTGGGCTGAATAACGAAGACATCTGCTCCACGTACACTTTCTTCAAGGCGGAAACCGACTTCACCATCTGCAAAATTGTAATGCGTGACATTGAGGAGCTTAACTCCTAACTCAGCACTCACCTTCTGCGCAAACTCAGGATGAGCTGTACCTGCAATAAGAACAATCGGTTTGTCGCTTGACACCATCGTCTCTGCCTCCATTATTTATTTTTCTCAGATTTTTTCTTCTGAGCCCAGCCCTCAATAACAACCTGCCGCCCTCTGGCGACCGCAAGTGCGCCTTCCGGAACATCATGTGTAATTACGGAGCCTGCACCTACAACGGAATTGTCGCCGACTCTGACAGGCGCAACTAACATTGTATCACTGCCGATAAAGCAATGTGAACCAATATGTGTATGATTTTTATTAATTCCGTCATAATTGCAAGTTACCGAAGCAGCTCCAATATTTGTCTCCGCCCCGATTACCGTGTCCCCGATGTAGCTCAGGTGCGGAACTTTTGTCCCCTCGCCGATTTCGCTGTTTTTAATTTCCACAAATTTACCAGCAAAGGAATTTTTCAGAAGATGGGTATTATCACGAAGGAAACAGAATGGTCCTATTTTAACACCTTTTTCGGCAACAATGTTATTTGCGATAACGTAACCAAGGCACTGGACGTTTTCTTTTAAAACCGCACTGCGCAGTATCGTTCCTGAGGCAATTATGCATCCATTTCCGATTTCGCTCTGACCCCAAATCTGCACGTTGGGATATAAGATTGCCTCACCGTGAAAGGTAACGCGCGGTGAAACCCATACTGTATCAGGGTCTACACATTTTACACCCTCAAGGAGCCAG
>Ga0256404_1002733_pt1 | contig 38072 bp, 30 predicted proteins | sample RumenRJG_01DNA_FD_185990 | JGI IMG/M metagenome (GOLD analysis project Ga0256404, IMG submission 185990) | Bovine rumen microbial communities from Lethbridge, Alberta, Canada - RJG_01 | ecosystem: Host-associated > Mammals > Digestive system > Stomach > Rumen | place: Canada: Alberta | collected...
AAGAAACGACCTTCGCGGGCCGAGTAGTTCAGTCCACCATATTGTTGCAATCCTGTTAACAGGGGTATCTTGCGTTGGCGATAGAAGAAACAGAATGTGATCCAAAGCATTGCCAGCGTCCAGAGTGTCAAGGCGGGGCGTTGCTCTGACATCGAGAAGATGGTGGCCGTTGAGCATTGCGCGTAGCAATGGAATCCGCGCTGACGGGTATCTACCGCCAACACAGCCTGACCTCTCAACTGCTCCAGTTGCAGGTAGCTGTTGAACACCCGGATCGTGTCGCTGTTGATGACATCCGTATTCTGTTCCGCTAAAGCCAGTGCCAAAGCCTGATTCATGTCCGATGTCACAATCTGTTCTGTTGCCCGATAGCTGTGGAAGCTTGTCAGACTTGCTGCCCCTATCAGTGCCAGGAGCACCATCACCATGTATTTCTGTTTCATGTCTGCAAAATTACGCAAGATTTCCCATAAACCTCACAGATTAACAGGGATTAACTCACCACCTGATGCTCTGGCCTGCAATCTCAAGAAAAAGACGATCAAGGTTAATAATCCCTTAAAAGCTTGCAAGTCTGCAGTTTTTTCCGTATTTTCGCATCCTAAAACCATCAATTATTAAGCTATCAATAGAGGTCTCTGTGGCTTATGCCCGTCGGACTAATTAACCACATTTTTGTTAATCTCCACATTTTTTAATTGAAATAGCATTAATGTTGGTTTAATTTATATATTCGTAAGACTTTATAATCCTTGTTTAACGCACTCCTTGCGCAGAAAATATTACATTTGCAGCGATGAACGTGCGTACCTTCTACTATATCCTATTGCTGCTGCCTTCTGTCGTGCTTGCCCGGCGACAGATGGTGGTGGTCAACGTGGAGTCGAAGGTACCTGTGCGCGATGTAAGGATTAGTACCGATGGTGGGCAGGAGATACGCACGTCTTGGGATGGGCTCTTTGCGCTGCCTGACAGTTTTCGGCGGCTCGACTTCCATCATCCAGACTTTGAGCGTCGCTATGTGCTGAGTAGTGAGCTCAATGGCGATACGATCTTCCTGATTCCCAATGTGAATGCCCTGCGCGAAGTGGTGATCTATGGTGAACGCCGCTTCGACAAGCGGATGGCGCAGATGCTCAAACCCTCGCCGCAGCAGCAGGAGCGCGACAAACTGCCACAGGTGATACCTGCAGGCCCGAATGTCTTGGCTATAGCCGCTTGGCTGTATGAAAACCTCTACGGCAAAAAACGTGAAAAGCGCCTTGCTCGGAAGAAGGCGCTTGAAAAGGTCCGCAAACAGGAGGCCGAACTCCAAGAGCGGTGGGATTCGCTTGAAAAGAAGTGATGGGCTTTAGAGTCGGCTCTTCTCAGCATTGCCGGCTCCGGTGCCCTTGTACTTCGAGCGGGTGGCGTTGAAGTTGTATTGCAGCGATATGCCGATTTCTCTGGAATATTGGTAGGCATCGCGGGTCAGAACTTCTATAGGATAGTAGCCTTCCCATTTGTCACGGAGCGTTCGGAAGATGTCATTGGCAAAGAGTACTGCCGTCAGTTGACCTTTCAGGAAAGTCTTTTGTAGGCGGGCGTTCACGTTGAACTCATGATGCTGGCGGCTGAAACCATAGTCGTGTGTGGTGGCGTAGTGGATATAGACCATCGCCTTGGCTGTCTCTCCCAATGCCAGCCAGTTGCGTAGGTTGATGCTCCACTCAGGTCTGGTGAGACTATGGTCGATGCCATATTGCTTGACATCGAAGAACTGCTGGAAGTAGCCCAAGGTAAGTGTCGGGGTGTAGATGCCCCATTTAGGCGAGGCTACAATTGAGGCATGGCAGCAGTTGAAATCGTCAAAGTTTTCGTTACGCCACATGATGACCTCTCTGCCTTTCTGATAGAGACTACTGAAGTTCAGAATCTTGTCGCTGTAGTGCTCGAAGCCAGCATTGAAACTGAGCCACGAGTAGGTAGCGCTGAAGTCGATGTCCTGACGGATAGCCGGACGCAGCATCGGGTTACCACCTTCCACCTGATAGCGGTTGTCGTATTGCACATAGTTACTCAGCGAGTGATAACTGGGGCGGTTGATGCGCTTGGTGTAACTGAGTTGCAGGCTCCACTTGTCCTTCTGCCAGCCTGCCGATACATTAGGGAATATGTCATTGTAAGTGCGGCTCGGCTCTGGCTGAATATCGCTCCGGATGCTATATGACTCATAGTCGGTGTTTACGTGCTCATAGCGCAGGCCTGCATCGAGGCTCCAGTGGCCTAACTGCACTTCGTACTCGGCAAAACCCGCCAGATTGTTTTCCTTGATATGGTTTTCGGAGGCAGGTACCCATCCCTCTATATTCTCACTCATGCCGTTGCTGTGGGTGTTGGTGGTCTCGGTACCCACGCTCAGTTCGCCTTTCCATACGGGATAGGAGAGTACGAGTTTGGCTGCCAGCATCCTGCGACGGTCCTCTGCATTGCTGTGGATGTCGCGGTCTTTCAGTTCTGTGCTTCTTTCCGTCTCGATGTCTCTGCGGATGGTCTTCTGCCATAGCCACGTGCCATTGAAGTCAATACCCAGTTTGCCTATCTTGCCTACATAATAGATGTTGGCGTCGTGGTCAGGTATCGTCCTGTGGTCTATCTTCATCCATTGGCTCACTTTGCCTTCTAACTGCCCATTACGGTAGATTGTTTGCGAACCGTTCATGTCTCCGCCGCCATATAGTTCACCAAAGCAGCCGTATGTCATTCCTATGGAGTTATTTTCATCGAAGTCGTAACTGAGTCCTGCTTTGCCGTACACAGATGTAAACCATACAGAATTGGGGGCAGTCTGATCGATGTGGATGGGGTTGTTGTCGAACAGAAGTTCCGATGAAAGAACTGGGTCTTCTGAATAATGGTGATTGTAGAAAGAGCCTGTGCCGAAGACTTCCAACCCGCCAGAACGGTATTTAACAGTGAAATCCTCGTAGTTAGTCCACCAGTCGTTGTATTTTGTTTGGGTGTATGCCTCTATGCTCAGTCCGTCGTCTTGTCGTTTGATAGTCTTGATACGAATAACCGCCCCGACTTCAGCATTGTATTTCGCACCAGGCGAGGTAATGATATCCACACTCTTGATGTCCGTCGATTTGAGTTGCTTCAGTTCCTTCGCGTCGCGTACCTTTTTATTATTGATATAGATTTCGGGTTTGCCTTTGGCAAAGACGGTGAAATTACCGTCGCTCCCCTCCACGCGGGGCAGCATCGAGAGCAGGTCGTCGGCTGTGCCAACGTCTTTCAGGATAGAGTTCTGTATCTCAACGGTCATGCCGCCAGAGGTGGCCTTATACTGCGGTATCTCGCCCTTCACTACGACGTTCTTCAGCACGATAGCGTCACGACGGAGACGGATGTTTCCCACTTCGCCGACCGTGCAGGGCTGGTAGTGGGTCTTGTAGCCCACAAACGATACGCGGATAAGCATGTGGCCTGGACGGCAGGGGATCACGAAGTCGCCGTTGGCATTCGTCACGCCACCATTGATGAATGAGGAATCGGCAGGTAGTAACAGGGCCACGTTAGCAAACTCCACAGGCTGTCCCTGTTCGTTAATCACGCGTCCGATCACCTTCTGCGTCTCTTTCTGGATGCACTCGATGTAGATGTCTTGTTCGTCGAAGGTGAGGTGCATGGGGTAGAATCCGCATACCTGGCGGACGGCGTCGCGCACTGAGACGTTCCTCAGAGACGTGGTGACAGTGAAATCCTCCAGTTCGTCGAAGATGAAGTTGAGCTTATAGCTGTCCTGGGCGTTGTCTATCCAGATGAGGGCTTCGCTGAGCGATGCACCTTGGAAGTCGTGCGTCAATCTTTGTGCCTTCACACTCATGGCGATGAGGCACAATAATAGCATAGTGATGTGTCTCATGGCCTATTCGATGATAATGGTTTCTTCATGGAGTGTCAGATGCACTTTCTCAAAATGATTGATCTTGTCGATAATCTCCTGAAGGGTATCGTCGGCCTCCCATTGCAGATAGAAGCGCAGGGTGCGGACGGCTTCGTTCTTGAATTCGACCTTCACGCTGTAGCCGTCGGCAATGTACTGCATGATCTGCTGCAGTTCCACATTATTATATATCACAGCCTCTTGCTTTGTGGGGGCAGCCTCTATGCCGTAAGTCTTCTTCACTTTTTTCATGTCGGGCTTACGGTTGGTAATCGCCACCTTGGGTTTCGACTCGATGTTGCTGACGATCTGTACGGCGGCGTAGGTGATGCCGCTGAGCATTAGCACGCCGATAACGATGGCGGCCCAGCGCATCAGCGGACGCTGGCGGGCGGGCCTTTGGCGTTGCCATTCTTTTTCGGCATTGGGCACGGGGATCTTCGTCTCGTCCAGCATCTGGGCGAGTTGCTCATCTGTGTATCGCTCAGGGTGCAGGAGCATCCTGATTCGCTCTTCTCTGGTCTTCATACTTCCTTGCTTTTGAATGTTTCACGAAGTTTCCTCAATCCCTGCACGATGTGCTTGTTCACTGCCGAGAGACTGATGCCGAGCTGCTGACTGATCTCTTTGTAGGATTGCTCCTCGTTGTAGCGCATGCGGATGATGCGGCCTGTCTGGGGTGTCAGCCGATGGTCGATATAGTCTTCGATGGCAGTGATGATCTCCTCATCGTGCTGCCCGCTTTCAATGGCTTCGGCTGTCAGCAGTTTCATGGCCTCCAGAGTCGTCTTGCGGTGTGCAATGAGGTTGAGGCAGCGATTACGGACACAGGTCAGCAGAAAGGTTCTCGCAGACGCTTCACGCAGTGGGACGGTACCATTCCACAGCTGGGCGAAGACGTCTTGCACCACGTCCTTCGCCTCGTCCTCGTCGCCCAGCAGGATGTAGGCCGCCTTGTACATTCTGCCGAACTCAGAGTGGAAGAGTTCTTGCATAGCAAGCGAGCGAAGCTCGAGCGGCTTGAATTGCTTTTCTCTGTCTGTCATCTTTCGTCGCTTCTTTTATCTATTATACAGATGAGCTGGCGAAATCATTACCCTTTGCTTTGACTTTTCTATAGCAAGGAGTAGGCAGCAGGGTTATCCCCGTCGGATCCAGACCTTGTGCGAGCCGCTGCCTCGTGTGGCGATGGGGGAGTCGGGTAGGGCCGTGAGCCGCTTCAGGTCGTTGGAGGCCGCACTGCGACATTGTCCTGTGGCCCTTGCGTAGTCGCTCAGCGTCATGAATCCGTTATTGGCGATGATGGCCTGAGCCTTCTCAATGCGTTCGCCTGTAGTATAGCTGCACTTCTTGGGCACCACCACGTCTTTCTCAGCCCGTTCGAAGTCGGCCTGCTTGTTCAGTGCCGCTATCAACTTCGCGTCTGGTTTGAAGTTGATACCCTTGATGCAGATGTGGCGGTACTTCGTCTTGGGTTCCTCGTCTGTATCCTTATCCTTGAAACCCAGCGACAGTGAGAACGTGCCCAGTCCGTCGATCTTCATGCTGTGTCCCATTGGCATCCAGCTCTTCATCGTCTCCACCAGTGCGTCGATCACGGCCCGCATCGTGCCCTCGCTGAAGTTGCCGGCATAGGTGTGCATGTGTTTCAGCACCGTCTCGAAGTCGTGCTGCGAGTAGGTCTGCATCTTTGGGAACACGACCTTCTTGCCGTCGGTCAGTTCCTTGTTCAGTTCTTTCAGGATGTAGTTTGGCATATTTCTTTGTCGTTTATTATCTTTATTTCTACGTCGATGAATGTATGTTCATCGTCCGAGAACTCATGTTCATAGACTGTGAATATACATTCATCGCCAGTGAATTAATAATTTCACGTTGCAAAGATAATAATATTATTCCAATTATACAAATCTGGGTAACGCAATTTTGTATAAATCTACAGTCGGCTCTTCTCGGCATTGCCGGCACCAGTTCCCTTGTACTTCGAACGGGTGGCGTTGAAATTATAGCGGATGGTGACTACGAAACGGCGACGGTCGTAGTAATTCCCTTGATAAAGCTGCACCTGTTGATTGTAAACCCTGTTCCCATCACGGCTGCGGTCAAGCAAATCCTCGCCAGCCAGTTTAATGCTCAGGCGGTCATTAAAGAATGTCTTGACAAGACTGACATCGAGGTCTGCTTGATGATAGTCCAAATAAATGTTCTGATAATGCCCTGGGCCTTGATATCTGAAGTTAAGTTCACCAGTCAAGGTTTTGCTGAATTTGAAAGTGTTATTCGCTTGTGCTATCAGCATTGGCTTGTTTAGGGAAATATCTCCTGCCGTTGTTTCCATTGTAAACCATTGCTTTCGGAAGCCTACGGATAATTGTGGATGCCAAATGCCGAATGTTGGTGCAAGTGAGACGAAGGGCACAATCCATTTCAAGCTGTTGATGTTCTTGTAAGTCACCAATGTCACGTTGGAGTTGTCTATCAGCTCCATCCAGTGTATGATCCTTCCGCGCTCATCAGAATAACTGATTGAAAACTGCAGGAACTTCCACATTCCTTGAATGGAGATGTTGTGGATGATGGAATTGTCAAGCAATGGATTACCGCGCTGGAGGGAGTATCGGTTGCCGTAGAACACGTCGTTGCTCAACTGGCGGTAGGTAGGACGTGTGGTCTTGGCAGAATAGGCTATCTGTGCTTGTACTTTGCCTATCTGTGTGCCGAAGGAAACTGACGGATAGAGGTTGCTGTAGCTGCGGCTCTGCGCCTCTACCAGTTGCCCCCGGTCATAGTAGTCGAAATTCACATGTTCGTAGCGCAGACCTGCACGAAACCTTCCGACTTTGGGCAGCATGACAGAATACTCCGCATAAGGGCAGATGCTTTGCTCTTTCAGCGTGCTGTAGGTGGAGGTGACGTAGTTCTGTGGATTCACGTAGTCGTCCCGTCTTCTGGTGTTGATATACTCGGCACCGAAGTCGAGCGAGCCGCCAAGCAGGGGATAGGTCAGGGTCAGTTTCGAGGCCACCATCCTGTTCCTGACGCTGTTCTCGGCATCGAGTCGGCGGTCGTCTTGTACCTGACATGTCTCTACGATCCTGCTTTGGTCGTCATAGCCGCTGCGCAGGTAGTCGAAGTTGAAGTCAATGTCCATTTTCCCGACCTTGCCGACGTAGTATGCGTTCAGTTTATGGCCTGCATTGCCTTTTGTACGCTTGTCGGTCTGGTTTTCCCATTTGTCGTAGAATTGGCCGTTTGCCATCACATCGCTTGTCAGGGTTGTGACGTCCTCATTAGTGGAGGGGAACGTGTATTCGTATTTGGCACCAAACACGTTATCTTCGTTGAGCGAATAGTTGAAGCCGCCCTCGATGCTGTAGTCACGGTTTACGATGTCCGTTCGCATATAGTTATTTTGCTGCCACAGGGTATCGGCATGCACCTCTTGTGTCATTGTTGATGCCTGCAGGTACTTACCCTTGCTTGCCCATAGGGAGCCGAAGATGTCCAGGCCATTGCAGCGATAGTTCATATCGAGCGATGCCGTCTCTTGGTCTTTCTGGCCTTGTCGCCATCTGCCCCAGGTGTCGATGCTGAATCCGTCACCGGCCTTGCGGGCTGTCCGTATCTTCACAACCGTCCCCACGGTGGCATCGTATTTCGCCCCAGGATTGCTGATGAGTTCTATGCTCTTGATATCTGTCGATTTCAGTTGCTCCAATTCTCTGCTGTTTCGCATTTTGCGGCCATTGATATAGATGATGGGCGTACCCTTGCCAAACACCTCATACTGATTGTCTTTCTTGATGATGCCTGGCACATGGCCCAGCACGTCGCTGGCAGTGCCCAACTGGCTGAGCGGCGTGTTCTCCACGTTGGTGACCAGTCCCTCGTCGCCCATCTGGTATTGGGGCACATGGCCTTTCACGGTGATGCCATTGATGGTGTATTCGGCAGGCTGGAGCTGAAGGGTGCCGATATTGCCGACCTCGCAGGTGCGGAGCAGCGTCTTGTAACCGATGAAGGTGCATTTCACGATGACGCGATAGGCCTCCGTTGGGATGACGAAGTCGCCGTTCTCATTGCTTACGCCGCCACCGATGAGAGAGGAGTCGGCAGGGCTGAGCAGTGAGACGTTGGCGTAGGCCACGGGCTGGTTCTGGTTGTCGATGAGCCGTCCCTTCAGGTGGCGCTCCGTCTTGTGGGTACACTCCACGAAATACTTCTCGCCGTCGCGGACGATGCGGACGGGATAGAAGCCTACGACCTTCATCAAGGCATCCTCAAGGCTTGCCTGATCCAGTCGGCAAGTGACGGTGAAGTCTTCCAGGTCGTTATAGACGAAGGATATCTCGTGGCGCTCGGTAGTGGCATTCAGATCCTCCAGCACGCGGCTGAGCGACTGGCTCTGGTAGTTGCGCGTAATGGCCATTCCCGCTGACGCGCCTACCCGTAGCCTTTCCCGTAGCCTTTGCCCCTGTGCGCTGCTGACGGCAGCGCACAGCAATAGCAGTATCAATATCTTTTTCATGTGTGTCTTTTGTGGGGTTAAGGTTTCACTATCAGTTTGTCATCCTCGATGGCGAGGCTTACGTGCTCGAAGTGGTTCAGGTCGGCCACCACGTTTTCGAGCGCATCCTTCGGTTCCCATTTGTAATACAGGCGCAGTTCGTGAGCCTTTTCGCTCTCGATGTCTGCCACCTTATTATAATATTGGGCTATCTCCGTGATCATCTCGTCGAGCGGCGCATTCTCAAAGATGCGTGTCTGCGGGATGCTGTCAGCTGCTGATAGCTTAGAGTCGGCAGTAGAGGGCAGGGTGGGGGCCGCCGCCGTAGTGTCTGCCGCCGTTTCAGCCTGCTGTGAGTGGCTGTTGCTGACAATGTGTATAGTAGCGTAGGCGATACCTGAGAGCATCAGCAGGCCGATGAACGCAGCAGCTATCTGCATCCAGTCCCAAGAACGGCGCTTGGGAGCAAAATGCTCGGATTCAAATTTCTGCCATTCCTCGTCGATGATGTCCGAGGTGTCTATGGTCTCTTCCTCTTGCGCATACATCTGCTTGAGGAGATCCTCCAGTTTGTCGTTAGATGTCATAACCTTTTGCTTTAAAATGTTCTTTCATTTGTTTGAGCGACTGCGACAGGTGATTGTGAACGGTGACTTCGCTGACCTTGAGCGTCTCGGCAATCTCACGGTACTTCATTCCCTGCTGGTAGCGCAGGCGGAGAATCTGTTGCGAGAGTGGGGGTAGCTCTGTGTCGATGTAGTGGTGGAGGGCATCGAGCTGTTCCTGCTCTTTGTGCTCTTGGGAAGATTCCTGCTGGAGTGGTCTCAATTCCACCTGCACGGCCTGTTCCCGCTGCTTGTGTGCCAACAGATTGACGCAACGGTTACGGACACTCGTCAGCAGAAAGCCTTGCAGCGTGTCTGACCATAGGTCAGCATGGCTGTTCAGCAGTTGGGCGAACACGTCGCTCACCACATCCTTGCTCTCCTCGTCACTGCCAAGCATCCGTCTGGCCAGCCGGAACATCCCGTCGTAGTGACGCCTGAAGATCTGTTCGAATTCTTGCTTGTCAATCATCTTGTCGCTTGTCTTTTACTCTATATACAATCGAACATCCCGTTTTCCTAAGCAAAAGTACAAAAAAATCCGCCTTCTTGAAGAAAAAAGGCGGATTCTGTTCATATATTTGGCATATGTCGGCCTTAGCGTGCCATTTTGTAGATGGCCTTACCGGAATCGATAACGCTTCCGCCGCCGACGGCACTTTCATGTCTTTGTTTGTTTTTGTTTGACCTGTTTAATATCTGAATGCGAAGTCCTCCAGTGTACAGAGTGACTTCTCCTTGGTGTCGGATGAGAAGACGAAGAAGAGAGCATGCTTCCCAGTAAGGTCTGCCAGTGCCGGTACTTCGAGAGCCATCTCTGTAGAGGTTTGGGGCATGTCGGCCTTCAGTGTGAAAGTGCCGAGGGGCCTGCCGCCCTGCGATTCCCAAGGTCTGTCGGCCATCACTGTGATGGTGCCGTCGATACCTGCGGGTATCAGGCGCAGCAGCAACTGCAGGTAGTCGCCGTCGTAGCTCTTCGTGAAGTTGAAGTATTTATAGCCCACGATAGAACCATCGGTGTTGTTCACGACGTGGTTGGTGTTGTAGCGCAGGTCGTAGGGAGCCTCGTATTTCTCTTTCGATTCCAGTGCCTCTTTCGATATGGCGCGGTCAGGCGTACCATAAGAAGTGGCGACATAGCTGCCGTAGAAGATCTTCTTAGGCCATTGGTGCTCAGCAGGCTTGGGGCCTGTATACCAGCAGGCGATGCCGGCAGAGTGGCGCTCGAAGGGATCGAGCCCTTCCAGAGCGAAGCCTTCTGAGTTGTACTCACCTTCTGAGATTTCCACCTTGCCGCCGGCACCTTCCTCTACCTTGACAGTGATAGGGGCTACCATAGCCTGACGCGAGAACTCGTCGAGGCCGCACTGGCGGTGATAGAACACGTACCACTGGCCGCCAATCTCACAGATTGAACCGTGGGTATTGCCGTTCACGGTGGCAGAGGCGATGGTGTCACCCTGTTCGTTGATCTCGCGTCCACGCCCATCGATGATGGTGCCGCCGTAGGTCCAGGGGCCGAGAGGCTGGTCGCTGTAGGCGTAAGCCAGCGTGTAGTTCGATGTGGGCAGTCCGAACTCTCCCTCTTTGGTGAAGCGGCTGTAGATGAATACGTACTTGTCCTTGATCTTGCGGATGCTGGAGGCCTCGAAGAAGCGGAACTCGTTGCCAGGCTTCTCCTGGAATCCGGGAATCATGCCATCGACCGCCTTCGTGCCGGGCTTCACCGTTGCCATTGTGGCAGGGTCGAGCTCTGCCCCCATTGAGTGCCCGAAGCCCCAGTAGCCATACACGCGTCCGTCGTCATCCACGAACACGGCAGGGTCGAAGGCCAGTACGCCGTCGGTGGCGTTGGGGTCCTTTTCGCTCCAGTTGCACACTTCGAAAGGACCGTCAGGACGGTCGCTCTTCGCAATGAGCCCGTTGCGGCCTCCATGCTGGTCGTTGGGATAGAGGTAGTAGGTCTTCTTGCCGGTGCTGTCGGTGACGAGTGTCACGTCGGGCGCAAAGAGCACGTCGGCGAGTCCTGCCGAGTCGAGCGGCTCGCCCTTGGCGTTCTTGTCCACTTTCAGAATCTCGCCGTCGTAGCGCCACTTGTTGAGGCTATCGACAGAGGCCGACCACACCACGAGTTCGCGCCCGCAGTAGTCGGTGATGCGGCTGTCGTGCGAACCATAGATATACACACGTTGTTTGCCGGGCTGGTCTGGATCTTCAAACACATAGGGCTCCCCATCGGGTATGTGCTCCCAGAGTGGGAGATAGGGATTACCGATTGTCGTGAGTTCCTTCTTGACGGCTTCAGGTTTGCTGGCACATGAGAGGGTCAGCAAGGCGCAGCAGGCTGCTGCAGTAACGATTGATAGTGCCTTTGTTTTCATATAGGTTTGTATGAATAGATGATTTCTGGCCACAAAGTTACGAACTTTTTCCCGAAATCATTTGTTCTTCTTGCATAAATTTCGTATCTTTGCGCTCATTATTACGCAAACTTTAAAACAACAGAGCAATTTATGAACAATGATCATCTGATTATGAACGCTAACCCAATTGTAACGTTCCTTGGAAAACAGTCGGCAGAATTTACGAAGGCCGACATCATTAACTACATCGTTAGCAACGAGATACGTATGGTGAATTTCATGTATCCTGGTGGTGACGGCAAATTGAAGACACTTAACTTTGTCATCAACGATCTGGACTATCTTGAGACGATTCTTACCTGTGGCGAGCGTGTCGATGGTTCCAGTCTTTTCTCGTTTATCCAGGCTGGAAGCAGTGACCTCTATGTGCTGCCCCGCTTCCGTACGGCTTTTGTCGATCCTTTTGCAGAGATTCCGACTGTGACGATGCTTTGTTCCTATTTCGACAAAGACGGTCATCCTCTGGAGTCTTCACCAGAGCATACACTCCACAAGGCTGCTGTCGCCTTTACGGAGGTGACAGGAATGGAGTTCCAGGCAATGGGTGAGCTCGAATACTATGTCATCAGCGATGACGAGGAGGTGTTCCCTGCCCAGGACCAGCGCGGCTACCATGAGTCGGCTCCCTATGCGAAAGCCAATGAGTTCCGCACTCGCTGTATGCAGTATATTGCTCAGGCAGGTGGACAGATTAAGTATGGTCACTCCGAAGTGGGTAATTTCTGTCTGGATGGCAAGAACTATGAACAGAACGAGATCGAGTTCCTGCCAGTGCCTGTGGAGCAGGCTGCCGACCAGCTGATGCTTGCCAAGTGGATTATCCGCAATCTCGCTTATGAACTGGGTTATGACATTACCTTCGCCCCGAAGATTACAACGGGCAAGGCTGGCTCAGGTCTCCATATCCACATGCGTATGATGAAGGACGGCAAGAACCAGATGCTTGCCAATGGTGCGCTCTCTGAGTCTGCCCGTCGTATGATTGCCGGTATGATGGACCTCGCTCCTGCCATTACCGCTTTCGGCAATAAGAATCCTACTAGCTACTTCCGTCTCGTGCCCCATCAGGAGGCACCGACGAATGTTTGTTGGGGTGACCGCAACCGTTCTGTACTGGTCCGTGTGCCGCTGGGTTGGGCTGCTGATGTAGATATGTCGCACCTCGCTAATCCTCTGGAACCGGAGAAAAACTACGATACCAGCATCAAACAGACCGTCGAGATGCGTTCTCCTGACGGTAGCGCCGACCTTTACCAGTTGTTGGCAGGTCTCTGCGTAGCCTGTCGTCACGGTTTCGAGATGCAGGACGCCCTTGAGGTGGCAGAGAAGACCTATGTCAATGTGAATATCCACGCGGCAGAGAATGCAGATCGTCTGGCAACGCTGGCACAACTTCCAGACTCCTGCGTGGCTTCTGCCGATTGCCTCGATCGTCAGCGCAAGGTCTTTGAGGAGCATGGTGTCTTCTCGCCGGCTATGATTGACGGCATCATCGCCCAGTTAAAGGCCTTTGACGATAAGACGCTTCGGGCTGACATCAGCAGCTATCCTGATGAGATACTGAAATTGGTTACGAAGTATTTCCACTGCGGATAAATGAAAAAATCCCCGAAGCTTAGCCTGAGTATCGGGGATTTTTCGTACTTTTGTAGCCGAAAACTTAAAACAGTGTCATGGAAGAGATAAAGATTCCGCAGGAGTGGAACAAATTTTATTTGAAGGATGTGTCGTTTGTCAACCTGATGACGCGACGTATCTTCAACGTGCTCATTGTGGCCAATCCCTATGATGCCTTCATGCTGGAGGATGATGGTCGTATCGACGAGAAGATCTTCGACGAGTATATGGAACTGGGTATGCGCTATCCACCCACCTTCACCCAGGTGTCTACTACTGAGGAGGCCAATGAGGTGCTGCACACGACGGATATCGATCTGGTGATCTGTATGCCGGGTAATGCCGACAATGATGCCTTCACGGTGGCCCGTGAGGTCAAGGCTGCCCATCCGAATATCCCCTGCGTGGTGCTCACGCCTTTCTCTCATGGTATCACTAAGCGTATCGAGAACGAGGATATGTCAGTCTTCGACTACGTGTTCTGCTGGCTGGGCAATACCAACCTCATTATGTCGATTATCAAGTTGCTTGAGGATAAGATGAATATCGACCACGATATCAAAGAGGCTGGTGTGCAGATGATCCTGCTTGTGGAAGACAACATCCGTTTCTATTCTTCCGTGTTGCCTAATCTCTATAATTACATCCTTGCCCAGTCGAAGCGGTTCTCTACGGAGGCCCTTAATCCCCATGCTGCAGCTCAGCGAAAGCGTGGACGCCCAAAGGTGGTGCTCGCTACCAACTATGAGGAGGCGATGGAGATATATAATAAGTATCACGACAATACCCTTGGTGTCATTTCCGATACCCGTTTCCCCATGAAATCGGTGCCGGGACGGCTCTCCCATGTCGAGGAGGGTGATCCCGAGGCTGGTCTCAAGTTACTGCGTGAGATACGACGGCGAGACGAATATGTGCCGCTCATCCTTGATTCCTCGGAGATAGCCAACCGCGAGAAGGCTGAGGCTGAGGGATTTAATTTCATCGACAAGAACTCCACCAAGCTTAACGTCGATCTGCATAAGCTTATCGAGGAACACATGGGCTTTGGTGACTTTGTTTTTCGTGACCCGACAACCAAGCAGGAGGTGGCGCGTGTCAGTACACTGAAGGAACTGCAGGACAATATCTTCAAGATTCCCCGTGACTCGATGCTCTACCATGTGTCGCGCAACCATATGAGCCGTTGGCTCTGTGCCCGTGCCATCTTCCCTGTCTCGGCTTTCTTGAAGCACGTCACGTGGCATAAACTCCAGGATGTAGATGCCCATCGCCAGATTATCTTCGATGCCATCGTACAGTACCGCCGCATGAAGAACATCGGCGTGGTGGCTGTATTCGACCGTATGAAGTTTGATGCCTATAGCCATTTTGCACGTATCGGTGAGGGCTCTCTCGGTGGTAAAGGGCGTGGCTTGGCGTTCCTTGACAACATCATTAAGCGCCATCCTGAGCTGAACCGCTATGAGAATGCTCAGGTAACCATCCCCAAGACCGTCGTGCTCTGTACAGACTTCTTCGATGAGTTCATGGAGAAGAACAATCTTTATCCCATCGCTCTCAGTGATGCGCCCGATGAAGAGATCCTAAAACATTTCATGCGTGCTCAGTTGCCCGATTCGCTGATTGCCGACTTCTTCACCTTCTTCGATGCCGTGAAGTCGCCTATTGCCGTGCGTTCTTCGTCGCTTCTTGAGGATGCTCACTACCAGCCCTTTGCAGGTATCTATTCTACTTATATGATACCTTATCTGGAGGACAAATACGAGATGCTTCGTATGCTTGCCTGTGCCATCAAGGCCGTCTATGCCTCAGTCTATTACAAAGACTCTAAGGCCTATATGACAGCTACTCAGAATGTCATAGACCAGGAGAAAATGGCTGTCATTCTGCAGGAGGTGGTCGGTAAACGCTATGGTGATCTCTATTATCCAAACTTCTCTGGTGTGCTTCGTTCCCTGAACTATTACCCAATAGGTGAGGAAACAGCAGAGGAAGGTATCGTCTCTCTTGCCCTTGGTCTTGGCAAGTATATCGTTGATGGCGGTCAGACGCTTCGTGTCTCTCCATACCATCCTACACAGGTTCTCCAGACCTCAGAGATGGAGACTGCACTCTCGCAGACCCAGACGCGGTTCTATGCTCTGGACATGGCCCATGTCGGCGATGATTTCAAGGTCGATGACGGCTTTAATATCAAGAAGGTGCGTGTGAAACAGGCTGCAGAGGATGGGGCCCTTACCTATATCGCATCCACTTATGATCCCGTGGACCAGATTATCCGCGATGGTATCTATGAAGGTGGACGTAAGGTAATCTCCTTCTGTGGTGTCCTGCAGCATGGCGTATTCCCCTTGCCGGAACTGCTTCAGACGGTACAGCGACTCGGTGCCGACGAGATGAAGCGTCCTGTCGAGATAGAGTTTGCCTGTAATCTCAATGATGATAAGACCGGCACCTTCTATCTCTTGCAGATACGTCCTATCGTGGATTCCAAGCAAGTGCTCGATGAGGATCTGGAGCAGATACCCGACGAACAGTGCTTGCTACGTACCACCAATTCTCTTGGGCACGGAATCTCTGAGGATGTCGTCGATGTTGTGTATGTCAAGGCGGGTGATGATTTCACCGCAGCCAACAATCCCTATATCGCTGATCAGATAGAACAGATCAACCGCAAGTTCCTCGCCGAAGACAAAAACTATGTGCTCGTCGGCCCTGGACGCTGGGGTTCGTCAGACTACTGGCTTGGCATTCCAGTCAAATGGCCTCATATCTCTGCAGCCCGCGTCATTGTCGAGACTGCGCTAAAGAACTATCACGTGGATCCCTCACAGGGTACTCACTTCTTCCAGAACCTCACTTCGTTTGGCGTCGGCTACTTCACTATCAATACCGCTAATGGTGACGGGATCTTCCGTCAGGAGGTGCTTGATGCCATGCCTGCTATTGAGGAGACGGAGTATGTAAGGCATGTGCGCTTCTCCCGTCCGCTTCGTATCATGATGGACGGCATGAAGCAACAGGGTGTCGTGCTCTTACCTTCTTCAGAATAATAACTCTTAACCCTCATAAAGATGAATCTAAACCTCACATCCACCATTAAGATGCCTGACCACGAATTACGTCGTCAGGTCATCGAACTTTGCAAAAAAGTGGGTAAGCCCCTTCTGAAACTCTCCACCAAAGACTATATTGATAATGGACTGGGCCATCTCGTCGAACAATTCAAAGGACAGGCTGGCCTTGTCAATATCGAAGTGTTCAATGAACTTCAGCATACGATTACAGGCTGGCCGGGAGGTAAACCAAATGCTGATGACAGCACTCGTCCTGAGCGTGCCCTGCCTTATCCGAAACGGGTTGTCGTCTTTTCGCCCCATCCTGATGATGATGTTATTTCCATGGGAGGCACTATCCGTCGTCTCATGCAACAGGATCATGACGTCCATGTAGCCTATGAGACCAGTGGAAATATCGCTGTTGCCGATGAGGAAGTGCGTCTGTATATGCATTTTATCAATGGTTTCAATCAGCTCTTTGCCAATGGATCCGATGAAGTCATCAAGATTCGCTATCGCGAGATAATGCACTTCCTAAAGGAAAAGAGCGCAGGTGATTTAGACAACCGTGCGATCCTTACTGTCAAGGGACTGATTCGGCGTGGCGAGGCTCGCAATGCCTGTGGCTATAATGGGATTAAGAAGGATCATATCCATTTTCTCGACCTGCCTTTCTACGAGAGTGGTAAGATCGAGAAACTACCCATGTCGGAGCGTGATGTAGAGCCCATTATGGCCTTGCTTTCAGAGATTGAGCCGCATCAGATATATGTGGCAGCAGATCTTGCAGACCCCCACGGTACCCATCGGAAGTGTACTGACGCCGTGCTTGCCGCTGTCGATGAACTCAAGAAGAGTGGGGCAGAGTGGTTGAGCGACTGTCGTGTGTGGATGTATCGTGGTGCCTGGGCAGAGTGGGATGTTGCTGACATTGAGATGTGCGTTCCCATGAGTCCGGAGGAACTTCGTGAGAAGCGTAATGCGATCCTACGTCATCAGAGCCAGATGGAGAGCGCCCCATTCCTTGGTAATGACGAACGTCTCTTCTGGCAGCGTGCCGAAGACCGTAACCGTGAGACTGCCCGTCGTTACGACGAACTTGGATTGGCTTGCTATGAAGCCATGGAAGCTTTTGTAGAGTACAAATTCTAACAGACTAACGATATGAGAAAACTAACAATGACTATTCTTGCCCTGCTTCTGAGTGTTACGCTGCAGGCAATTGAAACCTATCATGTTGTACCTCAGCCGCAAGATGTGCAGCTTCAGAAAGGACAGCCTTTCGTGCTCGACGGTACAGTACAGATTCTTGCTGCTGAGAATCTGCAGCGTGAGGCATTATTCTTACGTGATTATATCAAAGAACAGACAGGACTGGAACTTGCCATCACCAGTAAGCATAATCGTAAGATACGCACTATAGCACTTACCGTCTCGCCGTCTGTGGTTGCTTCTGAAGGCTACCGACTCGTGGTCGGCAAGGGAGGAGTCAATATTTTTGGTGGTTCTCCCGCAGGTGTCTTTTATGGTATTCAGACCCTTCGCAAATCTTTGGGAATAGCAGATAGTCAGGTTTCACTGGAGCTACCGCCTGTTGTTATCAATGATGCTCCTCGTTTTTCTTGGCGGGGCATGCATTTGGATTGTGCCCGACATTTCTTCTCTGTTGCCTTTGTTAAGAAGTTCATCGATCTGCTTGCTATGCACAATATGAACACTTTCCATTGGCACATCACCGATGATCAGGGCTGGCGAGTCGAGATCCCAAAGTGGCCCAAGCTCATCACAATCGGTTCTAATCGTAGTGGTACGATTATCGGCACCAACTCTGACCTTGACGACCAGACACCCTATGGTGGCTATTACACCAAGGCTGAAGTCCGTGAGATTGTGGCCTATGCCGCAGAGCGACACATCACCGTCGTGCCAGAGATCGACATGCCCGGTCATATGTTGGCTGCTCTTGCCAGCTATCCAGAACTTGGTTGCACGGGTGGCCCTTATCAGGTAGGCCATTATTGGGGCGTCTATAAGGATGTGCTTTGTGTGGGGAATCCCCTGGTATATCAGTTTGTCGAGAATGTTCTCACTGAAATCCTTGATATATTCCCTTCAGAAGTGATCCATATTGGTGGCGACGAGACTCCCACGGAGAAATGGGAACAGTGTCCGAAGTGTCAGGCCTTGGACCTACAAGGAAATACACTTCAAGGCTATTTCACGCAACGTGTATTTGAATTTCTGACGGCACATGGCCGTCGTGCCCTTGGTTGGGATGAATTGCTCGAAAACCATGCACCACAAGATGCTATGATTATGTCGTGGCGTGGTACGGCACCAGGAGCTAAGGCTGCTGAGGCTGGTCATGATGTCGTGATGTCGCCGACAACCCATTGCTATTTCGACTATCAGCAAGTAGAGGATGTGTTGTTCGAGCCAAGTCGCTGCGGAGGTTTTATTCCTATAGATCGTGTCTATGCTCTGGATCCAGCACCTGATAGTCTTAGCAATGCGGCCCGCAGCCATATCCTTGGTGTTCAGGCCAACCTTTGGTCTGAGTACATGACAACGGAAAGTACTGTCGAGTATCAGGCATTACCTCGTATGTCTGCTCTTGCCGAAGTGCAGTGGACCGAGTCAACGCGGAAAGACTATGATGCCTTCCGCCAGCGTCTTACACGCTTTACTGCCCTTTTCGATCGCTATGGATATATTTATGCTAAGCATCTGTGGCCTGAGCGGCAGATACCCAGCCGTTGGCAGTTTTAGTATTGAAACAAACTTACAAAGTTAATTTATTTTATTTGTAACATAGAATACAACTAGTTAAAAACCAATAACATACATCTGTTATTGGCTTAAATTATCTTACATCTGCTAATTAAATTTAATTGGACAAAAGTTTCGCTTTTTCGGCTTGGTTTGAATGCGAAAATATATTATCTTTGCATCGTTACTCAAAGCAAGAGCCGAATCTATACCTATACAAATCTTTACTATGAGAATGTTTGCTGTATCGCACAGCAAAAGAAGAGGTAAATTAACCTTATGATGAAGGAAAGGGGGACCGTGATGGTTCCCCTCTCTGAATTGTTATAGACACTTGAACGATTTTTGGATAGATTGTTGGATGATAATGGAAATTTTTGTATCTTTGCCGAAAACTTGAGTACTTAAAGCTTATGACAAAAGAAACGAACTTGAAAATGTTGTGCCTTGCGTTGCTGGTGGTTGTGTTGTTGGCAGGCTGTACAAGCTCGTCATCTCATACTCCTCAGATGACAGAGATGCCGGAAGGGCCGTTGCAGAGCTATAGGTATCGTATGTCTTCTCGGTTGAATAGTACTGTCCTGATGGATGTTCATGTTTGGCATGACGACTCGACGAACCAGGGACTACTGACTTTGGAAGGTGACGAAAGCCCCTTGGTAGCGGGCATGGAGATTCCTCAGCCGATACATGTTGGTGAAGAGGTGTTTGACTCACTTTACAGGATTATAGCAGACGCCAGGCTTTTCGAACTTGACACCCATTATGGGAAGACATATTTCGTGGATGCCTATGCTTACCCAGCTTGGAACTTAGTGGCAGAATTCGCTGACGCTACTATTATCAGTGATAGTGAGGGGGAGGAACCTGAAGACGGAAAGGGGGGGCTGAACAATGTCGTTAAATATCTGTCGAAAGTGGCAAGGACCAAGGGATTGGAATGGTTGGCTACCCAGCCTATCGACTTGAGTGCCTATGGTGAGTTTGCTGATATGGGAACCTTACTTGTCAAGCAGGATAATGATCATCAGGACGATTCGTCAATTGTCTTCGAACGTAAGACTTGGGCCACGGAGGAATTGCAGGCTACGATCGCGCTGATACCTGCTGGCCAGAACCGGTATAAGGAGAAGGGTACAGGCAATACGTGGGAACTGAAATGGGTGGAAGACGAACTGACGCTTGTGTGTCGCTCTCCACAAGGCAAACCGCTGTATGCAATGACGGCTCATACGGGGCGTCTATTGGGATGGGACTGGGATATGAAGGTCTATCACCTGTTGACAGGCTCGTTTACAGACGACCAAGGACGCTCTGTGACATTGCAACGCAGTGGTTCTGTAAAAGGACTGCTTGGCAAGGATGAGGAGAGCCTCCATCTGAGAAACTATCATGGACGTACGGCATTTCGCTTTGTGGTAGGCGATTATCCGGATGAGCGATACTATGGCTTTGTACCTACCCCTGATGGACTTGATATATATGATACTGAAGCGGAACCAGACTCTGATGAAGGTGACCGTGTGCTGACAACGAAGGTATGCCATCTGAAACGCACAGGGGATTCAGACTATCAATGGCTGCACTCGGAGATGCTGGATTCTTACTATGTGGCTTTCTTTAGTCCGGCAGAAAGGGTAAAGATGCTGGAGACTGTGGAGAAACCAGATGTGAAGACGCCTCAGGATGAGTGGAACGCTTGGGTCCTGCGTACGTTCTAAACGATTATTGCCCTCCTAAACGGTCAAAATAGGTGGCAATGTCATCCCATGTCTTAAAGGTGTCGCTGCCGAACTGAATGAGGGTGCCCATGGCTTCTGTTTTCGTGGTGTCAATGAGATAGTCGCCATAGAGCAGTTCTTTCTGGCTGGTGAAGATGGTATGCCCCCAAGCAGGAACCGTGATATATTCGAAGAGCCATTGATTGATGTCACGATAGTGTTCCGTTTCTGTTGGTGCAGAAGCGACGAAGTAGAGTTGATAGGTCTCAAGGAGAGTACGCACCGTCTTCTGTGCTGAACTCACGGGTTTTCCGTATGGGTCGCGCAGAGTACTGAGGTCGATGTAAATGACAGGGCGCTCTCGCTGTTCCTGGTGGTCGTCTATCCAGCGGATAACAGGTACAACGGCATGCATGAAAGAGTGGTCGTTCATCCGATGCTCTCCATGGAAACGGATAGCGGTAGGGTAGTGCTCGTGGAAAAGATCGTAGGTGTTGACTGTGGTGTCCTCGTCTCCGAATAGCCCCCATACGCGATGTTGCTCTTCTTCATTGATACCCTCAAAGCAATGCTCTGTCATTTCCTTGTAGTCTTTGGCCATCGCCTTGGTGACGATGAAATCCTGTACCCCGTCTTGACGAGGATTGGAGAAATGCTGGGCTCCTATCATACCGTGCTCCTTCATCGTGTCGCCCATGCGGAGGGCTGGGTTGACGAGGATGCGGTCGTAGCCACGAAGCATCTCAGTGTACATACCACCCATAGAGGTGCCAATAATCAGGTCTGGCTTTTCCTGTTGGCAGAGTTGCCTGAGGAGCGCCATTGCCTCTTCGGGATGGATGGGAAGATCGGGAGCGATGACGTTGGCGTTGGGAAACACCTCGCGGATGCGAGTGACGGTGCCTGACTGTCCTGACGAGCCGAAGCCGTGGACGTAAAGTATCTTTTTCCCCTTCATCAGTTCGGGGAATTGCTTGAGGTATGGATTTGTCTGTTGCATATTCATTGCAAAAGTACGAAGTTTTTCTGAATCGGCGAAGAATGATTCCTTAATTTAGATTAAGATTTTGGTTTATTAATAGAATAAGTCGTCACATATTTGGTAGAGTGAAAGAAAAATGTTACCTTTGCAACAACAATTCACATTCTACGGTGTAATAATAAGTAATGAGCTGGAGACCATGGCCTGAGCTATGGTCTCTTTTCTTTTTTTGGAAAAAAGTTGAAAAATGTTTGTATCCTAAACAATTTTTTTTTAACTTTGCAATCAAATTGAAAATGTACATTAAACACTAAACATTAAAATTCAAACAATTATGAAAAAGTATTTAGCAGAAATGGTGGGCACGATGGTGCTTGTTTTGATGGGCTGCGGCGTCGCTGTGAGCCTGGGTTGTGATCCTGTGAACAATATTCCAGCTGTGGTGGGTACTGCCTTTGCCTTTGGATTGGCTGTTGTCGCAATGGCCTATACTATTGGAGGTATCAGTGGTTGCCACATTAATCCTGCTATCACTCTGGGTTGTTTCCTCACTGGCCGTATCAATGCCAAGGATTGTGGAATGTATATGCTCTTCCAGGTGATTGGGGCCTTCATTGGTAGCTTGTTGCTGTTCATCCTGACGGAGAATGTACCAGGACTCGAGGGTACTGGAGCCAACGACCTGCAGGCTAATGTGCCGATGCTTGGTGGACTGCTGGCTGAGATTATCTTTACCTGTGTATTCGTATTGGTGGTTCTCGGTGCTACAGCCAAGACAAACGGGGCTACTAACAACTTCGCAGGCCTGGCCATTGGTCTGTCGCTCATCCTTGTGCATCTGGTTTGTATCCGTTACACGGGTACTTCTGTGAACCCAGCCCGTTCTATCGCTCCTGCAGTTTTCCAGGGTGGTACTGCTTTGGCAAACCTTTGGATCTTCATCGTTGGTCCGTTCGTCGGTGCTGCATGTGCTGCAGGAATATGGAAGATGATTGAGCCGGAAAGCAAGTAAAAAAATACGGATTTGTATCCGAAATCTTTACAATTGTAATTTCTACACATCTATATTGCGTCCACCTTTTTTTGAAAGGGTGGACGTTTTATATTATTGATAATCAGTGTATTTGTGAATTTGACATACGCCACAAATCCACTTTTTTTTCTCATAAAATTTTTTGTGTTGCTTTTTTCCATAATTTTGCATCGGAAAACCTAATGCAGGTATCATTCTAACTTATAATATTAACATAATTAAAAAAACGTATGAAAAAAAGCAGGTTAATGACGATGTTGTTGGCACTCATGGTGTCTATGGCATCATTCGCCCAGGAATTCACAGGAATCTTGGGTACTGTGATTGACGAGAACGGTGAGCCGGTGATCGGCGCTACCGTGATCGAGAAAGCTAAACCTCAGAATGCGACCATCACTAACATCGACGGTCAATTCGCTATGAAGGTGGCAGAAGGCACGACACTGGTTGTGTCTTATGTTGGCTATCAGAGCCAAGAGGTGAAAGCCAAAAACCAAATGACCGTCACACTGAAGGAAGACGCTCAGATGCTGAACGATGTGGTGGTCGTCGGTTATGGTGTACAGAAGAAGAGTGTTGTGACCGCAGCCATCTCTAAGGTGAACGGTGACGACCTGAATCTGATGAAGCCTTCTCGTATTGAGGATGCCCTCAAAGGTAAGGTAAGTGGTGTACAGATCACTCAGTCATCAGGTCAGCCTAACTCTGATTCTAAGGTACGCATACGTGGTATTGGTTCTGTGAACAGTTCTGAGCCTCTGTACATCGTTGATGGTATGCCTGTTGGCGGTGGTATCAACTATTTGAATCCGACGGATATCGAGTCTGTGGAAATTCTGAAGGATGCTGCATCAGCAGCTATCTACGGTTCACGTGCTGCCAATGGTGTGGTACTGGTTACCACAAAGTCTGGTAAGGCTGGTAAGACAAACGTAAGCTATGATTTCAGCTACGGTTGGCAGAATCCTTGGAAGAAGAAGGCTGTCCTGAATGCTAAAGAGTACATGACTATCATGAACGAGGCTCAGGTTAACGACGGCAATGCTCCGCGTTATTCAGCTGACTACATTAATAATTATAAAGGTGCGGATACCGATTGGCAGGACGAGACCTTTAATTACGACGCACCTGTGATTCAGCATCAGCTGAGCATCAATGGTGGTAATGACAAGATGACTTATTTCCTCTCTGTTGGTTATTTCAAGCAGGAAGGTATCGTTGGTGGTAACTATGGTCGTTCAAACTATGAGCGTCTTACTGCTCGTAGCAACTCTGTCTATACTGTATTTGAAGAGAAGAGCCGTAACTTCCTGAACCAGTTGAAGGTCGGTGTGAACCTCGGTTACACCCGCGACACCTCTACAGGCATTGAGACCAACTCTGAGTATGGCTCAATCCTGGGTAGTGCTATTTCTTTCTCTCCGCTGGTTGCTCCTTATGCCTCAGAGGCTGAGGCTGCCCAGATTCTGGCAGAGCATCCGAATGCTGTGACCAAGGATGGACGCGTATTCTCACTGCCTCCCTCGGGATTCCAGGAGTTGACAAATCCATTGGCTCAGTTGAATCGTCCAAGCGCAGGCAAAAACAATTCTGATAAGCTCGTCGGTTCATTCTATGCTGAACTCGACATTCTGCCAGGCCTGAAGTTCCGCACAAGCTTCGGTATTGACCTCGCTTTCTGGGGATACGATGGTTATGGATATGAGGACTACCTCGGTACAATGACTCACACTGATCAGAGTTATGTGACCAGCCAGATGAACCGTGGCTTACGTTGGCAGTCTGAGAACTACTTCACCTACAACAAGACTTTCGCTGACGTTCACAATCTGAACATCGTACTTGGACAGTCTGCTTCTCGTTACGAATCTCGTAACCTCGGTGGTAACGACTCTCAGCTCTTCGACCACAATCCTATTCATGCACACATCGATTCAGCTATTGCGCCTGAGACAGAGTCTTCTGTATGGGGCGGAAACGGTGGCGTGACCCATACTTCATTGGCTTCTTACTTCGGACGTATTGACTATAACTACGCAGAGCGTTACATGCTCCAGTTCACGATGCGCCGTGACGGTAGCTCGCACTTCGGTCCGAACCACAAGTGGGGTACCTTCCCCTCATTCTCTCTCGGTTGGAACGTTTGGAACGAGCCCTATCTTGAGAAAGTTAAGCCCAGCTGGTGGGATGTCCTGAAGTTCCGCTTCTCTTGGGGTCAGAACGGTAATGAGTCTATTCCTGACTTCACATACCGTGCTCTGATGAATGGTGGTCAGAACTACTATTTCGGTGGTAGCTATATTGTGAATCCAGATCCTACTCAGCCTGGTACTGAGGCTGGTACGATGGTCTATGGTACATCTCCTGCACGTGCAGCTAACCCCGATATTAAGTGGGAGACCTCTACGCAGACCGACATCGGTGTTGATATGCGCTTCCTGAACAGCCGTCTGAGCTTTGGCTTCGACTACTATTTCAAAAAGACCACAGACATGCTCTTCGAGTTGAACGTGCCGACTTACATCGGACAGTCTAAGCCTTACGGAAACCTTGGTACTATGGAGAACTGGGGTCTTGAGTTCGAGCTCGGTTGGAAAGACAACATTAAGGATTTCTCTTACTGGTTCAATGCCAATGCTTCTTATGCAAAGAATAAGCTGGTTGAACTGGGTAATGCTTCTGGTGAGCAGAACTACGAGAGTGCTGGTGCCTCTGGTGTAGGTGACTATGTTCACGCTAAGAATGGTGAGGTTTGGCCTTACTTCTACGGTTACAAGACCAACGGTCTTTTCCAGAATCAGCAGGAAGTTGACAGCTATGTAAACGCTCAGGGCGAGAAACTGCAGCCCTCGGCAAAGTCTGGTGACGTTCGTTTCGTTGACTACAACGGTGACGGTAGAATCACAGACGAAGACCGTACAAAGATCGGTAAGGGTATGCCCGACTGGACCTTCGGTTTCTCAATGGGTGCTGAGTGGAAAGGCTTCGACTTGAGTATGGCTTGGCAGGGAACTATCGGCAATGATGTGTTCGACTTCGCACAGCGTGGTGACGTGCCTGCTATGAACCGTCCTTCATGGATTATGGATCGCTGGCACGGTGAGGGTACATCCAACTCTATTCCTCGCATGACATCGGCTAACCCCAATGGTAACTGGAAGTCATCTGACCTCTATATCCACAACGGTTCTTACCTTCGTCTGAAGAATGCTCAGATTGGCTATACACTTCCTGCTAAGCTGACACGCCTTGCATCTATCCAGCGCTTGCGCGTCTATGTTGGTGCTGAGAACCTCTTCACTTTCACCGGCTATGAGGGCTTCGATCCTGAGCTTGCTTCTGGCGGCTACACGACACTGGGTGTCGATAAGGGTATCTACCCGCAGGCACGTACAATTACCGTCGGTGCTAACGTTACATTCTAATCACATAAATATATACGACAATGAAAGATCTTAAATTATATATTGCAGTAGCGGTCTTGTCATCTGGCATGGTGCTCACTTCTTGCAGTGACGACTTCCTCGAGCCAGAGCCGACTACAAAGGGTGCTGCCGGAGCAGCCGGTGACCCTCTGAACATCAACTCAGGTCTGGCAGCCTCGTACCAGATACTTGGCTTCGACTCTTATGCTAACGGCTCTTATGAGTCATCTGCCTACATCGGTGACATCCAGTCGGATGATATCTGGAAGGGCGGTGGTGATGCCAACGACGGTATGAACGGTATGAACCTTGCTGTGTCAATGTTCAATACCAGTGGTAACCTCACCCTCAGCGGTACATGGAATATCTACACTTCTGGTATTACCCGCGTGAACAGTGCCCTTGGTCTGGTGGCAACGGCTACTACCGACAACCCTGCAGAGGTGGCACTCATCAAGAAGTATAAGGCCGAGGGCCTTTTCCTGCGTGCCTACTATCTCTATATGCTGTGGCGCAGCTTTGGCTCAGTGCCTTTCCAGGAAGATCTCTTCCAGCCTCCATACGTATGCCGTCAGCTGACCCCGGATGAGGTCTATGCTCAGATTATCAAGGACGTGGATGGTTCTATCGAGAACTTCACCGATGCCGAGATGAACACGAACGACGGTACGAACAATGGTCGTGCCAGCTTGGCAGCAGCTTATATGCTGAAAGCTCGTGCTGTGATGTACCAGAAGGATCAGGCTAAATATCAGGAGGTTGCCAAGGGCTTGGCTGCTATCATTAAGAGTGGTAAGTTCCAGCTTGTCAAGGATTATGCAAGCATGTGGCTGCAGACGGGTGAGTTCGGCAGCGAGTCGATCTTCGAGGCCAACCTTGTTCCTGGTTCTAAGGACTGGGGTACTGCATGGAACAGCGGTGGTACCAACCTGCCTTCATACATCTCGCCCAACGGCCTGGGTGGTGATGCCGGTTTCGAAGGTGGCTGGGGCTTTGGTCCCGTTCGTCCTGAGACCTTCAATATGTTTGAGGACGGCGACCAGCGTCGCGATGCTTCTATCCGCGACCTTCGCGGCGATGCCACTGGCGGTAACGTCGGTGACAAGAACACGACGGTCTGGGGCGCCAACTATGTGCTGCGTTTCCAGGATACTGGTTTCTGGCTGGGCAAGTATTGCGCTCGCACTGGTTATCACAAGCCCACCGGCACTGGCGACCTGAACTGGAGTAACAACCTCCGTATCTTCCGCTATGCTGAGACCCTGCTGGCTTATGCTGAATTGACACTTACCACAGGTGATGTGGATGGTGTAAGTGGCGTAGATTGTCTGAACCAGGTACGTGACCGTGCTTTCGGCAACCAGAACCACCGTGTGCCCCTGACATTGGAGAACATCCAGAAGGAGAACCATCTTGAGTTCGTAGGTGAGGGTCACCGCTACTATGACGTTGTACGCTGGGGTATTACCAACGTGCTCCATGTTGACAATGTACCGGGCCTGAATACCTCTCGTGACTGGAAGGAGACCAACAAGTACGTTGCTATCCCACAGGCTGAAATCGATGCCACTAAGGGTACTGAGTTCGAACTGAAACAGAACCCTGGCTATTAATCCAATTAACAGATAAAAACCAAGAAGAATATGAAAAAGGTAATATATAGTGTTATTGCTGCAGGCTTATTCGCCTTCGGGTTTACATCATGCAGCCCACAGGACAGCGATAGCCATAGCTTAGGCGGTTCTCCCGTTGAAACCTCGGCACTTTCCATTAGTGCAAATGTCTCAGCCGATGAGACAGGACAGGAAAATGTGGTAACTGTCACCAACGCTTCAAAGGCCCAGGGTGGCGTGCGTTATTACATCAGCCTTGACGGCAAGTCACTTGTTGAGACTCCTGCTGGTGGTTCTATCACGCAGATTGTGAAGAAGAAGGGTGAGTATACAGCTCAGCTCTATGCGTTCTCTGCTTGCGATCAGCAAATGATCTCTACCAGCTATTCGATTGCTGAAAACTGGAAAGATCCCAGTGCTTCCGATGAGCCAGAGGGATGGATGGGCTTCACCGCAGGTACGAACCTGCTGGCTGAGTGGCAGCCCGACAATAACTACTGGTTCTCACCTTCAGACTGGTCTGGTGGTCTTGATCCCGGATTTGATGGTGACATCCATAGTGGTTTGAACTTCACCATTCCTGCCAATACAGGTAGCGACCAGTGGCAGGCTCAGGTTCACATCGAGCACAATGGTCCGACACTGAGTGCTGGTAAGAACTATGACTTCTCTGTAGTCATTATCTCTGGTGCTGGCAATATTAAGGCAACTGTTAAGCCTCAGAAAGAAGGCGACGACAATACCTTCTTTACAGCTGATCAGTATCCTCTCCATGAAGGCGTGAATGTCATTGCTCTGAGCAATGTACAGGGCTTCGATGGTCAGTTCAAGCTTGCCCTCGACTTCGCAGGTGCTCCTATTGGCACAGCATTCACCGTCGAGCGCGTATTCCTCAGCGAGCATAATGACGCTAACGTGGCTCCATTCGACTATGATTCTAGCAAGAACATGCTGAAGGACCAGCCTTTCGGTGCCGATTTCCGCTTCTGGTTTGCTGATGGCGGCTGGGGTCAGATTGCCGATCCTGAGCACGATGGTGATTCTACTTCAGAGTTCTCTCTGATCATTCCTAATGGTATTGGTGGTGACCAGTGGCAGGGACAGGTGCATATCCCGTTCGATAACGTGAAACTGAGCGCTGGCAAGAAGTATAACTTCTCTATCGTTGTGATCGCCGACCAGAACATTCCTGGTCTTACAGTGAAGCCACAGAATGATGCTGATGACAACTCATTCCTCTCTGCCGACCGTCATGCAGTGGCCGCCAATGTGCCAACAGCTATCGTGTTGACCTCTCGTGAAGGATTCGACGGTAAGTTCCGTCTCTGTCTCGACTTCGGAGGCACACCAGCAGGTACGAATGTGACCATTCTTGACATGTACCTTGCCGAAGAATAATATTACTAAATCTCTGGGTGGGCACCCGTTGTGGTGCTCACCCTCTTTTTCTGTTAAAGACTCTATATGATTAGGCTTTTTATCATATCACTATGCCTTTCGTCCTCACTGCAGCTGGCCGCGCAGACGGATAATTCGCTTGCCACCACTCATGAACCGTCGGGATATGTGCCCGAGGGCTATGAGCTGAATTGGAGCGATGAGTTCGCGAGCGGCACTACGCTCAACAGCAACGATTGGACTCACGAAATGAAAAGCAAAGGCTGGGTGAATAACGAATTGCAGTATTACGTCAATCACACAACGCCTGAAGGAAACCTGGTTACCGAGATAAAGGATGATGCACTCATCATTCGTTGTCTGAAGGAAAACGGCAGAATTTATTCTGGACGTGTCTATGCGAAGGTACGCCAGGGTTGGACTTACGGTTATATCGAAGGACGTATCAAGTTGCCGAAGGGCAAGGGAACATGGCCTGCCTTCTGGATGATGCCCGTGAACTTCAGATCATGGCCTGCTGATGGAGAGATTGACATCATGGAGGAGGTGGGATACCATCCGAACTATGTGTCATCGAGCCTTCATGCTAATGCTCATGTTCATTCCAATGGCACACAAGTCACCCATGAGATGCTTTGCGAAGGTGCTGAAGACGGTTATCATGTCTATGGTATTGAGTGGACGGCACAGAAGATCACGACTTATGTTGATGGCAAGAAGCAGCTGGAGTATGCCAATCGTGGATTAGGACGTGATGACTGGCCTTATGATGATCCTTTCTATGTCATCTTGAATCTGGCATGGGGTGGTGACTGGGGCGGTGCCCAAGGCGTCGATGAGACTGCGCTCCCCGTGGAGATGCTGATCGATTATGTCCGTGTCTATCAGAAATCTGATCCAGACAGTGAGCCAAAGGATAATCTCAAACTTGGCGATACTAAGATGGAAAGCATTGGAGGCAATGCTTATAGTGCGATTACCAATCTGGAACAAGGCAAAAACTATAAAGTGACGGGTGATCTTGGTCTGACGGGTAAGAGCTCTTGGTATTACGATCCCGATTTTTTTACGCGCAACACTGACGGTTCCCTGAAATTTATTGCCGTCAGTGGCCGCTATCAGGTGACTGCTTATTTCGGAGCAGATTATTTTAGAGTGACGCCTCTCACGGAGAGTGGTGAATGGGTGACATATAACAAGGATGATGGTACCGGCTGTCTCTGGGTCATCGGTAACAACGGCATCGGGAAACCCTCATCTCTCTATGCAGGTAATTGGGGAGCTATCAATAACTGGAGTCCTACACCGGAGATGTTCTTCCCTGTGCCACAGATACGCGAGAAAGTCTATCAGATGACGCTCACTGTCGGCCAGCAGCTCAATGCGACGGATGTGAACTTCAAGTTCTTCCATCAGGCTGGTTATGGTAACGATTATAACGATGAGTTCAATGTGAAACAAGGTTCTCCTTGCCATATATCCATGACGAGTGATGTTTTTAAGGTGGATGATGTGGAAAGCGGGAACATCAAGCTCAAGAGTGGAGCCAAGATCACCGACGGAGAAACATATGTGTTTACCATCGATTGTTCCGACCCCAAGAATGCTATCGTCACTGTCGCAGGAGGTGGTACCAGTGGTATCCGTCCTGTTGCGATGTCTGACAGAGAGACGGATGGCGAAATCTATAACTTGCAAGGCCATCGTCTGCCTCGTCCTGGCAAGGGACTTTATATTCAGAATGGACACAAATACTACACAATTCCAAAGTAAAAAGGAAATATGAAGAATTCAATCATTTACCTAGCCATTGTCCTGCTGACGGCTTGCACTAAGGTTGCAGAGCAGCCAGCAGGTTTTGTGACTATACAGGGAACCGACTTGATACAACCTAATGGAGAGAAACTTTATATCCAGGGTACGAATTTGGGCAACTGGCTGAATCCGGAGGGCTATATGTTCGGTTTCAGCCGTACGAACTCTGCCTGGATGATCGACTTGCTCTTCAAAGAGGCTGTCGGCCCTGACGAGACAGCCCTCTTTTGGCAGCAGTTTAAGGATAACTATATCACGCGCAAAGATATCGACTTTATTGCTCAGCAGGGTGCCAATACCATCCGTCTTCCCTTCAACTACAAACTCTTCACCGATGAAGACTATATGGGGCAGACCGGTGCGAAGGATGGCTATGCACGTATTGACAGCGTCGTCAATTGGTGTAAGGCCAACAAACTGTATCTTATTCTTGATATGCACGACTGCCCTGGCGGACAGACTGGCGACAATATTGATGACGGTTATGGCTATCCTTGGATTTATGAAAGTGAAACTTCTCAGCAGCTATTCTGCCAGATATGGCGTGAGATAGCCGACCGCTATAAGAATGAGCCCACCATCCTCGGCTATGAACTGATGAATGAGCCCATCGCTCACTATTTCCAGAACAAGGATACGTTGTACACCTTGCTTCAACCTTTATATAAACGTTGCGTGAAAGCCATTCGTGAGGTTGACAACAACCATATCATCCTGCTTGGTGGTGCCCACTGGAATAGCTTCTTTTGGATGTTCGATGACTGGAAGTTCGACTCAAAGCTGATGTACACCTGTCACCGTTATGGTGGAGAACCTACTAAGGACGCTATCAAGGAGTACATTGATTTCCGCGATAAGTCACAGTTGCCCATGTATATGGGAGAGTTTGGCCATAATACCGACGAGTGGCAGACGAATTTCGTACGAGTGTTGAAAGAGGTGAACATCGGCTATACTTTCTGGCCTTATAAAAAGGTCGATGGCTCTTGCATGATTGGCATCCAGCGGCCTGAGGGTTGGGATAGTATCGTAGTGAAGTATTCCGAGACTTCTCGCAATACCTATCAGGAGTGGCGCGAGGCTCGTCCTGATCAGGCCACCTTCCGTCGTCTGCTTCGTGAGTTTGCCGAGAACAGCCGTTTTGAGCGTTGTCAGCCTCAGGCTGACTACATAAAGACGATGGGACTAAGCTCAAAATAGCCCAAAAACGCAATAAATGTAGTTTTTACACATCTATATTGCATCCACTTTCTTTGAACTTGATAGACAGTGCAAACTTCTGGTTTTCAGTAGTTTGCATTTTCTGTTGTGGCTGTATTATCCACTTTGTTAATTATATAGGCTTGTTTTCGGTCTTAAATCATTGTACCTTTGCACCGTCGAACAAGAAAACGATCAAATAACAATAATTTATTAACATTCTAATTTAAAACGAAAATGAAAACGAACGTAAAGACGATGTTGATGGCTTTGGTAGCCACGTCGATGGTTGCTTGCTCCAACAATCAAGATGTCTTCGATGGTGGTGCCATTGAGAAGACCGCTAAGCAGAGTTATGCAGAGAACTTCGCAAAGAAGTATCCTAATGTAGATATGAACCAGAACTGGGACTTCAGTTCTAAGACACCATATTTCAGTTTCTCAAATAATAATGGTAATCACGCAGGTACACGTGCCGCCGTCAGTTATGACTTTGAAAAAGGAGAAACTCAGGTGGTTGACCTGAGTACTGTTGAGTGGATGAAGGAACACCTCGTGGAAGGTAAGCCCAACCGCTCGCTCGGTAAGGCTTTCTATATGACAGTGCCAGGCAATGAGTTTACGATCATGCCGGTGTTCCAGGGAGAGGCAGGTGCAGTATGGGATTTGCATGTAGTTGTAGGTGGTGTAGATATCCTCTTATGGAAAAAGTCTCAGGATATTCAGCTGACTACAGAAGCTAACCCTGATTGGCACAGTGTCATTAATGAGCAGGCAGCAGAGGGTGGCTGGGAAGCACAGCGTAATACCCTGAAGGCTACTGGCCTGAAGGCTGTTCCCTATACCTTTAAGAACCTGCCTGTTGGCGAAGAGATGTATTTCTATCTTGATATCAAGGTTTCTGGTAGTGGCGGTTGGTCTGAGATTGAGAAAGATGCCAATGGTAACAATGTGAAGAATGAAGATGGTACAGATAAATGGATTTGGAAGGATCACCAGATTAATGAAGTTGGTGCTCACATGACTTCCGTCGATCAGATGATGCTCGCTCTTCAGGGCTTTGAGAAGCCCAGCAATGTTCCCGCCGGCTATGAGTATATGCTCATTGGCTGTGAGGACGCTAATCTGGCAGACAGCGACTGGGATATGAACGACGTGGTGTTCCTGGTCTATGGTCAGAAGATTCCGAAGCCCATTGAGATTACTGAGGGCACGACCGTTTATGACTCTCGTACCGTACGCTATATGGTTGAGGACCTTGGTTCTACCGATGACTTCGACTTCAACGATATCGTTATTGACGTGACAGAGAACAAGGCTAAGACACCGGTTTATACCAATGGTGTACTTACCAGTTGGAACGAAGGTGAGACTACTCAGAAGGCTGTGATCCGTCACCTCGGTGGTACACTGCCATTCCTGTTGACGATTGGCAACAAGCAACTTCCGGAAATGGGTGGCCAGAGTACCTTCCAGACAAGTCCAAACACCGAGTATGATGTTACGGGCTGGAATATCAACTCTCACAACATCAGCGTACAGGTACAGCAGAAGGATAATCAGGGTGTCTACAACAATGTAGTCTTCCCACGTGCAGGTGAGGCTCCGATGATTATCGCTGTCGATCCCTCACAGAACTGGATGCCAGAGCGCCAGAGTGTGCCAGAGGACTGGTTCTATATTCCCGAATAAGTAAGAAATCATATTTTGGATTTTAGGTTAATAATTGGTTATATTAGTTTTAGTAGTTAGTAATTAAGTGAAAAGGGCGTCTGCGTGAGCAGCTGCCCTTTTTAATCTGATTTAAGAACGCTTTTTTGCTAATTTGTTTTTATTTTTCATTTATTCTTCGTATCTTTGTCGCTAATAATCATTGAATAGACAAAAACTAATTAAATTATTGGAAATATGAGCAGATTTTATGCCAGTGCCCTTTTATGGGTGATGCTGTTGGGGTGCCCTGCTACCTTATGGGCCGATAAAGATGATGATGTGAGTGATGCTGACCTCAAATCGCTCTATGAGCAGATCGACGAGGCGATCAGTAATTCCCCTCAGTATGTAGGTGCCCGTCAGCGCCAGATCGACGAACAGCTGCAGCTGTTCCACAGCGGAGCCGACGGCGAGCGCAGATTCTTGATTGCCGAGGAGCTATTCAATCTCTACAAGCCATTTAAGAACGATTCTGCCCTTCACTATGCTCAGATGTGTGTCAGTCTTGCCGATAGCCTCGGACTTCGCGCTCAGGCTGGCAGATATCGTGCGCTGATGGCCCGCCAGTGCTCCAATGCCAGCATGTATGTCGAATCGCTCGGAATCCTCGGTCAGATTGACAAGTCTCAACTCGACCGTCAGGGACTTACCGACTATTATGATGCCTATATGCACGTTTGCGGAGAGATAGCCAACTATTCGCTTCTCCCCGAAATCAAGAATCGTTATTGGGCCATGCAGGACCACTATCGTGACTCTGTACTTCAGGTGGCTGATCAGGGTAGTGGTGAGTATCTCTATCTGACGATGATGGCACTTTGCAGCCAGCAGAAATTCGACGAAGCGCTCGCTGTGAGTGACCGTTGGTTGAATATGGTTACCGAGGGCACCCATGAGGATGCCTATGCTGCCTATTTCCGCCATATCGTATATGCCAATATCGGTAATGAGAAGATGGTGCGCTATTGGCTCGGTAAGTCGGCTCTTGACGACATCAAGTGTGCCGTCATGGATCAGGCTGCGCTTATCAATCTGGCTGAACAGTTGAATGCCGACGGCGATATTGACCGTTCCTATAGTTATATCCGTTTTACATGGTACTGTAACGATTTCTTCAATACGCGACTGCGTTCCTCGCAGATTGCGCCGGTGCTGAGTGTCATCGACCGTAACAACACCGATATCTCAAGTCGCCATAATATGATTCTCACTATTTCCGCCATCGTTTTCTGTGTGATGGCCTTATGCCTGTTCTTCATGTTCCGTTATGTGTCACGTCAGAAAACAAAGTTGATGCAGGCACGTCAGGAACTCTCCCAGGCCAATGAAGAACTGCAGCAGTCGAACAAGAAACTGCAGTGGATGAACGACCGGGTCATGAAGAACAACAAGAAGCTCTTCGACATGAACGAGGAACTTCGTAAAGAAAAAGGTTTGGAATAGCCCGTATCAGATATGCTGAAGGAAGAATGTCTACCTGCTCACGCCGTATAGGTGTGGGCTTTTTTGGTAGAAATGGAGCAAGGGCGTAGGTTCGATGTAGCAAGGGCGTAGGTTCGATGTAGCAAGGGCGTAGGTTCGACGTAGGTTCGACGTAGCAAGGGCGTAGATTCGACGTAGGTTCGACGGTGATTCGAACTAGAAAAGTGCGGAGGTTCGGGGCCTGGAAACCTCTTTTTTAATTTATATGCCTAGAAGTTTGGTAATTTGAATAAAAATATGTATCTTTGCACATAATATATGGTGTGTAAAATGTACTTTTACCAAATTAAGCATAATATATGGTGCAGAATAAATATGTTTTTGATCCCTATCCTCTATCAGTAACCATGCAGCGGTTAGCTGAGAATCTGAAAGCAAGACGTCTGGAGAAGAAACTCTCTACGAGGAGCTTATCGGAAATGAGTGGTGTGCCTGCCTCAAGCATTCAGCGCTTTGAACTGAAGCACTCCATCTCTTTGGAGTCATATGTCAAGCTGGCTAAGGCATTGGGCTACTCAGAAGAAATCTTGCAACTATTGTCAGAACCGAAATATGACACGATGGAGGAGCTGTTGGAAATCAATAAGAACCGTACAAGAAAGCGAGGCGTATGATGAAGAATGTGCAAGCTGTCAGCGTAATCTATCATGGACGGAAAGTGGGAACGTTGTCTATGGGCAATAGGTCGAATTGTCAGTTCGAGTATGACAAGGACTGGCTTACGGACGGTTTTTCTATCTCTCCATTAAAATTACCTTTGAAAGCAGGGCTTTTCACTGCCGATTATCAGCCTTTCAATGGCAATTTCGGTGTATTTGAAGATAGTCTGCCAGGGGGCTATGGCGAATACCTATTGCGTAAGGTTCTGAAGAAATCGGGGATTGATCCTCAAGCACTTACCCCTGTCCAATGGCTAAGCATTATTGGCAGTTCCGGTATGGGGGCTCTTTGCTATGTACCTGAAACAAAACTACAGCAAGAAGACTCTTTGCTTTCGCTTGACGAGATGCAGGAGATAGCCCTCAATGTGCTTTCGGAAAAGACTGATGAGCATGCTGACGAGCTATATTTCAAGAGTGGTAACTCTGGAGGAGTACGTCCAAAAGCTATTATTACTGACACGGATGGGCACTGGTTAGTAAAGTTCCGCCATACCTACGATCCCATGAATATGGGAGAGATGGAGTATGATTATAATAAGGTTGCAAAGCAGTGTGGTGTTGATGTGCCAGAGTTTAAACTTATGGAAGGTAAATACTTTGCCGTGAAACGATTCGATATAGAAAATGGTGTGCGATTGCATGTGCTAACCGCCAGCGCTCTTCTGAATGAGCCGATATCTCCGCCAAAGATGGATTACCACAGTCTGTTGCAATTGACGGGCTATCTGACGCAGTCGCCAAAGGCCGTAGAACAGCAGTTCCGTCGTATGGCTTTCAATGTCTATGCCCAAAATATGGATGACCATGCACGTAATTTCAGCTTTATCTGCCGCGAGGGCGTGTGGTCTCTAGCTCCAGCATATGACTTGACCAATGATGATACCCTTGGCGAACATGCTACAACCATTAATTTCAAAGGACTTCCTACGGACGAGGACCTGATAACCGTTGGTACGAATATCCGCATCTCCCGCGCTCGATGCTTGCAAATTATGGAGGAAGTCAAAGAAGGAACAAAAGAATTGAGTGTGTATTTTTAGTCTACTATAATCGGTAATCTTTGCAGCCGAAATTCATCTGGTCTATAACCGCATCAACGACGAGGGTAAGACCATCACAGACCAGAATGATTTTAGGCGAAACGAACAGGTGACAAAACTGCTTAAGCGAAAGTATGGACTCACGTTTTCAAAGGGTAAAGGACGTACTAAAACCGAACGATTAAGGGGAACAGAGAAGACGAAATACGAGATATACCATGCCGTTGGTACAGGCTTACTGCGCTGCAAGTCATGGCCTGAGTTCGTGAATCACCTAAAAGCAAATGGCGTGGAAGTGGAACTTGTCATGAGACGGAATGCCAAGAGAAGAGACTTATTCAGAGCCACAAAAGCATAACGAGCCGTCAATAGGAATACCGTCATTAGGATTGTTCGACACCACGAATCCCGTCTATGACCCAGCCGAAGAAGAGTTCAGAAGGCGAATGCAGAAGAAGAAAAAGAAGCGTGGGCCGAGACTATGAAGGAAACGACGCAAAGTGCTTCAATAACCTATAACAAAAAGTTGCGGCAATAACCAATTGGCATTTGCCGCAGCACTTTTAATGGCCTGCTTAATATATCTACAATTTCCTGTTAGCATAATGCTGTATGCACTCAGGGTCTATACGAGTGTATGACTCGTTTCCAAGCAAGGTGGAGGTAAGCAGCATGTCTGCTGTAGTACGGTTCGTGGCAAAGGCAATATTGTAAAGCGATGCTAGACGGCTCAGTGCAGACACGTCGTTCTGATGACCCTGTACGGCAAGGTTGTCGCAGAAGAAAATCAGCATGTCTATCTTACCTTCGGCCAGCATGGCACCAATCTGCTGGTCGCCTCCCAGCGGGCCACTCAGTAATCGTGTCACCTTATCCTTGAACGGATATTCAGGCTCTTCCTCTGTTCCGAAAGCAAGCTCACTGATGAGTCTGCCTGTAGTACCAGTAGCATAAAGATGGTGTTTTGAAAGCAGGTCGGCATTGAATCTGACCCAATCCAAAAGCTCATTCTTTCTTGAATCGTGTGCAACAAGTGCAATGTTTAATATCGCTTTCATAGTCAATCCTTTCTTTTTA
>Ga0256404_1002734_pt1 | contig 38068 bp, 37 predicted proteins | sample RumenRJG_01DNA_FD_185990 | JGI IMG/M metagenome (GOLD analysis project Ga0256404, IMG submission 185990) | Bovine rumen microbial communities from Lethbridge, Alberta, Canada - RJG_01 | ecosystem: Host-associated > Mammals > Digestive system > Stomach > Rumen | place: Canada: Alberta | collected...
AGCAGGGTGCGAAAAATCCTTTATTTTCAACGGTTTCGGAGGTCTTTATTAAATCCCTATGAGGCGGTATAACTACCTACACAATTTGAGGTTTCAAATTCTAATTTATATGAACCACGTCTCTGCGTCTTTTACATCAGCATATTCCTCAAATGCGCTTTTCGCTTCAATCAGCAGAGTATTTAGGTCAATATCATTTTCAAAGCAGTAAATCACTACGAGAATATCCTTTGCACTTTCTGTGACCATAGCTCTTGTGGAATCAGACATGGACGATCCAAATATTCCGTCATCATCAGCAAGGACAAGCATGTTTTCCATATCCAGAAAATCTTTGCCGATCCCTGTGTAACCCTCATCTTGTTCTGCTTTGCGGAGCGTAATCGCTCCATGAACTTGCCCAAGATCATATGAGCCGACAGAGAGTCCGCTTTTGACAGAAATCAGATTGTTTACGTCCACCACAGAATTGATGTGATAGAGCTCATCGCCACGACGTACTCTGCGGATCAGAGATTCGGATGAAACTCTGTATCTACCGGGATTCCTGCCAAAAGCCTTATACGCAGCGCGACTTCCTTTAATGCCCGGAATCTCGTTCCATTCCTTCCCCTCAATGGATGCTCTGACCTGCGGAAGAACATCGTTATCCATATAAGACCAGAAATTAATGTCAGGCTCTTTCACATCAGCACGAAAACGAAGTAATCCCAGTCTGATTTCCGGATATACTGTTCGCAAACTTTCATTAATTGCAACATCGTATCTCATAAAACACTTCTCACTTACAAATACCGATTCTTATCGATGTCCCGACAAATTTGAATTTGTCACATGGAAGATGTGAACCATAAATATCCCAAAACAGCTATTCCCAATACCATGATTGCGGTTGTTATGATCCCAGCGACTTTCTTTTTCCTTACAAATGCTATAGCAGTGATGATTATTAGCAGCACATACACTATTGCCAACCAAGCAGTAAATCCCATTTGCAACACTTCCTCAAATCCCGATATGTTTATTTCCTCGTCATCAATACCACCGTCTCCACAGAATGTTCAAGAAGAAACATCTCGACAAACTGGAATTTGACCTTACGGAAGAGAAGCTCGAATTGACTCCACGATATCCCTTGGTTCGTAATCGAATTCCTTAGATGCTTTTTCATGTGAAAAGTGGCCGTTTGTATTCAGGGTATAAACGGAATACGGAGTGAAAAGCGGTGATGGCCTTTTAAGCAGAATTGATATCCGCTCAGCTGCCGGAGCAAATACTTTTGCCATACTGTGAGGTAAAACCGTTTTCCTGACCGCTTTTCCCCGCATCTTTCTGATGATATTGAGAAGGTCAGACACCGTGATATAGTGGCCGTTCAAAATATAGCATTCTCCGGCGCGTCCCTTCTCTTCACATGCGAGAATGCCCTCCACGACATCTCTTGAATCGACAAAATCATATCCTCCATGAAGCGCAACAGGAATTGTTCCTTTTGCAATCGCATGAATTGTTCGGATCATATGATTTCTGGTTTGGACATCACCGGGTCCAATAATGCCGGAAGGATGAACAATACTGACATTTAGTCCTTTTTCCGCATAATCAAGAACCTTCTGAGCTGCAGCGGCTTTTGATTTTGCATATTGCCCATGGACAAGATCCGGAGAAAAATGGTTTACCTCTGTAATGACTTCCGGTTCCGGCTTCTCGGGAATGGCATGGACGGAACTGACATAAATCACGCGGTCAACACCAGTAGCATATGCCTGCCGCATTACATTTTCTGTTCCTTGTACATTAATGCTCCATACACGAGGGTCCAATTCAGAAGCAACCGTTATAAGAGCAGCGCAGTGGATCAGAGTAATGCGGTCATACCCGTTCCGGTTAAAGAAAGGGACAAGGGAGTTTTCCTCCGTGATATCACCTTCCACGACATCAATCCCCTGTGGCAGATGTGTTCCGTGCCCGGGGAGTACGAGAGCCCGAATCTGCTCGCCACGCTTTATAAGTTCCGAAACGAGAATGGTTCCCACATGTCCGGTGGCTCCGGTTATCAGATATAGTTTTTTCATTTTTACCGCACATCCCCTGAAAAATCCGGATTACCCGGTTATTTCCATGTCTGTTTTCTCTCTTCCAAATACCGATTTAACGATGTCCCGACAAACGGGAATTTGTTATTCTTTCCAAAACTCATAACCAAGAGAATCAATGCAGCTTGGAATATCTATTTCTGCACCTTTTGTATCGAGTGCTCTAAAGAAAGTAGGTTGATTCATGAGTTTGATCGTATCATCAAAATCCATCAAAAAGTTTTGTTCAGAATCCCCTGACAGTGTATATATCCTTCGATTTGTATTGTCTGGATCAATGACGGATGAACTATGCTCATTTTGGATAATGTATCCTATGCATGAATCGATGTAGCTCTGGTTGTATCTATTATTAATAGTGCCATACGGAATATAAACCCTGCCGCTGTACTCAATTGAGCCAAACAATGCATCATCATGTTCGCTATCATGAAATGTTCCCATGTCAAATTCAATAGCATCATTCGGTAAATCTGGCAAGGATTTTTCCATGCAGCCTGTCATCGCAAATAAACAAATTATGATGGCGAATATAGCTGTTATAATCTTTTTCATATGAATCCTTCTGTATAATCCCGATTTATCGGGACCATTATTTATTTCGACAAATGGGAATTTGTCAGTTTCTCATAAATCCACAACATCCTATTTCCGAAAGTTCTAAAAAGCCTAATGATTTATAAAAAGCAATTGATTTAGGAGTGTTGTCCGTAACCAACTCGATTTGTTGAACATCAGGATATCTATCGAGAACAGCTTTCAATAGAGCGGTTCCAATCCCTTTGCGCTGCTCGCTCGGAAGCACTAAAATATCCTGAACGAATACAATAGTAAATCCATCTCCAACAACTCTGATGATTCCAAGAAGCTCTTTATTCTCGTATGCCGCTAATACAAGCAGCGAGTTTTTGAATCCTTGCTCCAATGCTGGCATGTTCTCTGTATACGCAGTCCAACCAACTTCGGTATAAAGCTTTCGAATCTCTTTTTCTTTGTAGTTTTTGTATTCTTTGATTTCCATTATTTTGTCCTTACAAACTTCGATTTATCGACATCCCGAAAAACTGGAACTTGGCGGCACCTCTCCTACCCTCAGAGATGTTTAATGCATATCCTCAGAGCTTAGAACTTGTGGAGCATCCTAAGGTGAGTTGCTTATGCGTCACTGCATAACGTAGTCTCTGTTTCAAGACTCAGGCTTATCAATCAGGCTCATCCTACTGGACAAGCCTCGTCCGATTCTTTGAATCGGGCGGGGTTATTGACGGCCCACAAACAGTTTTCGGGGCTGTCTTCCTTAAGTTTGATCGTCATCTCATATCCCAACCTGCTGTATTCGCCGCCGAAGGCATCTGCGTCACAGTACAGTTCAGACATTCCGAAGGTCACGATATGATAATAGCCCTTCGGATTCCAATACGCTGAGAATCCGTCCAGGTACTCATCCCCGCCGAACATCGCCCTACTCTGGAAAGCCGTACCGAAATGATTCGGCTTCTACCCCGGATACAATCTGCTGAATTCCCCCTCGATGACATCCCACCCGGGAGCCCATTCATGATCCTCTTGCATCTTACGGATATACTCTTCTTTCGTCATACGATCGACCCTCTCAAATATAGTCTCTTGTCACATTCCGGTGATTCCAAATGCCATCCCGGAATGGGGACGGCAAGATGTTATGAAACGCCGCAGTCCGGTATCAGGGCGGATACCCTGATTCCGGACTGTTTTCTTATTCTTTGGATTTTGTCCGCCGTTTTCCGTGAAAGACCAGGTTCAGGCCAAGCGCCAGAATACTCAGGAACGCCACCATGCCGGTCGCTGCCTCCATCACAAGGGTAAATGAATCCGCGGGATCGCCGAAAGTCCCGAGCATTCCCCGTTCCAGGGAGAGCATCGAGCCGATGGCTGCTGCAAGGGATGCCGACCGGAGCAGGATATCTGAAACGGTTCCTTCCCTCTTTGCGCGGAAATGCCCAGCCACCGCAACCGCAAGGGTTACAAAGGTAAACGCTGCGATTCCGATCATGATCCGCATATCCTTCACGGGATTCCTCTTTTCGTGGATCTCCAGAACGATGATCCCGGAAACAGTCACTGCCAGGAGGATCATCATAATGCCGCTTCTCTTGAGCGACGCAGAACCAAGACGCTCCTCCCCGTTTCTCCGCAGGAAGAAAGCCTCTCCCTTTACGGCGGACAGCGCAAAGAAGTAGACCCCCATGGTGAAATACCAGTAGGACTTCTGCGTTAAACCGAGCGCTCCGTTAAAGACTGCGTAGGCAAAACTCATAAGCAGCCCCGCGAACTGAAAAAGCGGAACACCAAAAATCTCTCTTCCGAGGATCTCATTTGTTTTTTTCACGATATTCCCCATGCATACATTATACAGCAATACAGCACCGGAAAGAAAAAACTGCCCGCATTTCCGCGGGCAGTCATGGATCGTTCCGGGATCAGTCGTCCTTGGTCTGATTGAGCAGCCAGGACATGATGCCGTATTCGTTTTTGTAGGTGGGGACCCAGCTCCAGTGGTTCTGGTGGAAGAGATCGCCGTAATTCTCCGGTCTCCAGAGGGAGGGAGTGACCGAGACGTCGTATTTCTCCAGTTCCTCCGGGCTGAAGAGGGTCAGATGGGCATTGTCATTGCCTGCATCCCGCATGGAGATGTAGGCGTCCACCAGGTACTTGTGGCGGTACAGACTGTGGTCGATATAGGCGGAGGTCACCCAGATCGGTCTGCGGACCGACTTCAGGATGGAGAAGGTCTCCGGGGTCATGGACGGGCACACCGGGACCGCGGCGGCGAAAAGATCCGATCCCACCGACATGGCGCGGACCGTACCCGCTCCGCCCATGGACATACCGGTGACATAGACCCGCTTCGGGTCCACCTTTCCCTCACGGATCATCCGGCGGATGATGTCGCACACCAGTCCGAGGTAATACCGGGACCAGCCGTATCTCGGGTCACTGGAGAAGTCGCTCTCCGCGAAGGTGGCGTTCATCTTCATGTTCTTGAACATATCCCGGTCTTCCACGCACATGGGAGCCATGACATAGATGTCCGGATAGTTTTCGGCGAAGTTTACCGGGCCGTAGTCCGCCATGAGCTGCTTCTCGTTGTCTCTCGCTCCTTCGCCGTCCTCATAACCCCCGTTTCCGCCTCCGTGGAGGAACAGGATCATGGGTCTGGGCTCGCTGGCGTTCTCCGGGGTGTACAGGCGATACATGACCCTCCCCTCGGTGAACCGGGCGAATTTGTCATCCGCCGTGCGGGTATGGACGGTGAAATCCTTTTTGGATGTCTTCCGGTCCCCGGTCTTCAAAGTCCAGTCCACCCGGTTGGTGAAGGGCTCCGTCTCCACGGTGAGAACGCCGTCCTCCAGCTTCACCGACTTCACATCGCCGGGAGCCGTGCCGCGGGATTCCTTCAGATACCTCACATGATCGGTCTCCACCGCCGGTCCCTCGATGACGATCTCCTCTTCCTTCGGGAGGTCGCCCTCCCACGGGATCTGCAGGCAGCAGATCTCCTGCCCCGTAAGTCCCAGAAATGCGTACGCTTCGTTTTTCATCCTTTATTCCTCCTCTTCTTCCGGCATGGCGCCGAATCCGGGCAGTTTGGATCCGGAGTACTCTTCCAGAAGCTTTCTGCCTTCTCCGTGATAATCGGATACCAGTTCGCTTTCCGCCTTGAACACCATGGTGTAGCGGTTCTTCTGATCGTAGGGCAGCCACCGGGGCATAGACCTTCCGGTGGGGTCATTGCCATTGTAGGCGAATGCCGCCCAGGCGGATCCGCAGGTGTCGGAACAGGCGTAGGCCGCCGCCTTGTTTGCCGCCGTATAGAGATAGGGAGCCAGTTCCGCGTTGTCGAAGAAGAAGGGAACGTCGGTCCCGTGAATGGCCTTCTGAACGGGATCCGGACTCTCAAAGGCGAATACCGCGTTGTAGAAGGGGGCGGCTCCGTTGCCGTCCTTTGCCTTGGACACCCGGTCCACGAACATCAGCTGATGGTCGTCATTGAGCAGGGCGATGAACTTGTCCGCTCCGGTGGATCCCTTCTCCAGCATATCGGTGTAGGTCCGGATGATCCGGTCGGTCTGCTCCTGCGTATAGCCGGACTTCCTCAGCATCTTCGGAAGAGTCTCGTCGGTGATCTCAAAGATCTCGGGGTTGAACAGGGCGATGAGCGCCATGTCCTGTTTGGTGTAGCAGATGATCAGCGGGATATCCTTGCAGAATTCAGATCCTTCCGCGCCGTCGAAGGGGTTGTACTGAATGACCTCACCGTCAAAGGTGACGGGGAATCTCAGATAGTTGCCGTTCTCACGGGTGGCGTTGATCTCCCTCATGGCCTTGATGAGATCCTGAGGCGGGATCTTTTCCAGCTCGTCGATATTGTCCTTGGTGATGTGCAGATGCTCGAGGAACGCGCGCGTATCCGCTCTCCCCTCCTCCGGATCGGAGACCTGGAAGCCGCCGCTCTGGATGATGGCCTTGTGGAAGAGCCCCTTCGCGGAGGGCATGCCCAGCAGCTGGGCGACCTTTCCGCCGCCTCCGGATTCCCCGAAGATGGTGACGTTGTCCGGATCCCCTCCGAACCAGTCGATATTGTCATGCACCCACTGCAGGGCAGCCACCATGTCCAGGTTGCCCACATTGGCGGAATGGGCATATTTTTCCACTCCAAGATAGGAGAGATCCATGTATCCGAACAGGTTCAGGCGGTGGGACACGCTCACCATGACCACGTTGTTCTTCTTGGCCATGTTGAATCCGTCCTGATGGGGGCATTCCGGCGTTCCGGCCACATTTCCGCCGCCGTGGAGCCACACCATGACCGGCAGTTTCTGTCCCTTGGTCAGGGAAGGCGTCCACACGTTGAGGGACAAGCAGTCCTCGGACTGGGGTCCCTTGCCCATCTCCATATTTCCGGTCACCAGCTCCTGGTTGATCAGGTTGTAGGGGGAATTGGCTACCTCAGGCACCTCGATCCTGGGGGTATCGGTCTGCCAGCACTTGTCGGTGTAGTGCTTGGCGTCCATGATCACGGGGCTCACATCCGGAGGGATCGGCGGCTGGAAGCGCAGCTCGCCCACCGGCGCCTTGGCGTATCTCACGCCCAGAAAGCGGTAGACGCCGTCGAAGTAATCTCCGCGGATCTTTCCGTACTTTGTCAAAGCAAGAACGTCTCTCATTCGTTTTACCTCTATCTTTCTGCCCAAAAGGGCTAAATAACGGCAAAACACCCGCTGATACCGATATGCATATCCGTTGCGAGTGTAGAGATCCTATTCTTCATTCAGTTGTACACACAAGAACACCGGACCGGCACGCGTCCCCTCATCTGACACGCTCCGGACCTCGCCCTCCAAGACGGGCGTCCCTGTATTTTTATGATACTCGGATTTTTCTTTCCGCACAAGAGAAAGAAATACCGCAGGAGGTCCCCTGCGGTATGATCTTCGTCATGTTCCCGTTCCGCTTCAGTTCAGCGCCTGGTTCCAGATACCGTCGGTCATCTTTCCGATCCCGGCGGAGAGCAGATCCTTCTGCTTCGCCGTTTCTGCCGCGATCTGCTGCGCCGCCCTTGTACGGACGTTGTTGCGGAGGGCATTGCCGAGTTTCTCGGACACCTGGCCCGCCTGCTGCTGTCCCAGGATACTGGAAGACTGCTTCGTCGCCTTCTGCGCGATCTCGGTCTGTTTGGCGTTCCACTTGAACTTCACATTGGACAATCCGTGTTCGACTCCGGTCCGGGTCGTGCCCTTCAGGAACCCGGACACGAAGCCCTCCGACACGCTCTTTCCCTCATCGTAGTTCTGGAGCGCTTCCTTGACCCCGTCGCCGACACCGTTGGAAACATATTTGTAACCGATCTTGCTGACGTTGTCCTGTCCGATCTCAATGAAGGTCTTGGTCGCCGTCCTTGCCGCGATCCCGCTGAGGGACCTTCTGTGTATCAGCCCGTCGATCAGGTCACCGGCGGCGTTCCGGCTGGCGATGTAGGCGTATTTGATGGGCTTGCCCGTGCCGAAGCTCAGGATATCCGCGACGTCCATGGCGAAGTCCGCACCCCACTGTGTCCATTCCAGGCGGTCCACGCTCCTGTCATACTCGTCCGCGTACTCCTTCCACTCCAGGCTTTTCTCCCAGTTCTCGTTGTTTTCCTGGGAAAGGAAGTCCCTCTGCTCCTGTTCGGTGAGGTCCCACTTGCCGTGCCTCTCACCGAATCTGCGGCTCTGCTCCATCTGCCGCTCCATATCTTCCATCTCTTTTTTCTGACGGCGGACCATCTCGTCCATATCCCGGTCGAAAGCGGTGTCGCGGTTCCTCAGTTTGTTCATCTGATCGTCTGCCCACCGGCGGTCGCTCTTTCTCTGCCGCTCCCACTCTTTTGTCCTGGATTCGTCGAGGACGCTGAGTCCGTCATCGCTCTCCCACTGACCCGTTTTGTCGTTCCAGTTATAAAGCCTCTCGGCACCGGTCGCCGGATCCCGGATGATCCTTGTCCTCGGAGCCGCAGGAACGGAAGGCGCCTTCCGGGAGGAAGCTCCTCTCCTGAGAAGGCCTCCGAATCCGGTCAGGACAGCCAGGATGATCATGGCCACCGTTCCCGCCAGGGTGGCGCCGCGGATCTCCTCCGGGGTCATGGGATCCACAAAGCGGCTGTAATACTGCACGATCAGCCCTGGCACCGCGAACCATGCGAGATAAAAGGCAAGCTTCAGCAGTTTCTTCATCGGATGGCCTCCTTTCCGCAATGGTTGCAGAACCGGGCCGTCTTCGGGATCCTGCCTCCGCAATAGACACAGAACTTGTATGCGCCAGCATCGGACGCGGCGGCACTGTTCCCCGAAGCCGCTTTCTCCTCGGGATAGAACTCGTCCCCCGTCAGCTTGTCGGTGACCGGTCTGCTGGGCAGCGGGATCCACAGCGGCATGATCTCCTCAAAATCCTCATGCATCAGACAGATCTCCCCGTCGGGAAACACGATGTACCACTGCCGCTCATCCAGGGGATAATCCCGGTCGAGATAGGCGGCAAGCAGCATCAGCTCCGCGTAGCTGTACAGTGTCCCGTCATCGGCGTTCTTCCACCGGGAGCACACATCGGACGCACGGTCCATCGCCTTGGTGAAATTCCGGAATCCTTCCATTCCTGACCTCCCTGTTCCTGTGATACCCGCATCTGTTTAAATATGTATCTGTTTCCATTATCCGATATTCTGTCCCGTTTGCCAACCTTTCCGTGAAGCGAAAAAAAGGAGACGCCTTCACGCGGGAAGACGTCTCTTCTGATATTTCCTAAATTGCTCAGGAAGGCAGCGATCAGCCTCTGAGCACGCCGCCCAGGGTCTTGGTCAGACGCTTGATGACGGCGTTGGCGCACTCAGTGATCTCCTCGGTCTTGAGGGTGCGGGTCATGGATCCGATGCTCAGGCGGATGGTCACCGACTTCTTTCCGGTGAGGATGCCCTTGCCGCGGTACTCGTCCACGAAGTCCGCTCCGCGGAGGATCTCATACTGCTTGGCGCATTTGTCCACCGCTTCCTTGATCTGTGCCCAGGTCACACCCGTGTCGAAGATCATGGACAGGTCGAAGTCGTTGATGGGGAACTCCGCCAGATGGTGGAAGGTGTTGGAGCGGGAGGGCAGCGGACGCATCTCGTCGATATCCATCTCAAACAGGATGACCGCCTTGTCCTTGATGCCGCAGTCCATGGTGGTCTTCGCGGAGAGGAGCCCCATGTTTCCGACGGTCTTTCCGTCCAGGACCAGGTTCATCCACACAGCGCCGTCCGCCCAGGAGGGCTTCTCCAGGCGCTCAAAGGTGTAAGCCTCCATATGGGTATATCTCGGCATGGACTCAAGCACACCCTTCGCCCTCTTGAACAGCGCGTTCAGATTGACGTTGGCGTCCACGAAGGAGCCGGCGATGTACCTTCTCTGGTACGGAAGCATCTCATTGGGGAAGTACTTGCTGGTGTAGTCCCGGTCCTGCACGATCTGTGCCCCTTCGAAGATATCGAAGCGGTCATAGTAGTGCTGGTTCTTCTCCACCGCCTTGCAGAGGTTCGGCAGGAGGGAGGAACGGATGTACTTCTCGGTAGGTGACGGCGGATCGGCCAGGCAGAACATGTTGTCGTGATTGCCGATAACGGCGTCCACGAAGCGGTCCTCCATCCAGGGATAAGTGAAGATCTCCTGCATGCCGCAGCGCAGAGCAAGGTACTCCCGGATCTTCCGGTCGATGTCCACATCCAGCTGGTTGATGGCGGAGGTGAAGGAGGTGGTGATGGGGGTAGCCTCGAAGTTCTCGTAGCCGTACATCCTGGCCACTTCCTCCATGATGTCGTCCTTCATCTTGATGTCGCCGGTGGATCTCCAGGACGGAGAGGTGACATGCATATTGTCCCCGTCGAACTCCACTTTGAAGCCCATGCGTCCCAGTTTGTCGGCGATGACCGCGTTATCCACACGGATGCCCAGGCGGGATGCCAGCCAGGTCAGGGAGACATCGATCTCGGTACATTTCAGCTTCCTGCCGTAGATGTCGTTCCAGGCGGTGACTTTCATGTCGGGATAGTGCTCTTTGAACAGCTTCAGGGACAGGGTCCTTGCCTGTTCGCAGCGCTCCGGATCGATGGCCTTCTCATAGCGGGAGGACGCCTCGGTGCGGTTGTCGTAGCGCAGGGCCGTGCGGCGGATCCCGGTGGCTTCGAAGTTCGCGATCTCCAGCAGCACCTTCTCGGTGGTGGGAAGGATGGAATCCTTCTCCCCGCCCATGATGCCGGCCAGGCCGACCGCTTCCTCCTCGTCCGCGATCACCAGATCGTCGGGAGCGAGAGTCAGTGTCTTGCCGTTGAGGAGGGACAGCTGCTCGCCTTTCTCGGCGCGGCGTGCGGTGATGTGTCCCTTGATATTGTTGGCGTCATAGGCGTGGGACGGCTGTCCGGTGGCCGCCATGACGTAGTTGGTGATGTCCACAAGGGCGTTGATGGGACGCATGCCCACCTTCCACAGACGGCAGCGGATCTTGTAGTCCGCTTCCTTCACATAGAGCCCTTCGATCTCGGTGAGGGTGAATCTGGGGCATCCGTCCGTATCCGCCACTTCCAGCGGAAGGGTCTTCAGGCTGCTGTCCAGCTCTATGTCCTCCATCTCGGTGAAGGGCAGGTCATACAGCGCAGCGATCTCCCTCGCCATGCCGTAATGTCCCCACAGGTCGGGGCGGTTGGTCATGGATTTGTTGTCGATCTCCAGCAGGATGTCGTGCAGATCCAGCGCGTCCGCGATGGGTGTGCCTGCAGGGCAGTCCAGGAAGGAGAGATCCACGATCTCCGCTTCCTCTTTCGCCGGGAACAGGTCGCCCAGTCCGATCTCGGAAGAAGCACAGATCATTCCGAAACTGGGAACTCCCCTGAGCTTGGTCTCCTTGATCTCCACCGGCTCCCCTTCTCCGTGCCAGCGCACCATGGCGCCGGGGAGGGATACGGCAACTTTCATGCCTTCCCTGAGGTTGATGCCGCCGCAGACGATGTCCTTGATCTCGCCGCCGATATCGGTCTTGCATATGCGCAGCTTCTCGGCGTTGGGATGAGCTTCGATGGCGGCGATCTGACCGACAACGATCCTGTTGAAACGTTCCGCCAGGTCCTCCACGTCCTCCACTTCCACGGTGGACATGGTCAGGTCATAGGCCAGCTTCTTCAGGTCCAGGTCCTGAGGAAGGGCAACATAATCTTTTATCCAATCCAAAGATACTTTCATTTTTGATCTCCCTTCTCTCAGCAGAATTGATCGAGGAATCTCAGATCCGCGCTGTTGAACAGACGGACATCATCCACGCCGCTGCGCATCATGACCATGCGGTCCAGTCCGATGTTGACATAGAATCCGGTGTACTCGTCCGGATCCAGTCCCGCGGAACGCAGGACGTTGGGGTGAGGCGTGCCGCCGGGCATGACCTCGATCCAGCCCACGTTCTTGCAGACGCTGCAGCCCTTGCCGCCGCAGACCTGGCACTGCATGTCGATCTCGAATCCGGGCTCCACGAAGGGGAAGAAACCGGCTCTCATGCGGATGGGGACATCCTTGCCGAACACCTTCTGCAGGATGCTCTTGATCATGACCTTGCCCGCGGTGAAGGTGAGATCCTTGTCCACGATGAGGGCTTCATACTGGAAGAAGGCTCTCTCGTGGCGGGCGTCGGTGGTCTCATTGCGGTAGACGCGGCCGGGATAGACGAACCTGTAGGGAGGCTTATGGGTGCGCATGTAGCGGACGCTCTCTCCGGTCAGGTGGGGACGCAGGCACAGCTTCTTGTCCGCGTCGCCGGTGTCATGTCCTTCCAGCCAGTAGGTATCCATGCTCTCCCTCGCAGGATGGGCGGGGGGAAAGTTCAGTGTATCGAATGCGGAGAACTCGCTGGTGATGTCGTTGCCCTGGAAGATCTCGAATCCCATGGAGCGGAACGCGTCGTTCAGGTCATAGCACATCTGGGTGATGGGATGAAGTCCGCCTGTGAGGGGCTTCGTTCCCGGTACGGTCCAGTCGAAGTCGGCAGGGACCTCGGCGCTCTTCAGTTTCAGTTCATTCCTTCTCGCGTCGATGAGCTCGCTGAGCTCGTTCTTCGCCTTGTTGACCGCCTGCCCGAATTCCCTGCGTTCCTCCGGAAGGAGATTCGGCAGTTCCTTCATCAGCTCGGTCAGCTGTCCCTTCTTGCCCAGAAGGTTTGCCTTGATGTTCTGAAGGTCGACTTCGCTCTCGGTGGAGAGGATCATCTTCTTGCCTTCCTCGAGCACCAACATCAGTTTCTCTTTCATTGTGTCCTCCAAAAAAATAAGCTCCGTCCCCTCCGGGACGAAGCATTGAAATCTTCGCGGTACCACCCGTATTTGTCTGCGCAAATGCAAACACACTCGCCACTGTGTAACGGCAGTGAACCGTACCCCCCTACCGCCTGAGTTTCAGGGGATCCGCTTGCGGGCGAACTTCATCCGGCTGTCTGTCTCCCGCTTTCAGCTGTGCGGAAGTCTCTGTGAACAGAACGGGTCCGAACTACTTTTCCCGGTCATCGCGTTGTCCTTGGAAATAGTAACATCTCACGCCGGATTTTTCAATGGATTTCTGTGCCGGAAAGGCCCTTCCCGCAGCACTTTTTCTCCGGATCATCCGCGTCCCCGGATCCTTCCTCCGGCTTGGCCTGACACACAGGCTCCCTGCGCCGGAGTTTCCGGTAGACGAACTCCTCATGGTCCTCTTCCTCCACCACATCCCAGTCCTCCGGATCGAAGGCGTCCAGGCGGGTGTCCACCTCATACTCCTTCTTGATGAAGGAGATGTAGGCCTTCTTCGCGTAGGGGTAGGACTGCCGGTAGATGGAAGCTCCGCCGCAGATGATGTATTCGGTCTCGTCGTCCTTATGCTCCTCCAGGAACGCGATGAGGTCGTGCACGACGGTCACCCCTTCCCGGTCATAGTCCGGATCGATGGAGACCACGGTGATATAGCGGTCCTTCAGTTTCCGGGGAAGATTGTCGAAGGTCGTCTGGCCCATCACGATATTCTTGAACATGGTGTTTCTCCTGAAGATCTTGAACTCCTCAGGAATGTGCCAGGGCATTGCCCCCTTCAGTCCGATCCCGAAATGGGGATCGACCGCCACCGAAAAACTGATCATTTTCTTACCTCTTCTGACTTGAATGTGTCCAGAACGTGTTCAGATCCCCAGGTCCAGCACCAGCTGGGGCTTGACGGCCTTGTAGTCATGGATCTTGAAGTCCTCTATGGTGAACTCGTAAAAGTCGGTCTTGTCGGTCTCCAGCGCGATATAGGGTTCCGGAGTTCCGGGTTCCTCCGCTGCCGCCTTCTCCCCGTACCGGCGGAGCATCTCATGGGCGGCGTCCATATGTCGGTCATAGATCTGCTCGTTGGCCACCACGTGGGAGAACACGCCCGGCTTATATCCGGTGTGTTTCGCGATCATCATGAGAAGGGCAGCGTACTGGATCTCATTCATGCCTCCCGCTCCGCTTGCGGTGAGCATATCGCCGCTGCGCTGGACGAGCATCATGTCCAGATACTCTCCCCGCACGTTCCAGATGGTGAGGAAAGCGCAGGGAGCAAGTCCCGCTGTCTCCCGCAGGTCGGTCTCCTGCCAGAGGGAGACGACCTTCCGTCTGCCGTAGGGATCCTTCTCGATATCCTTGATAAGATTGCGGATCAGGTCATACCTGCTGACCGTGGCGCCGTAGCGCTGTCCGATCGTCCCGTCGCCGATGTCCCAGGGTCCCCACCAGTTGACCTTCATCGCTTCCATCTCGGCAATGACGTTGGTGGGATGCTGGTAGATGATGAACAGCTCGCGGATCGCTGTCTTCCAGGCCATGGGACGCAGCGTGCAGATGGGGAACTCTCCCTTACTGAGATCATACTGCCTCATAACGTGGTTGACCGAGATGGTGTGGGCGGGCGTGCCGTCGGAATACTTCGGTCTCGGATTCACATCCTTATATCCGTCGGAAAGGATATGCTCGATATCGGATTTCATGTATCGGTCTGCTTTGTTCATTCCATGTGGCAGGGAGCCTGCCTTCCTCCTCTCAGTCTGTATTATCTTTCTGCGGTATTACGCTTTGTTGAATTTATCCTTGGGCTGTCTGCGGCGCGGGCATCTCCAGTCTTCCGGGAGATCCTCGAATGCCACTCCGTCGTATTCCGCGGGGTCATGCACATATCCACAGATGGAGCGGACGAATTTTCCGCTCGCCTGTTTTATTTATTGTACCATTTAACATGCAGCCGCGATACGCATCCGGAAACCTTTTTTAGACCCGCGCGGTCAGTTCTCCGCTATGTTTTCCCCGCTCCTCTGGTACGGCTCCGGAATGGGATCCTCCAGCAGGCCGGACAGGTACCGGGTGAACTGCGCATATTCCGCATGGTCGAACGGACCTGTGCACAGGATCTCAAACTCCGTTCCGTCGTACCGGCTGAACCAGCCGGTCTCCCTGAAACCGCTTCGCAGATAAAACCGCTTTCTCCTGTGCCGGATGTCCCCGCTCTCCGCTTCCGGATACGGCGCTTCGCATTCCGTAACCAGCGCGTGCCCTGCGCAGCTCTCTTTCAGCAGCGCCAGCGCTTCCCTTCCGATCCCCTGATTCCGGAGATCCTGCCTTACCGCGAAGAAGGCGAGGTAACGGATCTTCCGGTAGGATCTCAGGGCGAAAAAGCCGCAGGGCATGCCGCCCCGGAAGATCCCGACGATCTCCGCACCAGTTTGCAGCAGCCCGTCGAGCGGCGCCCGCTCCTCCTTCGGGAAAGCTTCCCTGTTGATCTCAGCCAGTGCCGTTATTTCGTGGTCATCCGCACAGATCTTCCTCAGCCGGATCCCTTCGCGCTCCATGGTCTCCTCCTTCCCTCACGCGTTCTCAGAACGGAGTATCTCTTCCGCCACCGCCAGCGCCCGGTCGATCGGGATGATCACGCAGAGATTGTCATACCCGTAGGACGAGAGGTCAGCGGAATACCGGCCGTACAGAATGCCGACCACCGCGCCGTTTTTGTCGAATACCGGCCCGCCGGAATAGCCGGACACCGCGTCTCCGTCATAGAAGATATACTGTCTGTCCTTGTCGAACTTGTCACGGAGCTCCTCGGATAGGACCACCGCCTTTCCGGGAACCATGGAGAAAGACAGATCCCCGGAGGGATTGCCGATCGCCGTCAGCGGCTCCTCCTCTTCGACAAGATCCGGGTCCGCGAACACGACCGGCTCCAGGCTGCCGTCGTATTTCAGGACAGCAATATCCGCCTCCGCGTTAAATGCGATCAGTTCCGCGGAGTACTCCGTACCTTCGTATGTCAGCAGCGTGATCTCGTCCGGAGCTTCCCATACCACATGATAGCTGGTCAGGATGCGGCCTTCCTCTATCGCAAAACCGGTGCCGTAACCGTTCTCTCCGGCAGTGATACATACGGTGGACGGAAGCACCTTCTCCTCAGGACTCACCTCTGCTTCTGCGGTCGCCTGCTCCGTATCCGAAGCAGTCTCCTCCAGGATCACCGGCATCTCCTCCGAAGCTTCTGACTGCGACGCGCATCCCGCGAGGCACAGGAGCACCAATATGAACAACACGATCGTTCCGATAGATTTTCTCATTCAGCTCCAAATTCTCTTTTGCTTGTTTTTTTCTTAATGTCCATTCTAGCACGGCTGTGACAAGGGTGGAAGTATGACGCCGCGGATATCCCGTTCCGCTGTGATCCGTACAGGATCGGCCGGTACAGGATATATATGGAAAAGCAGCGGAGAGTCCGGCGTGCTCGCCGGTTCTCTCCGCTGCCTGTTGTTTCACTCACAGAATCATTTCAGGATAAGCGCCATGATCCCGGAAAAGACCGCGCACAGCACCGCTACTCCCAGTGTCCCCTTGATCCATTTGGTCCGCCTGTCCCCGGGCGTGATATACGGCAGCATGTCCTCCGTTCCCGGTATGACCCATGCGTCGGTGTGACACACCCACCATTCGTCGATCAGGAGCCGGTCGATGAGGTTCTCCACTTCCAGTATCCCGTACATGTGGAGAAAGCCCTGGAGGAATCCCCGCGCCCTGTTCACCCAATAGGCGCAGATAACGGTAAAGACTGCACAGACCGCGACATATACGGTAAAGAATGTCTTCCGGTTCCGGCCGATCCTTTCCCTTGTGATCCATCCGTTTTGTACGCACCGTTCCTGCACATTCGAAGGATACAGGAAAACCATGTTTACCGCTTCTCCGCGCTTCCCGGCAGCGCAGCCCAGCACGAGCAGCGCTCCCAGAAGAATCCCCTCTACCAGGATCTTAACGATCATCTTTTCCTCCTCCGATCAGGACTTGCCCGCCCTGTCTTCCGTTCCTTTCCGGACACCGTAGTAGTTCGTGTCGCTGTGACACTGGATCCGGCATCTGCTGCAGTCCCCTATGCATTCGCAGCACGAGCCGCTCTGATGCTCCTTCACAAGGCTCCGTATGCTCAGGACGACGATAAGCGCGATGATCCCCCATAATACGATGTTAGATATGACACGAAGCATGATCACCCCTCCTGTTTCTTCTTCCCGATGATATGGAAATCGCAGATTGCATCTCTGTTTCCCATGGTCTTTGTCCGGATCAGGGTATTGCCCATCAGTTCCTGTTGGACGAAGTCGGTCTTGCAGAGGTGCTTCATCAGATGGAAGCAACCCTCCCGCTCCGCCATCCTGCAGATCGCGCATTTCGTATAGGTGATGGTTCACTCCGGCACGCTCATATCATAGGTAAGCAGCAAATGATCCTCCAATATATGGATCCGGACATGGGTTAGCGTACGCTAACTCCCGTACATTATTGTACCCTGTTTTGCCGATATAGCAAGTCCCTCTTTCCCGCAGGGAAAAAAAGGGTCATCCTGCCCTTCCGTCTCCTGAAAAAAAGAGTATTTTCCCTGATACAGCAGATCAGCCATGCAGTTATTACTGCATGGCTGATCTTTTACTATACTTTATGGTTCTAGAATAAATGTTGGGGTAACGGAAAAGCTCTAACAGAAAATAAGACAAAAAAGTAGAGCATATACAGAAAACCAAGTAGAATGAAGTTGCTACACACATTCGAAAGGAGATCTGCAATGCTCTACAACTATTTTATCGAGGAATCCCTGGGTGCTCAAGATATAAAGCTAAAAGAGTACGAATTCGATGGAAAGAAATTCAGTATAGAAGTGGAAATTCCAAGAAAGGAACACAAATGTCCTGTCTGCGGGGAGCAGACAGACCGAATCCACGATTACAGGAAGCAGAGAATAAAGGCTGGAGAGATTAACGGGTACTTTTTGGAACTGCTGTACCGGAAAAGACGGTACAGGTGCGAACGATGCAGCAAGAAGTTCTATGAAGACAACGACTTTGTTGGCAGATACCAGCGAATGACCAGGATGATGGTGATGAGCGTCCTTGAGATGCTGAAAGGAACGGAGAGTTTTACATTTATAGCTAAAAGGATGAACTTAACGAGGCCGACAGTGGCGAGGCTCTTCCGATTAACAAGCTGGGACAAAATGAAAGAATTGCCGATGGTATTGGGTATTGATGAGTTTCGCGGGAACACCAACGGAGAGTAGTTCCAGGTGATTCTGACAGATCCGGAGAACCACAAAGTCCTGGATATCCTTCCCAGGAGGACGGAGAACTATTTACTGGAGTATTTCCTCTCCTTCCCGAAAGAAAAACGGAGAGAAGTGAAGTTCTTTGTCTCGGACATGTACAAGCCCTATGCCGAGATAGCGAAGAAGTGCTTCCCCAACGCAATCTACATTGTGGACCGGTACCATTGGATACGGCAGCAAATATGGGCATTTGAGAATATTAGAAAACGAGAACAAAAACGATTGGGCAAGAACCACCGTCTTTACTTCAAGAGATGCCGGGAACTTCTGCTGAAACATTTTTCCGAGCTGTATGATGACCAGAGACAGACCGTGTTTAACATCCTTAGCCTGAGCGATGACCTGAGAACAGCATATTACTACAAAGAACGATTATATGCTTTATGGGATGAACAAGACATAGCGAAAAAGAAAAGATCCTTTGTCCAGATTACAGATGCGATGAAACAGTCCGGCATTGAAGAACTGGAGAGATGTGCAAACACCTATTACAACTGGCTTCCGCAGATCCTGACTTCCCTGGAATATTCCTACTCCAACGGCTACACAGAAGGCTGCAACAACAAGATTAAAGTTCTGAAACGAAACGGCTACGGCTACAGAAACTTTGATGTGTTCCGCAAGAGGATCCTGAACGCCTTTTGATATCTTCTAACTCTGCCTAAAAGAAAGCATCTGTTGCTGGTTAACCAGCAACAGATACCTAATTGTGTTTCTTATTTGCCTAACTCATTCTATTGGGCCTACCCCAACATTTGACTTAGAGCACAAAAAACAAAGGACCCTGTGTCCGCTCCGAATAAAGAAGTATTATTCTCAATTACGGTATAACTCATTAAGAGTTATGCCGTTTTTGATGTTTGTAGTTGTTGTGTGGGAGTATCAGATAAACTCATCGCAGATGAATTTGACTTCTACTTCCTGAAATCTCTTGCCGTTTACCTTTGTCGGCGCATGGACGATGATCCTGCTCACCAGATCACTTAATACCCTGGGTGTCACCTGATCCAGCTCCGTATAACCCTTGGCTCTGTCAATAAAGGTTTCAAGGGAATCGTTTCGCTGCTCTTCCTGTTCCAGCCTCTGCTTTGAAGAAGATAACTTTTCTGTAAGATCGGATTGTTCCCTGCGGTAACTATTTGCCAGTAAGGTGAACTCATCATCGGATATCTTTCCGCTTGCGTTATCCTCATAGATCTTCTGAAACAGACTGCTTAACTCAGATAATCTCTTTTCGTATTGGGAGATATCTTTTCTCAAGGTCCTGAGCTCTGCTTCTCTTAAGGTTTGCTGTCTCTTTCGGTAGTTTTCACGGAACTGCGCTTCATGATGTTTTACCAGTTCAAGAGTTTCGTTGACCGCTTTCAATACGATCTTCTCCAGTACTACTGTTCGGATGTAATGGGCAGAGCAGTCTCCCTTGTTACTGCGATAATTGCTGCAGCAGAGGAAGTCCTGTCTCTCTTCAAACTTGCTGGTGGTACAGTAGTAGAGCTTTGCTCCGCAATCGGCACAGTACACATATCCGGAAAACATACTGGTCTTGCCGGTTCTGGCAGGCCTTCTCTTGTTCTGGCGGAACTGTGTTACTCTTTTGAAATCCTCTTCGGTAATGATCGCCTCATGGGTGTTTTCAAATATCGCCCAGTCTTCCGGGTCTTTGTTTACTGTCTTCTTACTTTTGTAGTTGAGCTTTTCCGTTCGGAAGTTTACGGTATGTCCCAGATATTCGATCCTGTCCAAAATATCCGCGACCGTATCCGGACTCCATCTGTAGGGATCTTCTGAGGGCTTTGAGGGATGTAAGACGCCGATGTTTCTGAAATGGATCGAAGGCGTTTCGATTCTTTCCTCATGCAGGATATCGGCGATCTGCGAAGGACCGTATCCTTCTAAACACAAGCGGAATATTTTCTTCACTACTTCGGCAGCTTCTTCATCAACGATCCAGTGTTTCCTGTCTTTGGGGTCCTTGATATAACCGTACGGCGCATTGGTTGTCAGACGCTCCCCGGAGTAGCCTTTGGCTTTTACTGATGCCCTGATCTTTTTGGAGATATCCTTGACATACATCTCATTGAAGAGATCTCTAAAAGGCAACATCTCATCCAGTCCGTCAAGGGAGTCGATATGATCATTGATGGCGATATAGCGTACACCTTTTTCCATCAGTGTCTTTTCCAAGAGATCTCCGACAACGATCCTGTCCCTGCCGATTCTCGAATGATCTTTCACGATGATTGTGCCGATCCTGCCGTTTTCGACCAGCTCCATCATTTTTTTGTATCCCGGCCTTTCAAAGTTGGTCCCACTGTAACCGTCATCGATGAAGAATTCGCAGTTGAAGAAATGATTCTCTTCCGCGTATTTCTCTAAAATCCTTTTCTGATTGACGATACTGTTTGATTCGCCCTGTAATTCATCGTCTCTGGAAAGACGGCAATACAGAGCAGTGATTCTGTCTGACTGTCTTAACACTTCTTTTACCTCCTGATTCTTGTCTTGCAGTCAGACACACAACAGTGCTGAGTGCAGTATATCACTACGCTTAATCGGAATCTATACACTTTCTCTTTCCTCCAGAAGATATCTGTTCCAGCGGGAAGCGAAAGTATGATCTCCTTCATAGGCAGTGGTCACTTTGTAGAGCGTGCCGCCGATGTCTTCATAAACAGTCAGCTCCGGCAGATAATGGGCGGAGAAATTCTTCACACGGATCACTCCGCCTTCATCCATCTGGTAGTTGTATCTGCCGGGAATACAGATCTGTTTTTCTTTACCTGCCTTGTCTCTTGTAAACAGAATCGGCTCAGTAAGGATATCGGTATCATCATCTTCGATATCGTCATAGAATTCGATCTGATCGATGGGTATGATCGGTAAGCTCTCATCATAGTCATCTTCATAGCGCACATAAATTTTGTCTTTCTTTTCTTCTGTCAATAATTTTATCCTCCTATCTCGTTTTCATGTTTTTTGTGTCTGGTAACGGTTGGTGCAGAAACGGTGTCTTTGTTTTCTCTGAGCTTTGCCAGGATCGATTCCTTGACCGGCTGTTTCAATGCTTCTCTTCCTGCCGGGTCAGTAAACAGTGCCGACAGCTTTTCATTGATCGCTGTGGTCATGCCTCTGAATTTTTTCATCAGGGCGCTTAACACCTCGGAAGCTATCTTCTTAGCGGCAGGGGTGTTCCTGTTGGAAGGAGAAGTAACCGTATCCCTGAAATCCGAAATGATCTTAAAATCCTCATTGCGTATTTCTTCAATCGTTACGTCCTTTACGACCTCAACCGCTTTGGATAAGGCCGCCTCGGATATCTCTTCGATAAAGCTCTCGGTATCCTGTATCTGTAAGGTAAGAGACTGTAATCTTTTACCGGTATCATTGAGCTCTGAGTGTTTATCGGCGATATTATTCTTTAAGGAGAAGAGTTCATATTCCTTGTCATCAATGTTGTGCTGATATTGGTATATCTGTTCCTTCTGTTTTTCCAGAATGAAATCATTCTTTTCCAGATACTTCTTACCGCCGTATACCGCCTCTGTCTCTAAGTTCAGTCCATACTTTCTGCTGATCTCAAATAACAGCTTGCGGCACTCTTCATCAAAAACGATCTTGCGGTTGTTACTCCTGGATATCTTCTTGTCCGGAAAGGGCAGCTGAAATCCCAAAGCCTCTAATGCCTTCTCCTGCTGAGGAGCGATCTCGCCATACTGATTCTCACAGTCAAAGACATGTCTTTCATGGATATGCGGTGTTGATTCATCGAGATGCAGCGACCAGTCCAGGATATGGATATGTTTGCCGTATCTTTCATGAAACTCTGTAAAGAAATCCACCGCTACCTGAAACAGGATATCCGGGGATACATGATCTTCCATCGTTCCGATCTGTAAAAGCGTTTCTTCCGGGCACGTTTTCTTAGATAGTCTCAGATCATCCGGACTTCGGTCTCTTTCACTGTGGCCTCTTGACTTGTTTCGTTCGTGCTGCTTAGAGCAGTAATCGGAATAATGAAAGTCATAATAATCTTTCTCGATCTCTTCAAATCTCGATATCAATGAATCTTCTTCCTCTCTGTCTTTGGGAAAGCTGTAGCCCTGATAACAGTCCCAGTAGATATTGGTGTCTACTCTCTTGGAATCAATATGTTCACTGTTCACCGGATCAAAGCTTCTGTCATTGTGTTTGGGGTTGTAGACACCGTTCTTGCCGCTTCTGCCGTTATGTCTGGTAAGCTTCTGTTTCTTAGCCAATACTCTTCACCTCGCCTTCTTAAAATGTGTCTGAAACTGATCTTTTTCTTCCCTGGCTCTTCGTCAGGAAATACCCAGTATTAAGTGACGATGCTCATCACTGACTGGGGAAAGGGTCTTACCCTCTTCACACCTGCTTTTTGCCGGTCACATCCGGACGTCGTTCCTGCCCCCCTTTAGCGGCGTATACATATCCCGTCCGGCCCGGTCATTCACTTGTCAAGGAACGATACATTCACATATATGCGAATATATTTTACGTTGAGTATTGTAATATTCCTGTAAGCGAAAGTCAATAGAATAAATAGCGAATGTGCGAATAATATTATTTACTTGAAGAAATGAAAAGTGTATAATACAGGAGTCAGTAAATACAGTCTTTTGGAGAATGTTATGCAGGTAGGAAAGAAGATCAAACGGATACGAAAACACAGAAAGTTATCTCAGGCGCAGTTAGCTGTTTTACTGGGGTATGGCGAAACAGCACAGGCAAGGATCGGTCAGTTTGAGACCGGATATCGCTCACCCAATAACGAAACCATGGAAAAGTTATTGGAAGTACTGGATTGCGATCCCTTGGCCTTAAAAGATGTCAGCGGGGATGACGCCTCAGAGTTAATGGAGATCTTCTTCTGGATAGAGGAAGAGAATCCCGATATGATGAAGATCTTTCAGTTTCAGAGGATACCCGGAGAGAGAGTTAATACAACAGACGATACCGGTGTCTATTATCACGATAATGATTACTGGCCTGCTCATTCTCCTTATGGTTTCTGGTTAGACTATGGACTGCTGAATACCTTCCTAGAGGAATGGGTATTTCACAGGGAAGAATTAGCTCAAGGCATCATCACAAAGGAAGAATATTTTGAATGGAAGATCGGCTGGCCTAAGACCATCGATGACTGTAACAAAAGGATACCGGCAAAGGACTGGAGGAAGAAGAAAAACACCTGAAAATTTCTTTCAAAAAAGGTCTGTAAATATGGCTGAAACCATTGAAAAAAGGTGACGATTCTGGTATCCTTTATAAGGATATTTATATACCGTTCTCTGAGGACAACACCTCTGAGGACAACACCTCTGAGGGATATCAGGCCTCGGAGGATGAGCACCAAAGTCTTACCGACATGAAACCTCCTTCGAAGGGCCTATCTTTGCAAGGAGGTTTTATTACATAATGGTTCGGAAATTGAAAATCTTTATTAGTTCTCCTTTAATCGCAAAGAATTGTGACGGTTCTAATGACTTTTATTGGGATATTATTTCTGTATGAGTATATTGAAAAGAGGTTTTATTGAATGAAGGGAAAGAAAGTCTGGAGTAAGGCTATTAAGAAAATATTATCAATCATATTTGTAATCGCTATCATGATGAATGCAGTTAATCTGCAAGTTTTTGCGTATGAGCTTTCTTCTTCAAACAATGATGCATTAACCGAAAATGTGGTTGATACTCAGGAAACAGATTCCAATGATCAGGAAACTGATGATGAACAGGAAGAAACCGGGGATACAGAAGAAGATGATGAAACTGTTCAGTCGGTAACAATGGACAACTTGATCGTCTCAGGATATGCTGACGAACTTTCTTCTTCAAATAGTGATGCATTAACTGAAAATGTGGTTGATGATCAGGAAACAGATTCCAATGATCAGGAAACTGATGATGAACAGGAAGAAACCGGGGATACAGAAGAAGATGATGAAACCGTTCAGTCGGTAACGATGGGCAACTTGATCGTCTCAGGATATGCCGACGACGCTTCAATTGTTGGAGAAAATGAGGCCATCACCATTTACGAAGCTAGCGGTGATGTAATCGCAGTTTACGAGAAAGGTATTCTCACAATCAAGGGAAGCGGGAGCAGTCTCACAATCAGCACAGACGGAACTCACAACGGCGGAATCGTAATTGACGCCAACGCAGATATCACATTATCAGACGCAACAATCATTGGAAATAAATGTCCGGCAATTAAGGTAAATGCTGGATATACATCAACTATTACATTGGATGGAACCAATAGTGTTACAGGTGCTGCAAATTACGCAGGCATTCAATCAACATTTGATGATGGGAATCTGGCAACTGTTATCATCGATGGAATAGGCGAATTGACCGCAACCGGTGGAAGTCATTCTGCAGGTATCGGTGGAAGCTATACTAATTTCAATTCAGATGGTGTATCGATTCCTTCCTATAGTGGTAATATCATCATCAATAATGGTAAGATCACCGCTAATAGCAGTGATAATGCAGCAGGTATTGGGCATGCTGAGAACAATGGCAGAACCTGGAATTCTGCAACTGATTCTTATACCTGTCAGAGTGCATCTTTCAAAATGGGCACAAAGAGTGGTGAGATCGGTTCTATCACAATCAATGGTGGCACTGTTACAGCGACAGGTGGTGGAATGGCTGCTGGAATCGGTGGTGGCAACCATACTGACAGCGGGAATATAGTCGTCAATGGTGGCACTGTTACAGCAACTGGTCATACTGGAATTGGCTGTGGATATGGCAGCAATAAAACAGCTAACACTAATGAAAAAGGTCCTGGTTACTATTATGCTGATATAACAATTAATGGTGGGACTATTGTCGCAAAAGGACAACAGGGTTCTGATACGAATTATGGCGGTGCTGGTATTGGCGGTGGTATGTACAGTGATGCGATCATAGTTATCAATGGAGGAAATATTACAGCTGTTGGAGGTGAAGGAAAATCAGGCAGTTACCATCATGGCGCCGCTGGTATCGGCGGTGGTTATGAAGGTCACGCTTCCATAACCATAAAAGGAGGAACAATTAACGCTACTGGCGGACGTGCAGCTGCAGGAATTGGTTCGGGCGCTATCGCAAATGATAACCCGAATAACACATCCGGAAACGAATACAAAAGCCGTTGTGGAGAAGTAACAGTTGAATATACGGATGTTGTAATCACAGGTGGGAATATCACCGCAAACGGAGGAGAGTTAGGTGGCGCTGGTATTGGTGGCGGCGTTGGTGCTGATCGTGTTGAAATTTCTATTTCTGGTGGAGACATCACTGCAATTGGCGGATCAAGTTCAGAAGAATTAAAACGCGGCGGTGCTGGAATCGGTTCAGGATACATCGGAAGCACATCCGGTGAAAGCGCTAAATATTTCGAAGAAACAAGCACAATTGTTTCCGTTACAAACGGAAGTGTAACCGCAGTTGGAGGATGGGGAGCATCCGGCATTGGTTCTGGCGCTGATAACAAGAGCGCTGAATCAATCACAATCGACGCAAACAACGCTGCAGTAAAGGCCTACTCCGATGGTACAAAGTTTGCCATCGACACCAGAGAAACTAAAGGAGCTAATGCCTCAGTATCAGGCAATATGTTGCAGGGTACATTTGTATTACCGTATGATGACAGCAATAATGCTTCAAGAGATACTACAGGATTGAATAATGTTCAGGTAATCAATGACAATACCGGAACCGGACAGACCTTATCACTTCCTGAAGGCTATCGTTCATTCGCAACAACCTTATCTGAATCAGGTACCTACACAATTTACACTGATGACGAAAGCGTAGTTGCTGACGGTGAGACAGCAGGTAGATACTTCAACAAGTATACTGATGAAGATTATACAAAAGGTGAAGTTACTGAAAGAAATATTCAATATGCAGTTAACGGAACATTTTCAGACAATTACTGGTTGATTCCGGTTAAGACAATCAAAGTCACCAAGACTGTTAAGTCAGTCGACGATGCTGATCTCAGTGAATTAAATCAAACTTTATACTTCGCATTATGGGTCACAACCGATTCCTCAACAGGTGAAGGTTATTACATGAAGGAAGATCCATCAGATACTGAATCAGACAGCACTGGTGCGATTTGGACGCAGACCATCACAGTAAAAAACGGAGTCCCTCAGAATTCAGCTTACTTTGCAGATGTACCGGATGATACCATATTCGGAATATGGGAACTTGATGAAAATGGTAATAGCTTATATCACGCTGAAATCAATGGGCTGATCATTCAAGACATTCAGACCAGACAAACTTTAAGCGGCGGTGATGACAATGATGCCAGCGTCAGTGAAACAAAGTGGAATGACACCATCGAAGTAATCAACTATTACGCTGTAATCACGGATGAACTCAATTATGACGCTAACGGTGGCGAAGGTACAATGGAAGCTACAATCGGTGAAGCTGAAAGTGATGTAACAGTGTCAGCCAATGAGTTCACCAGAGAAGGCTACAGTTTCACAGGTTGGAATACAGAAGCTGACGGAAGCGGCGTAGCATACGAAGCCGGATCAAGCTACACCTTGATCACTGATCATGACGACATCCTCTATGCCCAGTGGGAAGAAGAAGCTCAGCCGGTAGTGCCTATAACAGTGCCTACCGTCGACCCAACACCGCCATTTGTACCAACAGTTGTACCGAATCCAGTAGTTCCTGTAGAAGATCCGACCCCTATTGTTGATCCGGAGCCGATAGTTACCCCAGATCCTGTATTAATCGATGATCCTGAAACTCCGTTAGTTGATCCAAGTCTTGAAGTAATAAATGATCCCGAAACTCCGTTAGCCGATGGACACAGTTGCTGCTTACTACACTTTGGTCTAATCACTCTTATGTTAGTTTTATGTATCATCTACATGAAGAGAAGGAAGTCCATTCAGGAAGACATCGAAGACATGCAGGATGAACTGCTCCATCTGGCTGAAGAGCTGGGAATCTTGGAAGAACTAGCAGTTAAATACCCTGATTATGATATTACTGAAATTCTTGAGGAGGTAGTTGACAATGATGAACTGGCTAAATAATTTTATTATTTATCTTGATACTGTATTTCACAATTGGGGATTTCACTTCTACGATATCCCTGCACTGGTTCTTTGTCTGATTATGGCTATAACCGGACTGTTACATTGGCTCAAGCAGAATAAGCGTGATGATGATCATGAGGAAGAACTGAAAGATTTTTACGAAGATTTTAAGGAACGTCATGGATTAAGTAACGACACTCAGATCAAGGAGGTAAGATAATGGATTACGTTTGGTCACATACACGCCTATGGTGGTGCTGGTGGGATATTCCAGCAGCAATTATCCTGATTGCTGTCATTATCTACTGCCTGATCAAGATACACAATCAGAAGAAAGAAAGAAATGAAATAAGCGACAGACTCGATGAATACAGAGAAGCTGTGGAGAATAAAAGAAAATACCAGTCTAACACTTAAAAAACACGGTGAAGACCAATGATTGATCTTCACCGTGTTTTATTGATAGTCTAAATTATCGTGTTGGTTTAGAAAATGATAGTCTAAATTATCGTGTTGGTTTAGAAAATCGTCTCTAAACTATCGTGTGTGTAAGACTATTGATTAAAGGCAGCGCTACAGCGGACATCTTATGCCGCAGCGCTGCCTTTTCTAACGGGTAAGAGAATGGAGACCTATTCTTCTGCTTTGTTGTAGGTTCCTCTTCTCTTTCCTTCCTTTTTAAGTGAGTATAGCTTTTCGGTCAGTGAATAGAAGATCTTCGGATTGAGGGCGAATAAGACTCTCTTTCTGAATCTTTGGAAGTTGGTGATACCTCTTGATATCGCAATGTAGGTCCTGATCTTGCCGTTGATGTTCTCACAAAAGGCATTGGAGAGCTTATGATCCTCATAAGGCCTTCTGAAAGAGTTGAGTATCTCTGTCTTCCAGTTTTTAAGGATATTGATGAACTCCTTATATTCCGGGATATCCGCATCTTCGAAATCTTTGAGTAAAGTATCGTAGTTCTCCTTTGCCTCCTCATAGGACATATTCCGGTTGAAGGAGCGGTATCTTTCCTTGAGCACATAGGCTTCTTCCAGAACGGGAGACAGGTCCAGGATCATCTTGAGGATCTGCCTTCTGTTGAGCTTTGTCTTGAAGCGAGAGTTGTATTGAGGCTCATTGTCCAGATCGACATCGTCTTTTTCTAAAAGCCAGTGCCATCTCTTGAGGAGATAATAGGCGTTTGATCCGTATACTGTCTGGTTCATGATATTGATCCTGACACGGCGAAAGTCGTTACACAGATGTTCCACAACATGGAACGGGTCAACTGCCACGATGCAGTTCTTGAAGTGCTTGTAGGCCAGGTCCTTATAGGATTCCCACATATCGATGGTCACATATTTCACTCTGTCTTTCTCTTCTTTCCTGTAGCCATAGAAGAAATTGTCGAGATAGTTCTTGCTTCTGGAACCGAGCACATCATAGATACATCTGTTTTCGTTGTCGACCAGAACACAGAGATAGGCTGAGCCTTTATAGGACATCCCGGGAGAGTGCACCTCATCGATCCCCAGACATTCCGGTAACGATGTGGCCGGTATGGTCACGTAGGAATCCAGATAGGTGTTGATCTGCGTGGAAGAGATATGGAGCTCTTGCGCGATCATCTTCAGGGTGTAGTTAAGATCGGACAGCTTATTCATGACGCTTCTTAATAAAGCGAAACTGGCGTTGAATCCTTTAAAAGTTAAAGAGTTGTCCTCAAGAAAGGTCTTAAAACACTCCTTGCATAAATAACGGTTGGCGTGATATTCGACGATGCATTTGTATTCGCTCAAAACAGGATGTTTGATGATCTTCTTTTTGCGACCGTGTCCGATCGTTTCGCCATGACAATACGGACAGATCATTTTCTTTCGTTTCAGATACAGGGTATAGGTGATCGTCGTGTCTTTCACACACGTATCCAGCTTATCGATGTCTTCATTAGAGATGTTTAAAAGTCTTGTGATAAAATCTTGATTAGGAATGATGTATTCCTCCCTTCGTTATTATTGATAGATGTCCAATTCAATCGTAACGCAAGGGGCTTTTCTTTTTGACTGAGATACCCACACGATTATTTAGAGATGCCAACACACAAGAAAAATCGTGCAGGTTTTCACCAACACGATAATTTAGTGTCGCCCACATCAACACGATAATTTAGAGCGCCGTTTTATTATGCCGCCACAGGGACAAAAGTCCCTTCTGTAAAGCTTGAATACATTCAGACGATATCTTACCCACTCCAAGGGTAAACCTGCTCAAAATCGAAGCATTTGTCCCATTCACAAAGGCAAAAAGAAACAGCCACAGAGCATTTGATTTACCCTGTGACTGTAATTCTCAGCCTGTTGTGTGTCCTGATAATGATTTTTCATTCATACTTCTTTATCAGGATTGCACATGACGGGTCCTTTTCCTGTTTCAGTTGACTGTCGTTCCTTCCGGACTGATCATTTCAGGGTCCTTTCCAGAAAGGCGAGAGACAACTTCGGCCAGAGCTCCACGCCCGGGATCGCTTCCGGAGCGGACTTCATGCTGTCGCAATTTCCGTCCCCCAGTCCGAAACCGTGATGCTGGCGGGAAAAGATATGCACCTCTGCGTCCAGTCCCTTCTCCTTCATCTCCGAATAACGGAGGAGGGAATCGGTGTCCGCATGATACTCGTCCAGGTCTCCCGTTACCATGAAGCAGGGTGGTATATGGGGGTTCTCTGTTGTCTGTATGCTCTTCCCTGTTCCGTATATATACAGGGCAGCCTGCAGATCGGAATCCACATGGTCCGTCTCATCCGGTTTATAGGAAGGATCATATCGGTCGGGGAGCATATGTCCGTAGTGATCCATCACCGCACCGTAAATGGTGGCTCCTCCACCGGAGAATCCGATCGCAGCGATGCGGTCGCCATGTCCGATCTCCCCCTTCGCTGCCCTTGACCTTATGACCCGTACCGCTCTCTGCAGATCAAGGTGCGCATTCGCGGGATGATACGGCGAGATCCTCCGCTGGAGAACATAGGCGTTGTACCCGTTGCTCCTGTAGTACTCCGCCACGTTAAACCCCTCATAGGCATTGCAGCGCATGGCATACCCGCCCCCTGCGATGACGATGATATTGCCTTTCACCGCAGTCTGGTCCCCAGCCAGATACGGGACGAGAAGAGGACGGAAATCCGGGTTGGTGTAGGTCATGTCAAAATCGCCTACCTCTCCGTACACCGGGATCTGCTCTCCCCAGATATCCCACGCTTTTTCGCCATTCTCCCGGGTGACCAGCCGACGTCTGAACTGTTCGAGCTCCGACAGCTGTTTCTGCACCTCGTCACCTTCCGGCTCAAAAGCGTAAAAAACGACTTCAAGGGTGACGAGCGTCACCAGGCTGTTATACGGCTCAAACGTCTCCGGCGTAAATCTTCCCGGATCCAGAACGAACTCATTCGCATACCGGAACTCCTCGCGGAACCGGTTTCTTTTCTCCTCTTGTGTCATGATTCTTCTCCCGATCTGTATTTGTCATTTTCCCAAACAGAAAAGGACCCTGACGGGTCCTTTCATAGGCCTGATCATACCCAGGGATTGTCCGCCACCTGCCAGCGGGCAGCATTGGGGTTCGGATTCGGATCGAACTCCGGCTCTCCCCGGCCGATCTCACCGTCCCCGAACACCATGGTGAAGTTTTCATCCTTCGTATACGGGTGCCACTCGGGAAGGCCTTCCCCGTTCGGATCCCCGTTTTTCATGAAATTGGTCCAGTATGTGACCATGGTATCTGACAGTTTATAGTCATACTCCTCAAAGGGACGCCAGCTTCTCGCGAGAGTCCCGTGGATATACCACAGGTCGCTGGAATGCCAGGAACCCGAATCGTCCCCGGGCAGCGGGCGGGAGAAGAAATAGAGATATCCCGGTCTCCTTCCCAGTTCCTCATGCTTTAGAAGGAGCTTTCTCATTCCCGCATTGATCGCCGGAGGCATCCAGGGCATCGGCGCTCCCCCTGCCATATCGTCCTTTGTGGATCCCATCAGGAACTCCACATCATTGTAATGGCCCTGATCGATACAGTCATCGTAAGGCTCTGTAAGGGCGTATCCGTCTACAAAGGGGCCGAAGGCAAGGCGCATCCTGGCGTTTTTGCCGAATTCGGGTTTGAAGGTGCGGTAAAACTCCATGAGCGTCTCCGCAGACAGACCGCGCATCTCAGCGGGAGAGGAATACCCGCAGTGTGCCACAAACTGTTTTCCCACTTCATAGGCAGCATCCCTGTCCGCGAATCCGCCGAGCCCGCTGTGAACGACTGCCTTCTGCATCATCCCCTTCATAAGCGGGGAACAGAACAGCGCGATCGTTGAACCGGCACCGGCAGACTGGCCGAAGACCATCACATTGCCGGGGTCGCCGCCAAACGCCGCAATATTCTCATGGACCCACTTCAGCGCCGCGATCTGGTCAAGAAGTCCGTAATTCCCGGATCTTCCTGCCTCTTTATCCAGTTCCGGATGAGCAAGATATCCGAAGACATGAAGACGGTAGTTGATGGAGACATAGATCACTTTCTTCTCCGCAAACGCTTCGCCGTCGAACTCCCGCTCATGAGCGAAGCCGGACATGAAGCCGCCTCCGTATATCCACACGGCAACCGGCAGTTTTTCGTCCGGTTCATGCGCAGGCGTCCAGATATTGAGATAGAGGCAGTCCTCACTGCAGGTGAACGGCTCGTTTCCCCACTCGTGGTCGTAGAAGGAACCGGGCTTGTGCATATCCTGCCAGGCGGGTGGAGCAAAAGTGTCCGCCTTCCGTACCCCTTCCCAGGGCTCAACGGGTTGCGGCGCCTTCCAGCGAAGTTCACCAACAGGCGGGGCGGCAAAAGGAACACCTCTGAATACGGTGATATCTTTTCCGGGGATCTCGACACCGGATACCATTCCGGCTTTGGTCTTTACGATCGTGATTGCCATTTGTCATGTCCTCCTTTGATTTCTAATACCACTTTGCACTACAGACGAAGTTTTGTCAATCCGTTTTATAAAAGGCATCTCGGCTGTTTTGCACTCTCACATCCATGTCTGAGGTCGATATGCATTTTGCATCCTTATTGGAATACGCTTCGTATGATCTTGGCAGATCATTCCTGTTTCACATCCATTTTTTCTTCTTGAAGAACCAGAGACAGAGAACTACAACGGCGACGCTCAGAAGGATGACCGCCAGATACCCGTAGCGCCACCCCAACTCCGGCATATAGCGGAAATTCATCCCGTACCAGCCGGCAATCAGCGTGAGGGGCATGAAGATGGTCGAGTTTACGGTGAGCACCGCCATGATATTGTTCTGCCGTGCCTCAAGCTTCGAATTGTACAGATCCCTGACCTGCATGGTATGGTCGCGGATGGACACGGCTGTGTCGTGCCGCCTTGTCATGAGGTTCATGAACAGGTGGATATAGCGTAGGTTTTCCTCGGTGAAGAAATCGTTCTCGTTCTCCTCCAACTCCTGCGCCATGTCGATGATCTGCTCATAATGAATCAGGAGCTTTCGTATATCGCCCCGTATCTCATTGACGCGTGCCAGATCGCCCATCTCATCTGAAGACAGGATCATATCCTCGATGTGGTTCAGCTCATCCTCATATCTCTCCATGATGGAAAGATCCCTATCTATGATCAGTTCCATGAAATCATAGAGAAAGCGCTCCAGACTGGGCTCCCTCCAGCGCTTTCGCACGCTGATGGTCTCGATCATTTGTTCCGCTTTTCCGCTGTCATCGATGAACACGATGCCCTTCTCGTCTAGCGCATACGCAAATCGGAAATCCGGCCCCCTAAGGTCGTCTCTGTCAAGGATCTGAAATGTTCCGGTGAGGGAGCCGTAATTGACTTCTGCCTTTGTGTTGTGAATATTCCTGATGTCCGGTTCCAGCTCGATGTCAAGATCAAAGAGATTCCGTTCCCTTCTCCATTCATCAGTAGTCAGGACAGCGACATATTGCTTGTCTGTACAATTGTGAAGTTCCTCCGATGAACAGGGCACCACATACTGCTGAAGCAAATAATAATAACCCATGGAAGCCTCTCCTTTTTTGATTCGACGCGGATTCCCGAGAACTTTCCTTACGGAAACACCTTTCGATCCTGCTGGAATATCCGCACCAACAACAGTATTCTTTTCCATCATTATAATATCGTTAAAAACGAAAACAAAATCGAACAAACGGGATCACGAACTGCGATGCATTCCTTTTTGTACAGAGCAAAGCATGATGTCAAAAAACGCCTCCGAACCCATGAGGTTCAGAGGCGTTGCCAATTTGTTACCTATTTGTATTTGCGGTCATATAGCAGAGCAGCCAGAAGCACGACAAAACAGGAGCCGGCATTATGAACAAGAGCTCCGGTCGTAGGATTCAGGACTCCGAGCACCGAAAGAGTGACTGCTACGAAGTTTATGCACATGGAAAGGGTGATCGCTCCCTTGATGGTTTTGATCGTAGTATTGCTCAGCCACTTCAGATAAGGCAGTTTGGAAGTGTTGTCATCCATCAGAGCAACATCGGCGGCATCTACGGCAATGTCACTGCCCATCGCACCCATCGCAACACCGACATCGGCCGCCTTCAGTGCAGGAGCGTCATTGACTCCGTCTCCGATCATACATACCTTTCCGTCGCGCTTGAGAAAGGTAATATTCTCCACCTTTTCCTCAGGGAGCAGATCCGCCCTTACCTCAGAGATCCCGACTCTGGAAGCGAGGTATTCCGCCGCCTTGCGGTTGTCTCCCGTCAGAAGGACAGCCTTCGTATTCATCTCCCTGAGCCGTTTTATCATATCCGCAGCTTCCGGCCGGATCGTATCCGACAGAGCGATAATGCCTATCAGTTTTGTGCCGTCTGAGGCAAGAACAGACGCCTTTCCTTCTCCTCTGAGGCGGTCGAGAACAGCATATGCGCTGTCATGGGCTTTTGTGCCGATCTCATTCATGTACTTTTCGTTCCCAAAGAAATACTGTGTTCCGTCAATGCGGGCGGAAACTCCTTTGCCCGCCTCCATTCTGAATTCTTCGATCTGACGGAACGTTACCCCCATAGCAGTGGCTTTCTCGGTGATCGCCTTTCCGAGAGGATGCTCACTTCGGCTTTCAGCAGACGCAGTCAGGGTGAGCAGATCATTCTCGGACACGCCCCCGAAGGGAACGATGTCGCTTACCTGAAGTTTGCCGTAGGTAAGGGTGCCGGTCTTATCAAAGGCGATGGTATCGACTTTTCCCATCTTCTCGAGAGCTTCGCCGGATTTGATGATAACACCGTGTTTTGTGGCCTGGCCGATCGCCGCCATGATAGCGGTCGGTGTTGCAAGCACAAGAGCGCAGGGACAGAACACGACCATTACCGTGACCGCTCTGACGATATCCTTTGTTACAGCGTAGGCAATGATGGCGATCAGCAGGGCAACAGGAACCAGCCAGCTTGCCCACCGGTCCGCAATGCGCTGTGTCGGAGCCTGATTCTTTTCCGCATCTTCCACCATTCGGATCAGTTTCTGGAGAGAACTGTCTTCGCCGACTTTGGTAGCTTCAATATCAATGGAACCGAAGCGGTTGATTGTACCGCTGAATACGGCGTCCCCTACGGTTTTATCGACCGGCAGGCTCTCACCTGTCATAACAGACTGATCGACAGATGTTTCCCCGACAAGGATCACGCCGTCAACCGGAATAGTCTCCCCGGGAAGGATACGAAGCACATCTTCCTTCCTGATCTCGGATACAGGAACCTCCGTTTCGATGCCGTCTCTGATGACTCTTCCTGTATCGGGCGCAAGAGAGATCAGGTTCTTCAGTCCCTTCTTCGCCCGGTTCGTAGTCATATCTTCGAGGAGAGCTCCGATCTCCATAATGAAGGCAACCTCACCTGCGGCGAAGAGATCTCCGATACAGAGGGATGCGATCATCGCCATAGAGATCAGAAGAGCGGAAGATATCTTACTGATGCCCCTGTTGTATATGATCCTCCAAACGGCAAGATAGAGGAGCGGGATGCCGCAGATCACAACGCAGACCCATGCCAGATTCTCTCCCCACGGCTGACCGGTCCTCGGAAGGATGAAAGACGCCAGCAGGAATACACCCCCGACGATCGTCATCATCCACCCTGCAAGAAAGTCATTGATCTTTTTGATCACAAAACGCCTCCTATTGACAAGTGCCTTCACAAAAGCACACAATCTATACGTTATCGAACAAATTGTTCATTTATGATTATGATGCCTTGCAGCCCGAATGCAAGAAGCAGTTATGCGCAAAAGTTCATTACCGAACAATAATATGTGATTTGTTCAGGAGGATCACAATGGACAGACGACAGCAGAAAACAAGGCAGGCCGTTTTTGACGCTTTTGCCCGTTTGCTGGAAAAGAAGAATTATACCAGTATTACGGTACAGGACATAATCGATGAGGCGAATATAGGACGCAGTACATTCTACTCGCACTTCGAAACGAAGGACGAACTGCTGAAGGTTCTTTGCTCCGAAATATTTGCCCATGTCTTTGCCCAGGAAATATCCAAGGAAAAGACGCACGATTTTTCCAAAACCGACAAAAACATAAAGGTTGAGATCACGCACATGCTTTACCACCTTCAGGAAAACAGCCGGTATATCAAGCGGATCCTCTCCTGTGAGAGCGGTGAGGTTTTCATGCGTTTTTTTAAAGAGCGTCTGACTCAGGTGTTTGAGGGGGAGCTGGCAAAACAGGATTCAGGCATTCCGACAGATTATATGCTGAATCACATGGTCTGCGATTTTGCCGAAACTGTCCGCTGGTGGATGAACAATCCCCAGTATTCACCGGAAGACATCAGCCGTTTTTTCTTCAGCACAGCACTTTTTGCATGATTTGCTCTTGGCCATAGGCCACGCTTCATCCTCACTTTTTCAGATGAGAAAAAAACATTCCCTTATAAACAGACTGTTTATAAGGGAATGCTGCGTTGTTAAGGGAATATTATCGTGTTCGGTAGTAATAAGTATTCTTTCCGATTCCTTCTCTTTTCAGTTCGCCTGATTCAACTAGTTTACGGAGCGCGCCTTCTACGGAACTCAGACTGAGTGCTGGGCATAGTTCCCGAATATCCTGCTTCGTAAAGTGTCCAATCTTATTCTGCGTAGCAAGCTTTACCGTCTCCACCGCAGAGAGTTTTCTCTCTACCAGAGCAAATCGATCTTCAAAATCCCTGTATGCAGCAAGTATCGTTCCGAGAAGGTATTTGATAAAGGGAACCGGATCATCTTTTCCTTCATGCCATCCGTCCTGTGATACAGAAAGTGCATCATAATAGAGATCTTTGTTCTTTGCGATCTTGGACTCAAGAGAGATATATTTACCCACATAGAACCTGCTCCTATAGAGCAACAGCGTCGTCAGCAGCCTGCTCATTCGACCATTCCCGTCATTGAACGGATGAATGCAAAGGAAATCGTGGATAAATACGGGAATCGCAATGAGCGGTTCCAGCTCCATGTTTCCGATTACCCGGTTGTACTCTTCGCAGATCCTGTCGAGAGCCTCCGGAGTTTCATATGGAGCCAATGGTGTAAACAATATTTCAGTATGGCCATCCGGATAGGTTGCACTGATATAGTTCTGAACGTTTTTTGTCTGCCCGGCAATTGGATTATTTGTCTGACTATACAGAATCTTATGCAACTGAAGAATATAGTTCCGTGTGATAGGTATGGCATCAAAGCTTTCATGGATCAGACTCAATACATCCCTATATCCCGCGATCTCTTGCTCACTTCTGTTTCTGGGTGTTGTTTTTTCTTCGACAAGCTGACGAATACGGGTATTTGTGGTGACGATCCCCTCTATCGCATTGGAAGCTTCGGTACTTTGGATCTTTGCGATCTCAACCAGCTTATTAAGCTCTTCTGGTCTCTGTTTGAGATACAGTTCTTGTTTTCCTGCTTCTCTATATATTGCAGCCACAAGGCCTAATAGTTTAGAGTCCCACTTCCTATTATTGATTTCAGAATAGTTGAAGTCCCTCATCATATCACCCCTGTATAATTTCCCTTAAATAATATGCAAAAATAAGGGTAATGTCAATGCGATAAGGGAATTTCCCCTTGATTCCGCCCGCATTATAAGGGCATTCTCTTGCAAATCAATTCAATCGCACTTGCTACCTCTTCTTTATAATATATTTCGTATCTTTTCCATTATCCGCTCAAGAACTCCCAGTGCAGTGGCATGTTCTGTGTTAGATGGCTGTTAGATGAGAACAAAAAGACAAAAAAGCCCTTCAAAATCGCGCAAATTCCGATAAATAAATGAGTGGCTTTTTCGGGCGTTTTACTTCCTGCATGCAGGGTTCCTCCTCAAAACGTATTGATGGCTTCACGATGCTGGTCACTGAGAGCAAGTCTTACGATTCTTTTGCTGATTACAGAATCCAGGGGCTACAGCCCAGGTAAATCAGGTTGACGCCTGCTGTGATAACGCCGCAGCCGATCAGTACGCCGATCACGCCAAGTCCCAGCATAGGGTTGAGGATAATGATGACGCCGAAGAGGGTCAGCAAAGCGCCGAGAATCAGCGCGATCCACCAGTTGGAGCCGAGCATTTCACCGAAGCCAAACCCGTCGGATTCTCTCTTGATCTTGAGCAAATGAAAAGCGTGGACGATTCGGATGATACC
>Ga0256404_1002735_pt1 | contig 38035 bp, 43 predicted proteins | sample RumenRJG_01DNA_FD_185990 | JGI IMG/M metagenome (GOLD analysis project Ga0256404, IMG submission 185990) | Bovine rumen microbial communities from Lethbridge, Alberta, Canada - RJG_01 | ecosystem: Host-associated > Mammals > Digestive system > Stomach > Rumen | place: Canada: Alberta | collected...
CAATTTCTTCATTAGTGTATTTTTTTGATTTGGACATAGTAAAATTTCAACAACCAAAGAAAAAGATACCCACAAGGGGGTATCACAACTGTCAGGTTGTTGTCCTCCTTATGGGTACCATTTTAATATAGCCCCCTTTATTTTTGCTTTTCTACAGTCGTTAATAATTTAACGCTTGTAAGTATCAATAATATTTTTTTGACCTGAGTCGGCAAAGCGCCGAGTCAGCTTGTCTTCATAATCAACAATATTTTTTTGGACCTGATAGAACGGTTCGTTCAGTTAGCTATTTAAGCTATTCGCAATAGCCTTGCATTTCGTCTAGCATGTTAGCCACCTTTTCAAGGTCCCGCATGAAGTCCTGATTTTGGTCAAATTCCACTTCAAGAAATCTATAGGCTAGCTTGCTGAATGTGAAAAGTTCCTTTTCGTCTATCATGCTCAGAGCGTCTATGGCGCTTTGTCTCATTCTAATGCTTGTCATGAGGCTAGAGACAATATAGCCCATGCTTTCCATGTTTCTATCCCTATTCGTGATTGATATATCCCAAGCCTTTGACAGTCCCATGAGATATGAAAGATGCATTGCTTCTAGTACGTTGCTACTGCTTTCGCCACATAAAGAGGCTAGCGCCGTAGCGTCCTTCATGGTCATGTCATATTCTCCTTGCTTGGCTATTCTTTCGCCCTTGTCGGTCATTGCCATAATGTTTCTAGCCGTCTCCTTTCCACACTTTTCCTCTAAAGTCTTCATGATTTCATTGCTCATTTTGTTTTACCTTCCTTTTCTTTGCTTGTTTTCCTTGTTGTTTCCCATGTCTCAATAGCATGTGTTTATTCAACGTGAATACAACGTGAATTTCACGTTATTCAACGTTATTTTAACGTGATTTAAGAAATTGATATAAAAGCGTATAAAAGCATGAAATAGAATTATGTTGATATAATCGGCATATTTTGAAATCGTGAAAGCACGTGGGAGCAATAGAATTGTGCTTAAAATATTCATGAGTGAGTCCTTTTTGGCGCTGATAGGAGAAATACTGTAATCATAATCATCACAAAGCCTACTCCATCAATCCAGCTTAATGGTGTATGCAGCCAGACCAGGCCAAGAATAGCCGCCGTTAAAGGTTCAAGCGAGCCAATGATGCTGCCATAGACAGGACCAATTTCCTTTACGCCAGTTAAGAAGAATGTAAAGGCAAAGGCTGTTCCCACAACGACCATCAAGATGACACCTAGCCAGCCAGCAAAATCAAGAGGCACATAGAGCTTCCATGACTGGACAAAGAGCGTCATGATGATGCCGCCCACAAGCATGCCTATGCCAATAACAGGCATTGAGCCAAACTTCTTCATAAGCTGAACTGGTAAAATCGTATAGACACAACAAGCAAAAGCCGTCAACAAGCCAAAGAAGAGCGCTTTTGGTGAAATGGAGAGTGAAGTCAATGAACCATGTGTAGCCACAATAAAGGTGCCTGCAATGGCAAGAATGATACAGATGAATTCGACAAGTGTTGGAAGCTTACGATGGGTAAGACATACAAAGATCATGATCATTACCGGATTGAGATTTTGAAGAACGGTCGCTGTAGCAGCATTGGATAGACGAATAGTTGTCAAATAGGCTAGTTGTACAAAGGCAAGACCTGCTAAGGCAAAGACGATCTCAACAGCCATATCCTTCTTACTTTTAAGTAAGTTTCTTGTAGCATGAGGCATGGTCATCATTGAAACTATACATAAGATAATCCCGGCAAATATCATACGCACACTCACTAGCCAAGGCGCATTGACATGATAGGTTTCAAAGAGATGCTGTCCCATCGAGCCAGAAAACCCCCAGCTTACTGCACCAATAATTGTATAAAGAAATCCCTTTTTCATTGATATGTCCCCCATTGCCTTTAAATTATACATAAGCTTTCTCAAATTACTAGATATATTATGAGAAGTCATGAAAAAAGGACTAGCCGATATGCGCTAGTCCTTTGTTTTGTTATTGTCTGATCACCGCATTGAATTCTTTCTTGACTCTTTCAAGAATCGCATGCATAGCTTTTGTTATGGATTCTTCATCAAGTGTCTTTGCAGGATCCTGGAAGCGTAATGAAATGGCAATAGATTTCTTGCCTTCTTCTACATGTTCCCCTTCATAGACATCGAAGATCTTTGCATCAACAAGAATTTTCGCTGACTTGAGAATCGTCGTTAAGATGTCCTGAGCAGGTGTTGTAGCATCGACAACAAGCGCCAAGTCACGGCTTACTTCAGGATATGTAGGAATAGCTGTAAACTTAAGCGCACTTGTACGTAAGTTCAAGATTTCTGTTAAGTTCAATTCCGCTACATAGACTTCACCAACGCCATAAGCTTTGGCCTTAGCTGGATGTACTTCACCAATCACACCAACGATTTTCTTACCAAAGCGAATATAGCCACTTCTTCCTGGATGGAAGTCTTTGTTTTCTCTTTCAACCTTTGTGAATGTATAACGCTTATTTGAAATACCAAGCTTATCAAATAACGTTTCCACAAAGCCTTTGACAAGATAGAAATCAACTGGCTTGCTTTCATTCAACCAAGGAATATCGACATAATGTCCTGTGCAAGCAATCGCTAAGTTAGAGATTTCTTTATCCTGACGTGAATATGTATTGGCTAATTCAAAGATATTGACATCCTTATTAGAATGATCAAGGTTATATTTAATTGTTGATAATAAAGCAGGCAATAATGACTTTCTGACTACAGCACGTTCTTCATTGAGCGGTGACATGAGGGCAACTGTTTCTTCATTGTCATGGAAGAGATTGAAGTCGTTGACTGTTTCTGTACTTGTAAGTGTATATGTCAAAACTTCATGTAAGCCTAGATCAGCCAATGTCTTTCTGATCATCTTTTCCTTGGCCTGCTTATCTGACAAGATACCTTCGGTCATACTCATGAATGGTAATGTGTTAGGAAGGTTGTCATAGCCATAAAGTCTCGCAACTTCTTCTGTTAAATCAGCATCCATGGAAATATCATTACGATATGTAGGAATTGTGACTTTGAAGTTTTCTCCATCACTTTCATATGAGAAATGTAGGCGATCAAAGACATCAGCAATCTCCTGAGCAGTAAATGATGTACCCAGAAGACCATTTGTACGGGCAACTGAAGTTTCAACAACCTTTGGTTCAATAGAAAGTGGAGTATGAACGCTCTTATAGACTTCTTTTGCATCAGCAAGCTGTACAAGTAAGTCAGCACAACGATCAAGTACATGAAGACTGTTGGCTGTATCAATAGCACCCTTGATATAATGCTGAGAGGCATCGGTTAAAAGATTAAGACGTCTTGCTGTAGCACGTAGGGTTGCTCCATCGAATGTTGCGGCTTCAATGACGATGTTTGTTGTTGTATCATCAATCTTGGTACTTTCTGCACCCATCACACCAGCAATACAGCCAATACCATCATCAGTAGAAACAATGATATCACTTGGTTCAATCTTGTAAGATTCGCCATCAAGCATTGTTTCTTTTGTGTCAAAGCCAGTTTTAATTGTGAAAGCTTTCTTAGTAAGCTTGTCATAATCATACATATGAATAGGCTGACCTGTTTCTACCATGACAAAGTTAGAAATATCAACGATGTTGTTGATTGGTTTAATACCTGAAGCAAGCAGGTAGTTTCTAAGCCAAGCAGGTGATTCATGTGTACTTACGCCCTTAACAAGCTTTGCACCAAAGAAAGGACATAAATTTGTTTCAACATGAACCTCAATTTCACTTTCTTTTTCATCATACTTCTTGACTTCTGGATAAGTCACTTCTCTATTTAATAATGCAGCTACTTCATGAGCTAGGCTTGTCATTGCCATACAATCACTACGGTTAGGTGTTAAGCCAATATCCATAATAAAGTCATCAAGACCTAAATAGCTTAATGCTTCAACACCTACTGGTGCATCCTGGTCTAATACATGAATACCAGCCTTATCTTCTTCTCTTAAGAGTCTCTGGTCTTCAATTAATTCTGCAATCGAACAAATCATTCCATTCGATTCAGCACCACGGATCTTACCAGCAGAAATCTTGCCAGCATGAAGTTCACAGCCAGGTAATGCCACAATAACCTTTTCCCCAGCAGCAACATTAGGTGCACCACAGACAATCTGTGTCACTTCACCAGGTGCCACTTCCACCTGACAAATATGTAAATGATCACTATCAGGATGATCAATACATTCCTTGACATAACCAACAACTAACTTCGTACCAAGCGCTAATGGATAATGTCCTTCTACTTCATGACCAATTCGAGTAATCTTTTCAGCTAATTCTTCAGGATTCTGATCATCAACCTTAACATATTGATTCAATAATTTATAACTTGCTAACATGTTATTCCTCCCCACTAAACTGATTTAAGAATCTCAAATCATCATTATAGAAATCTCTAATATTATCAATGTCATATTTCAGCATTGCTACTCTTTCAAGACCAATACCAAAGGCAAAGCCCTGCCACTCTTTAGGATCATAGCCACACATTTCAAGAACATGTGGGTTGACCATACCAGCACCTAGGATTTCAATCCAGCCCGTGCCCTTACACATCGAACAGCCCTTACCACCACAGTTACCACAGCTAATATCAACTTCAACTGATGGTTCTGTAAATGGGAAATAAGAAGGTCTTAAACGAATTTCACGCTTTTCCCCAAACATCTTTTTTACAAATAATTCCAATGTTCCTTTTAAGTCAGCCATTGTAATATTCTTATCAACAACCAATCCTTCACACTGGGCAAACTGATGAGAATGTGTTGCATCATCATCATCACGACGATAAGTCTTACCAGGACAGATGACTTTAATTGGCTGTGCACCCCCATTGACAATCTTGTCCAACATAACATGGGCCTGTACTGGTGATGTATGAGTACGCATAAGTGTATTTTCATCAATATAGAATGTATCCTGCATATCTCTAGCAGGATGACCCTTAGGGAGATTCATTAACTCGAAGTTATAATGATCAGTTTCTACTTCAGGTCCTTCAGCTACTTCATAACCCATTCCTAAGAATAAGTTCTCCAAGTCATTCTTGACAATGGTGATAGGATGCAATGAGCCAGCAGGTAATCTTCTTGAAGGTAAGGAAATATCAATATCTTCACTTTGAATCTTTGCTTCAAGAGCTAAAGCTTCAAGTTCAGCTTTCTTAGCTTCAACCTTCTTCGCAATGGATTGCTTAACTTCATTTGAAATCTTACCAAAGTTAGCTCTTTCTTCCTTGCTCATGTCACGCATTTGTTTCATTGCTGCCTGAATTGGTGATTTCTTACCAAGATAAGCAACACGTGCATCATTCAGTTCTTTCAGATCAGCAGCTTCCTGAATTTTTTTCAGGGCTTCTTCACCGATACGTTTCAACTCGTCCATATTCTTCCTCCTAGACAAAATAAAAAAGTCGCTCCAGCTAGGAACGACTGATATCGCGGTACCATCCTAATTCATGTCAATAGACATGCTCTTGATTGACTTTAACGCAGTTTCACGGCGAGGATTGGTCGCTCTCCAAGATGAATTCAGTAATCTATCTCATAGAAGATTTCCACCAACCTCTTCCTCTCTGTATGCCTTCAATTACTTACTACTTCTCTTCATCGATTTATGTGACTATTATAATCAAAAGTTTAGGCTTTATCAAGCCATTATTTAACGCTTGATAGCTTCATCCTTCTTAAAATAGTGTCCTCTAAATTCCGCATTGATCTGAGAGAGTTCTTTCAGCCCTTCAACATAATCATCATACATATCTGCCAAACCACCATCAAAGCCTTCACAGTCAACATCAACACCTAGTGATTCTTTGACAATTCTAAGACGTTCTTCGCGAGTAGTATTCTTGATAAGATAGCGATCAGCACTTGTTGGTGTGACAAAGGTTGTCTCTTCTTGAATAGCGACTTCTTCTACATGTGGTTCTTCTTTTGGTGCAACAGGCTGATTAACAGCTACACTCTCCCCTTCTGTATCATAGATCATATGACCTGTATGAACAATGGAGAGCACAAATTCTCTTTCTTTCTCACCTTTATGATAGATACCTTTATAAAGAGAGAGATAATCATTATATGTTTCTTCAATAATCTCTAAATCAAATGATTCATGTTTATTGATAAACTTCACTAAGTCATGACGTTTACCTTTAATCTTGTCCCCATCAATCTTATAGATTGTAAGTTCACTAGCTTCTAAATCAACATCTTCAAAGAAGACTTTGCCTTCAAGCTTTTCTTCTCCTTTATAATATCCATCTTCAAATAAGATTCTTAAACGATTGCCCACAAGATCCATATGTTCCATATGGGCCTTTTCTAATGTATAGGGTAATTGATAATGAATCTTCTTTCTAATTGTCTGCATTGTTTTGCCTCCCTTATAGTTTTGAAAGTAAATGTGGTATGAATATGGCTAGGCCAATGATTGCTGAAGCAATAGCACTCACTAAGACTGCTCCTGCCGCTCCGTCTTTAGCCAGTTTCGCAAGTTCATGATAGTCAGGTGAAGCTAAGTCAACAACTGCTTCTATTGCTGTATTGACAAGCTCCAATGAAATCACCAAGCCAAATAATACCATACAGATAAGCCATTCTGTCTTTGTCAGCTGAAAATAAACACCACATAGAATAACCGCAATCATAAATCCTAAATGTATCTTGATATTACGCTCCTTCTTGATTGTCGCTACAATGCCCATAAAGGCATGATAGAAACTCTTGCTTAATGGCTGTCTCATGAAATCACCACATTTCTATCCAATCTCGCACCTAGTACATAACGTCTTGGATCATCATGGGTTAAGCATGTTGAAAGCATGAGTAGTGGTGCTTCTTCTTTACTGACTTCGCTAACCTGCGCTGCTTTGTTCTGCATTGCCGAAATAACTTCCTGATAACTTGCATTGTTGTAATAAAGTGGACTATTGGCATTGAGGACACGTCCAACATAGGTTGTATAGACATTGACACTGCCATCTGGTAAATACAAATAGACTTTATTATATTTCTTAAACGTATCACTTTCGACAAAATATCTTAAGTCATGAAAACGTGAGCCATTTTTCATATTATGCCCATAGATGACTGTCTGGACATCTTTGAAATTGGCATTATTGACATTTTCCACAAACAGTTCTCCGGCAAAGGAATACTGTTTATCAATATTGTGATGTAAATAGGTATCATTGTTGGCACCCTTAAGAACAACTTCATCAATCTTTGTCCCTGGGATATAAAGCCAGCCTACGACATCCGCATTCTTTTGTTTTAAGGCTGTAAAGTCTATTTTACGCTTTAAAGGGTCATTGGAATCGTCAATTTGTTTGACATAAGTCTCTTTAACAGCTTTTGTATCTTTGTCCACCTTATAATATTTAAAGCCAATCGTTGCGAGATTATAAGCGGCATAGAGAAAAATTCCTAAAAAGATAACCAGCAAGATTTTTCTGATAACTTCTTTCATATAATAACCTTTCACGCTCTAATAAGTGATATTAAAGCCCTTTTCTCTTGAATCTACTGGCATTTCGTGCATTTCAACATTTGTGATATCAATCCAGCGTTCATTACGCATACGGACAATAAAACGGTTGATGACGGACTGTTCACCCTGGAGTTCACATTCAACACGCCCATCATAGAGATTACGACACCAGCCAGTTAGTCCTAGTTCATTGGCAATCATGCTGGCACGAAAACGAAAGCCAACACCCTGTACTTCGCCACTAAAATAAATATGTTCTCTTACCATCATTATTCCTCCCGATATGTATACATGACAATTGCTGCGGCAATGCCAACATTGAGTGATTCCATATTGTTGATAGGAATATAAAGTCGTTCATCACAGAGATCTGCAATCTCATCATGCATGCCATTACCTTCATTTCCCATCACAAAAGCCATATAATCTTTCTTCTTGATATCATGAATATCTTTCGCATTTCTGAGTGCTGTACCAACGACTTCAACACCATCCTGCTTGAGTTGAGGGATGATCGTCTTCAAGTCTTCGACAATAATAGGAAGGCGGAAGATGGCTCCCTGGGTCGCTCTTAAGACCTTTTCGTTATAAAGATCCACTGTATCAGGTGAAAGAATTACCTGATCATAGCCTAAGGCAAGGGCTGTTCTTAGGATGGTGCCAAGATTGCCTGGATCTTGAATACAGTCTAAAAGAAGTGAACGCTGTTGTTTTTGATAACTGTAAGCGAGTTTCTTGCAGACAGCCATATAAGGCTGCGGTGTCTTCGTCGTAGCGAGTTTATGCATGACTGCATCACTCACATAAAGCAGTTCACAATCAGCCTGATAGTTTTGATCAGTTGTAATGATTGTTATGGCTAGGTTATGTTTAATAGCTTCTTCAACCATATGTTTGCCTTCCACAAGAAAAAGGCCTTTTTCATCACGTTGTTTTTTCTTATGCAAGGCATTAATTTCCTTAATGCGTGGATTATTAACTGAAGTAATCATATTTATAAAGCTCCCCTTAATTGTTCATGCCAGTAGTCATAATCAGGCATCCGTTTATAGACTTCTTGATAGAAAGTTTTGGAATGATTAGAAACAAGGAAATGGCACAATTCATGAATAATAACACTATCAATCACTCTTGTATCAAAGTGCACCAGCATGCAGTTAAAGGCCACTTCCTGACGTTCATAATAGCAGCTCCCCCATCGTGAGCGATAAGGCTTAACGATAATACGGGGCATACTCAAAGCAAAGTCATGTTGAAGATAATAGCTGATGCGTGTTTGAAGATAGCCATAAAGCTTCCTAGCTAAATACTGACTTAAGGTCTTTTCAAAATCATAAGAATGAATATCAAGACAATTGCCATGTTCTTCAACAATAGCACGCTGATCAACAACATGTTTTAACGCATAGCGTTTCCCAAATACATAGACAAAGCCCCCATCTTGGAAATCATAGAGTGGCTTGAATGCTTCAATTGCTTTTACAAACTTCTCCTCATGTTTCTTCAAAAACGCTTCTACCACGGAAGTCTCAACATGGTAAGGCGCATGAACTTCTATGACGCCACCACGCACCGTGGCACTCATGGAACGCATTTTACGCCTGCTTAAATAATAAGGATATTTTTTCCCTTTTAATTCTATATAACTCATACCTCCATTATAAAGAAAAATAAGACAAAAAGAAAGAGACACACCTCATTGTGCCTCTTTCATGAAATAGCTTTGTGCTTCATTAGAATTGATATCAACAATCCGATAGAAATAATCTTTCTGTTCAAGCGCTTCTTTATGAATTGTATGTTCAATCATCCCATCCTTGATATAAAGCAGCTTACTTGAATAAGATGCAATAAGAGGATCATGGGTCACCATTAAGACTGTGACACCTTCCTCTATATTCAGTTTACTAAAGAAGTCTAATACTTCATGACTATTGGCACTATCAAGATTACCGGTTGGTTCATCAGCAACAATAATCTTCGGATGATTGATAAGAGCTCGTGCTATCGCAATACGTTGTCTTTGTCCCCCGCTACACTCATAGGGATATTTCTCTAAAAGTTTTTCAATATTAAGCTTGCTTGCAATACTGATAATACGCTCATCAATCTCTTGCCTATTAACTGAAGCTAGTGATAATGGTACAGCAATATTTTCTTTTACCGTCAAAGCATCAAGCAAGTTGAAATTCTGAAAGATAAAGCCTAATCGTTCATAGCGTAATAAGCCAACTTGATGACTAGAGAGCGTTCTGACTTCTTCTCCATCAATAAAGACCTTACCCTTTGTGGGGAAGTCAATAGTAGTCAACACATTCAGCAACGTGCTCTTGCCTGCCCCACTTGGCCCCATAATACAAACAAACTCTCCCTCATTTATTGTCAATGTGATATCATTTAAAGCCTGATAGGGATGCTTTGAACCAAGCCCGTAGATTTTTGAAACATGTTCTGCTTTAATTATTTCCTTACTCATCTTTGACACCTTCTTCAAGTTCAACAATAATAGACTGACGATAATATCTCCATGTCATCAACGCCATAATAACAGGAGGCAGGATATTTATAACCATCACAATCATTACAAATGACAAAGAAATAGTATGATTCATTAACAGCAGTAACAGCATAATGATGATATAAAGACCAGGCAAAGCAATCAGCAGCCCAAAAAAGCTCATAACTTCCTGCTTAATGATTTTCTTGAACTGACTAAGCATATAGCCAACCTTATATAAATTGATAATAGCCATCTTTCTCTTTAAAATCATACTGCGATAGAGATACATCATAGAAACGGATAGCAGTAAAGAAGTGATAATATAAGCATGAGCTGCAACAAGACTTTCCACAGGGTCATCCTTCAATGTCATAATCATATGAATCATCATGATTGTGGCAATGCAATAAATAGTGATAATATGTTTTGCCTTCTTTAATACTTCACTAAGAAAGCTCATACTTATAAGAGCAATCTTATTATCGATCAAACGCAAAGACGTCTGTTTCTTTAGGAAATGGGGGATTGTTTTAACAAGCATCCCAGCACTGCCAATTGCCCCAACCATGCACGGCATTGCATAGCAATCTATGTCTACAGGCACTGTCAAAAACATGACGATGGCAAGCAAGGCAATAATAATATAGGCAGAGCTAGGTAAATGGAGCATCACAACATTGGAATCATTCCTTATATGATCTTCATGCAATAGATCTGCAATATTATGACGATAAACAAAACCAGCATCTATCAAAAGAATAACCGGAATAAGAACAAGAAAGAACAAGCCAGTATAAAGAAAGCAATGCAAAGGTTGAAAGAAAGGCGAAGCATGAATATGCATCAAGATAAACATCACTTTATTGATACCTACTGCCATAAAATAGCCAGTGCATAATCCCAAGGGTAAATAGGCTATCAACAACATCATGATTTGTAACCAGAGATAGGATGTAATGGCTAGAAAGCTTTGCCCACTCATCCCCATAATGAGCAACTCTTCTGATTTTAGTTGAAGAAAAGCATCATTCGCAAAGTAGAGCATGACTGATGAAAAGCAAATAACAATAAAAATAATAAAGGTTATGAGAAAATCACCCATATAAGCTTCCCCGTGTCTGATAGAGGGATTATTGACAACATCGCTTAAGATAACAGTTGTAATAACGAGAAAAAATAGCATTATGCCATATGCCAATGACTCTTTCCGTTTTCTTAAAAGCATTTTGTAAGCAAATCGTACCAGCCCCATAACAAACCTCCGTAAGCTCTTACATTATACTACTAAGATATGATTATATGAAAGAAAAAGATGCGCTAGGCATCTTGGGGTTGCATGATATAGCTTGTCAGACAGGTTAGAAGTGAAAAAATGAAACTTCCTAATGGAATTGAAAGAGCTAAGAAGTAATTAAATGCGGTAAGGACATCATAACTATTAATTGCATTTGTAAGAGTAAGAAGGGTGAGAGCTGCCTGTATTAAGAACATGATGAAATAATACTGTTCATATTTATGATTATGATAGCCATAAAAAATAACAATATACAAAACTAATCTCAATAATGTCAATGTAATCATCATACCATGACTCATGAATGTTGATGTCTGAATATGATAAATTGCATTAATAATGGCATAGAGTAGCTCAAGCAAGCTAGCAGTTCCACTAGCTAAGATAGCTGTACGAAATTTTGCATTCTTATTTTCTTTTAAGTAATCACTTAAACCAAAAAAGAGAATGATAAATGACATGATTTCTAATAGAGACGTAATGGCAATAAGTTCAGTTGTCATATATTTCTGAACAAGAAGACCACTATAGACTGTTTTGAAAACATAAATCAATCCAAATATTGAAAATATGAGCAACAAATATTTCATATTATTAACTATTTTCATGAGATTTTTACGCATAACATTCCACCTCTATGCATCCATTTTATCACACTTGATATAGTTTGCCAAAAGAAAGCCTTCTTACCTTCTTTCCCTCACTAAATACTCATCAAAACTTACTAATAAAAAAATCCAGCTTCCTAGGAAACTGGATCTCGAATTACTTATTTAATGCTTCTTTAGCAGTATTGCAGATTGCAGTGAATCCTTCTGGATCAGCAATTGCGATTTCAGATAACATCTTTCTATTGATGTCAACGTTAGCTAATTTTAAACCATGCATTAATACAGAGTATGATAAGTCATTCATTCTTGCTGCAGCGTTAATACGAGCAATCCATAACTTTCTCATTTCTCTCTTTAAGTTTCTTCTATCTCTATATGCATATTTTAATGAATGCATTACCTGCTCATGAGCAGTTTTATATAAAGCATGCTTACTTCCAAAATAACCCTTAGCAAGCTTTAATGTTTTCTTTCTTCTACGTCTAGTTGTGTAACCGCCTTTTACTCTTGCCATTTACATGTCCTCCTTACTTACCTAATCTAGATTTAATTCTCTTCATATCTGATGGATGCACTAAAGTTGCTTTTGCTAAATGCTTCTTCTGCTTGTGAGTTTTGTTGTGTGATAAGTGTGAAACATAAGCATGAGATCTTTTGAATTTACCTGAACCTGTTTTCTTTAAACGTTTCTTTAGGCCACTGTGTGTTTTCATTTTTGGCATAACTAAATTCCTCCTATTTATTCTTCTTAGGGGCTAGAATCGCAATAAGCGTTCTGCCTTCCATTTTAGCTGGCTTTTCGATAACACAATATTCACTACATTCTTCAACGAAATCATCAAGAATCTTCTGTCCAATTTCAATATGTGCCATCTGTCTTCCTCTAAATCTTACTGCAACCTTGACTTTATCGCCATCTTGCAGCCATTTGAGAGTTCTCTTCAGTTTTACATTTTTGTCATGGACATCAATAGTTGGAGAAAGCTGAGTTTCCTTTAGAGAGACAACCTTAGAATTTCTTCTCTGTTCTCTTTCTTTCTTCTGTTTCTCAAAACGATATTTACCATAGTCCATGATTCGACATACAGGTGGTTTTGCTTTTGGCGCAACGCACACTAAGTCTAAATTTGCATCATTTGCCTTGTTCTGGGCATCTCTGCTACTCATAGTTCCAAGCTGATCTCCGTTCTGGTCAATCACAAGAACTTCTCTAAAGCGAATTTTTCCATTAACTAAATCATCATTTGGTTTTGGTTTAGTTCTATCGTATTTTCTAATAAAAGCCACCTCCATTGCTTAACAATAAAAAAGCAGGTGCATAAGCACCCGCATAAACATCCCAAAGAATTAATACATTAATATCTTCAGTGACATTTGCCTACCAACATCCATCAGTCAGGCGAGAAGCGAGCACTTCTTCTTTCCACTACTTTATTTACTTGCTCATTCTATAAAATTTCTTAATCTATGTCAATGCTTTTTTACAACTTTCTCGAACGAATCAGGAATAGCAGTCGTAAATGTTATTTTCTGATGTGTAAAGGGATGAATAAAGCTAAATGTATCTGCATGCAAGGCTAGTCTTTTGAGTTCATTGCTTCTTGCCCCATATTTCTTATCCCCCATAATAGGATGATGCAATGAAGCCATATGCACACGAATCTGATTCTTGCGCCCTGTATCAAGAAGAACATGGACGAGAGAACAATGCTTGTTAGAAGCTATTACTTCATAATGGGTAATCGCACGCTGGCCACCCTTTTTCGTTATATAGACTTCCTGCCCTCTGCTTTCTGCTAAATAATTATCAATTGTGCCTCGCCCAATCATCTTTCCTTCAACAACCCCATAATAACTGCGCATTGTCACACAATCATTCCAATGATGAGTAAGATATTCATAGAGCTTCTTGTTCTTCACAAACATCAGGACACCAGAAGTATCCTGATCTAAACGGTGAACAAGATAGAGCTGTTCATGCTTCTTGCCAACATAGTTCTTGACCATCATATAGGCTGTACGCTTGGATTCTTTAGCTGTACGTTCTGATAATAATCCACTTGGTTTATTAATGGCGATGATTTCATCATCTTCATAGATGATATCAAAAGGCAGTAAAGAAGGTGCTATCTTGCTGATGGAAACATCATCACCTATCTTAAGAACATAGTCATATTGCGTAATAATTTTGCCATTAACTTGAACTTCCTTATATTTAAGCAGATTCTTAGCTTTCGTACGATTATAGTTCTGTAATAAATAATCCATCAATATCATTTCTTTAACAATTTTCATCAAAATACCTTCTTACAGCCCTTTCTAGATGCATTGGACCTTCTTTCAGCATTGTGGCAAGATCCTTTATTTCCTCATTAATACAAATAACATCCATAAAACCTGCCTCCTTAAGCAAGGCAACATCTTTCACCTTACCGGCAAAGACCACAACCGGTTTGTGATATCTTTTTGCATGCATCAAAACACCATAAGGTGTTTTTCCCGAGAGTGTCTGTTGATCTATGCTGCCCTCGCCTGTCACAACAACATCCGCCTTCTTAATCGCCTCATCAAGATGAACCATCTGACTGACAATCTCAAAGCCCTTTTCTAAACGTCCACCTAGATAACTAACAATCGCATAGCCTAAACCGCCTGCTGCCCCTGTTCCAGGTATCTCACGATAACACTTCCCAAGCGCTCCTTCACTTAATAAAGCATAATGCGCCATGGCTTGATCAACACATTCTAACCTTTCTTCTTGTAAGCCTTTTTGTGGACCAAAGACATAGGTTGCGCCATGAGGACCTAATAATGGATTTTCGACATCACAGGCAGCGATAAAGCTCACATCTTCATTTTGAAATAGGTAATGGCTTCTATCGATAGAAACAATCTCACCTAGCCCTTGTGCATTTGGTGATACAGGCTGATGATGGCCATCAAGAAAGCAAATGCCTAAGGCAGTAAGCATGCCAATTCCACCATCATTTGTCGCCGAACCACCAAGGGTAATCATAAATCGTCTTGCTCCATGATGAAATGCATCCACAATCATCTCACCAACACCTAGACTTGTGGTATAAAGGGCATTCTTTTCCTCTTCTTCAAGAAGATCTAACCCACAAGCCTGAGCACATTCAATCACGGCTAAATCATCAGCTATCATATATCTTGCAATAACACGCTTAAAGTTGGGTGAGGTCACTTCAACATGATAGTAAGTCCCCTTTAAACCATCACTTAAAGCCTCAAGCGTCCCTTCGCCCCCATCTGCCAATGGTATAATCTCCACATCATCATCTAAGGCTCTTTGAACTTCTTCACCAGCACTTTTCGCACTCATTGATTCTTTAAATGAATCAAAACAAGCCAATACCTTCATACACTTCACTCCATTTCCTATTTATCTTAACACAAGTGAACTGCTCCGACTCATAGAAGTCGAAACTTCCTGCTTCAACCACTACTGCATTGGCTGCATTGTTACGCAGCTCAACGTCTTACACAATGTCCACAGGCGTATGAGTTCGGGCTATTCCATCCCTACTCTATATATTTTGTTTATGCTACTTAACTAAGCAGACGTAATCCTTCGTTTAGTATATTGATAGCAGCGTTCTGGTCACGGCTTATCGTGAGTCCGCAATCACATATCATTTTGCGCTTAGATAAATCCTTCATCTCGGGATGCAATGTGCCGCAGCAACTGCAGATTTGTGATGACGGAAACCACTTATCAACTTTGACAAGATACTTGTTTCTGTCAGACAGCTTATATTCGAGCATGTTAAGAAACATGCCGTATCCATTATCAAGTGTAGCCTTGCCGTTTCCAAAGCCGCGATTTGCCATAGAACGCATATTTAGAGATTCCACACATACAACATCATACTGATTGGCTATCTCAGCAGATATTTTATGCAGGTTATCCAGACGCTGATTAGCAATATATCTATGAATTCTGTTTACTTTACGGAACTGCTTAATATAGTTATTGGATTTATCTTCATGCTTCTTAGAGCCTTGCATACGGGACAATCTACACTGTGCCCTGGCAAGCTTGTCATGGCTTTCACGATAATATTTGTGATTAGTACCCGCATTGCCATTACTGTCAACATATAGACCATCAGAAGCATAATCTAATCTAATGGCGTTAGTTTTATCCACTATGTAAGCATTTTTCCCTTTATCAAATTCAAAAAGCACAGAAATATAATACCTGCCATCAGATTCCTGAGATACAGTAGCAGATTTGATAAGCCAACCACTTTCAGGAACGCGATGGATGACAGCTTTTACTTTACCAATCTTAGGAAGTCTGATGTACTTATTGTCTATGATAGCAACTGTGCCTTTCTGATTGTTTGTCGTATAAGACCTGCGAAAGTGCTTTGCAAACTTGAACTTAGGAAATCCGTTATTCTTTTTGTGAGATTTGCGAAAAGCATGACGGAAAGCAGCCTGCAGATTCATCTGCACGTTTGCAAGGGCAAGACTGTCTACCTCCCTAAGATATGGATATTCATCCTTATACTGGACAGGCGTAACAGCAGGAAACTTACCTGTGGTCCTGTAGCCTTCAATCTTATCGGAAAGCATAAGATTATAGATCTTACGGCTGCAGCCAAAGGTCTTAGAGAACATGGTGCTTTGTTCAGCTGTAGGATACACCCTGTACTCCATCCTTCTCTCCCTGTGACTGTATATACTGCTTAATAATATCTGCTGTGACACCTCCAGTGGTCAGCAAACAAAAGCTCTGTGACCAGAACATCTCTTTCCACAAGGATTTACGAATCTCAGGAAATTCTTTCTTTATAATGCGGCTGCTCGCTGATTTGTAAGCATTGATGAACTTGCTGATTTCGGTATTAGGTTGCCCCCTAAACAGAATGTGAACATGGTCCATATCGTGATTCCATTCCTCCAGCGTAATGTTATACGCAGGGGCAATTTTTACAAACATCTCTTTCAGACGGTTAGAGATAGCATCATCTATCACCTTATTACGATATTTTACACACATGACAAGGTGATAACGCAACATAAATACCGAATGATTATTTGTGTCTAATTGCATGGTGTTCATGACCTTTCTAATTATTACGACTGATTATATTTAGATTATAAAATTAAAGGATACAAAAATCAATAAAACGCCGTGTTTATCGCAATTCATCCCACCACCTATAGCTGGATGTAAGTAAGACAGTATTGCGCCGAGATTGACGAAGCGGCACGAAACCGCATGGAGCTGATCGTGTGGTCACTGGCAGAGCAAAACGGTGTGACCGAACAGCTGAAAGCCGAAAACCAAATAGAATGGGTGCGGCAGATGAACGCTTACAAGGCACAGGCAGAGGAAGTTGTGTAGTTTGAGCTGATTTATGACTGATACTGAGAGCGCCCGGACGAAAAATGTTTGGGCGCTCATACTGTATGAATAAATTGTAATTTTCCCACGATAAAGAAGCAAATGTTGTAAAGGAAACTTGACAAGATAAATATGTCATACTATAGTAAGTTTGTAAAGGAAACTTGTCATGCAAGGAGGCGTTTTTTTGAAGAATAAAGTTGAGCAGTTACGAAAGGAGCGAGGATTAAATCAAGATGATTTTGCAAAAATGCTTCGTGTTTCAAGACAAACCATTAGTTCAATCGAAACCGGAAAGTATAATCCATCATTGGAATTAGCTTTTGCAATTTCAGACTTTTTTGGCAAGCGGATTGAAGAAATCTTTATCTATGAAAGAGGTGCAGAAAATGAAAAAAAGTAATTTGATAACCGGGATACTATATGTGCTTTTCGGTGTGGCTTGTTTGATTGTTGCGCTGTTGATTGAAACAAAGTTAGAGGGCATTTTATGGGGCTTTGCTGGCGCAGGTATCTTCCCAGGAATTATGATGATATGCAAATATTTTTATTGGAGTTCCCCAAAAAATAAAGAGCGATACGAAGAGCGTTTGGAAAACGAACGAATTGAACAGCATGACGAGTTAAAAACAAAAATCAGAGATAGAGCCGGAAGATATACTTACAGCTTAGGACTGCTGGTTATTTGTTTCTCTATTTTGGTTTTCGGTATTCTCGGAGCATTGGAAGTCATTGATAATACTCGCATGATTGTACTCTACCTCAGCGGATATTTACTGTTTCAAGTTATCGCAGGAATTGTCATTTTTAATAAGCTGATGAAAAAGTATTAAGGAAAAATCCCTTTAGGAACTAAAGGGCGCACTTCTATACCCTCCTATCGGGAGTATGTGCGTTCATCGGAACTTCATTCCCAGTCAGCAGAAGAAAACTGCCCGACCGCGAATGTTTCGTCACTTCGTTCCGTCAAGGTGGCTACACCCCCTTGCGCTGCTAAAGCGGCTATCCCCTGTGGACTTGCCGTCCGCAAACGGTTTTGACAAACCCTTTGCCGCCAACAAGTTTGAAGATTAGACATAAACAAATCCTCCGCATGGTCTAAGCCATACGGAGGATTAACTGTTTTACGGACACCCGTCTATAGAGGTGGAGGATTTCTTGCTCACGGCGTGTTAAAAAGGGAGCACTATATGTTTGCTCCCCTTAAGAAATAACAATCCTTTTTATAGACAATAAAATACATCACAACAACAAGAATGATAGCTGCAATTGCATCAACAATACCATGCTGCTTCACAAAGAATGTTGCAATAGTAATAAGGAATGCAAGAATGACGGAACCATGCTTAATATACGGTTTGACATACTTACTCTTGCACAATCCAATTGCCATGCCAATTGAATTATAGATATGGACGCTTGGAATGACATTCGTTGGCGTATCCGTGTTATAGATCAATGAAACAACCCAAGTCGAGAAGCTATTAACTTCGAGATGTTGTGGACGGATATCTAAGCCATTGGGATAGATAGCAGATACAACAATAAAGATTGTCATGCCGACATAAAGCACAGTCATCATCTTAAAATATTCTCGCTTGTCATGTAAGAATAAAATCCAGAAAGTCAGGAAAATAAAAGGAAACCACAAGATATAGAAAATGATAAATTGGGGAATAAAGGGAATGGCATAATCAATGCTTGTTGAAATAATATGTGTCTTACTTAATGGTACAAGTCTTTCCACAATCGCAAAACCAGCTAAATAAATAGGCCAGTAAAGCAAAGTCCACCAGTATTGCCAATTTCTTTTTGTTTTCATTTAGGCATTCTTACTGAACTCAGATAATTCTAAGCCCTTGTTCCTTTCTGTAGCCCAGTTGATTCCCCACTGATTTGAGAAAAGCAAGAGGTTGTTGCCACGTAAGTCCTGGACCTTTCTTGTATCGCTTGAAAGATTAAGACTATTTAAATCAATATCCTTGTTGTCAATCCAGCGAATGAACTGATAAGGAAGTGGTGTATTTTCAATTTCAACATTATATTCATTCTTGAGGCGATAAGCGAGTACTTCAAACTGCAATACCCCTACAACCCCAACAACGATATCTTCAAATGAACCACCAATAGCTGTAAAGATCTGAATAGCACCTTCCTGAGCAATCTGGCTAATACCTTTGACAAACTGCTTACGCTTCATTGTATCTTTATTACGAATGGATGCGAAGTGTTCTGGAGCAAATGTTGGAATGCCTTCAAAGGCAAACTTTTCTTTAGATGTTGTCAGCGTATCCCCAATGGAGAAGATACCTGGATCAAAGACACCAATAACATCCCCTGAATAAGCTTCAGTTATTTCTTCACGATCATCAGCCATAAGCTGTTTACTCTGGTTCAGCTTGATCTTCTTGCCACCTTGTACATGATAGACTTCCATACCTTTTTCAAACTTACCGGAAGTAATACGCATAAAGGCCATGCGGTCACGATGACGGCTGTTCATATTGGCTTGAATCTTGAAGACGAAGGCTGAGAAGTCTTCGCTAAATGGATCAATCATGCCATGATCGGACATTCTTGGCTGTGGTGGCATGGAGAAATCAAGGAAGTGCTGTAAGAATGGTTCAACACCAAAGTTTGTTAATGCCGAACCAAAACATACAGGTGACTGCTTACCTTCATGAATCTTGACAATATCAAACTGTGCACCTGCTCCATCAAGTAATTCCACATCATCCATCAATGTCGCATATTGATCTTCATCGATGACATTCTTGAGTGCTTCATCATCAACATGATAGACATTCTCAGTTACTTCTTTCTTGTAACCATCAACAGCTTCAAATGTTAAGACTTTCTTTGTTGCACGTTCATATACGCCTTTAAACTGCTTGCCTGCACCAATTGGCCAGTTCACAGCACATGTTTCAACACCTAATTCCGCTTCAATTTCTTCCATTAATTCATAAGGATCTTTTGCATCACGGTCAAGCTTGTTGATGAAAGTAAAGATTGGGATATGACGCATAGCACAAACTTTAAAAAGCTTTCTTGTTTGTGCCTCAACACCCTTGCTTGCATCAATGACCATGACCGCTGAATCAGCTGCCATTAATGTACGATAAGTATCTTCTGAGAAATCCTGGTGACCTGGTGTATCCAGGATGTTTATGCAGTAGCCCTGATAATTAAACTGCAGGACTGATGAAGTTACAGAGATACCACGCTGTTTTTCAATTTCCATCCAGTCTGATACAGCATGGCGCATACGCTGTTTGCCCTTGACCATACCAGCTTCCTGAATGGCTCCACCATAAAGCAAGAATTTCTCAGTTAATGTTGTCTTACCAGCATCCGGGTGAGAAATAATGGCGAAGGTTCTTCTTTTTTCTACTTTATCTTTAAAATCAGACATAAATGCCTCCTAAAATCTTTTTTACAACTTCACTACTATAACAAATAGTATTGATGAAATCAAAGGTTTTCTCTAAAGAAAGACATCTATAAGACAAAGCAGCCATTTTTAAAGATTGCTACTTCTTCTCCCTGACGTGATCTAGCTGTAATGGAAAGATCAGCTGTACCAATCATAAAGTCAACATGTGTTAAACTATCATTAACACCATGTTGATATAATTCTTCCTTGTTCATCTCAATACCATTCTTAAGACATTCACTAAAGCCTTTACCAAGTGCTAAATGACATGCTGCATTTTCATCAAAGAGCGTATTATAGAAAAGAATATTCATCTCTCTAATAGGTGAATCATAAGGCACAAGAGCAATCTCACCTAAGTAATGCGAACCTTCATCCGTCTCAATAATACTGCCTAGGACATCCATGCCAACACGGGCATCATAAGCGACTACTCTTCCTTCATGGAAAGTGATTGAGAAGTCTTCGACTAAGGCACCATTATAGTTAAGTGGCATGCTTGAATAAACGACGCCTTCAACCTTCTGGTAGTGTGGTGAAGTAAAAATTTCTTCAGTAGGAATATTAGGGAAGGAGTAGATGCCATCTTTTGTATAGCTGCCTCCTCCGGCAAATAAGTAATCATCTGTCAGTCCGACAGTCAAATCAGTCCCTAGGCTATTGGTATAATGCAAGCTTTCAATATTCAAAGCATTCAATTTACCAACACGTTCTTCAAAGCTCTTACGATGCTTATCCCATTCTTCAACAGGATTTTCACGATCAACATAAGTCACATGATAGATAGCATTCCATAAGGCTTCCATTGCTTCACGATCGCTCATTTCAGGAAAGACCTTGTTGGCCCATTTTAAGCTTGGTGCCCCAACAATACACCAGCGATCTTCCATAAGATCAAGATGATCATAGAATAAGGCACAAGCTTCATGAATAGCCTTGCTTCTTGCCTGTAGTTTTTGAGGGTCAATACCCTTTAAGCCATCTGGATCCTCACTTGTAATCGTGATAACTGCCGCATGCTTAAGAGCATATTCATTATGTATTTCACGTACATAATTTGGTACATTTTTAAAATAATCTACATCATTATGATCATAGCGCAAACGCGTTAAATCCTCATCCACATAATAAGGAATAACATCTCTTGCCCCTACTTTATAAGCCTCTTTTGCAATGGCTTTAACAAGATTGGCATTACAAACATCACTTGTAATCACAACATCCTGACCAGGCTGCACATTCACACCCTGCTTCACGATTAATTCTGCATATTTTTCTAACATAGCATATCCTCCAATAATGCCCTTATTATAACAATTTTTTGCATTTCTCAAAAGTATTATAATCCATTGCTTTTATTGTGGTATTTCTTGTGTTTTATGAGTGAGTATGCTAAAGTAAGGCTAGCAATTCATTCAAGGGGGTTGCTAGTATTATAGGAGGTAGTACAATAATGACTACAGGTAAAGTTAAATGGTTTAAAGCTGATAAAGGTTATGGATTTATCACTGTTGAAGGACAGAGCAAAGATATTTTTGTTCACTGGTCAGCAATCAATTCTGATGGCTTCAAGACATTAGAAGAAGGTCAGACTGTCAACTTCGATATCGTTGAAGGCGACAGAGGACCTCAGGCTTCTAACGTAACAGTTGTTGAATAGGAATAAAAGAGCATCTCAAATGAGATGTTTTTTTATTTTTATGTAAATTATTTGCTTTGTAAGCGCTTTGATATATAATAATGGTAGTAAATAATTTCTAGGAGGTAATGCCCATGGACGAGTTAGTTAAGGCAATAGACACAGGTAACAAACTGACATTAATAATTGGTAAACCAGGAAGCGGTAAATCAAAAATCATTCACAAATATTCAGAAAACTCAGGTATTCCGATTGTTGATTTCAGTAAACTGACAACCGGTGATCATGCCGACATTAAAAAGATCATGAAAGATTTTTTAAAGAATTATCGTTTTGATGTACTCTTGCTTGATAATAAAAAAGATTTCTATAGAGCATCAAATGGTACAGATTTAATGGAATTGTTAAAGGATTTAAGTGAAGATGTTGCTGTTGTAGCAACTTGGAATGGATTCATTGAAGATGGACAATTAACACATATTGTCAATGGTCAGGAAGATATTTATCCTGTTGATGGATCCTATAAATATATCATTGTATAATGTTTAAAAGAGATAGCCACTGCTATCTCTTTTGTATTTCTATCACATAGGGTGCCTTACCCTTATTAAGCATTTTATAGACAGAAACATTGTAAGCAAGATGATCAAGATGACAGGCATAATCTTCAATCACGCGTGCCTCTTTCTCTCCTTCCTCATGACCAATATAGCACACAACAAACAACGCCTTATCCATTAGCTTAACAGCCTTCTTAATAGCCTCAAGACTTGTCGATGTGGTAGTGGTAATGCTCTTATCACCTTGGGGCAAGTAACCAAGATTAAAAACACCTAAATCAAAGCTTGTCACATAGTGATCAAAGTTCTCATGGGAGTCAAGAATGAGATGTACATGCTTTGTATCACCAATCTTCTTTCTTGTCATATCTATTGCGATGGGCTGAATATCAAAACTATAGACTTCTTGTGCATGATGCATAAGAAATACAGTATCAAAGCCTTTACCCATTGTAAAATCAATTGCGGTATGAATATCTTTGTAATCCAATATTCTTTGATGTACATATTCGACCATTGATAACATTGTCATTTTCTCCTTTAGAAAAAGCCAAGAATCATCTTGGCTTAGATTTTTGGAAGATCTCCAGTATGAAGGACATATTCTTCTAATGTCCAGTTGTTGTCATGCATTTGTTTAGCTGCCTTTTTGCCAACATATCTGAAATGCCATGGTTCCTGAGTAATACCAGTGATATTGCTTGTACCATCCGCAAATCTCAGGATAAAGCCATACTTATAACAATTCTTGACAGCCCACTTATATTCATCCGTATCACCAAAGACAAGTCTCTTTCCATCCACAACTGATTGTGAAGTGACATCAAGACCTAGACCAGTCTGATGTTCAGAAGTACCTGGCTTTGCCACATGATCAGCAGCATATTTGCCACCCCATTTATTTTCATATTCCTGATAGATCTGCTTCTGACGATCATAGCTACGATAAGCCGAATTGATTAAAAGTACATAGTTTTCTTTCTTAGCCGCTTTAGCCATTTCTACAAAGGCATTATAGGCAGGTTTTCTGACTTTATAATAGCTTAAGTCTGTTTCATTGCCCTTCTTTTCATTAGCTGCATATTCATCAGCTGAAGTCACTAAGTCCTTAGGCGCATAGTTAGATGGCAATTCAAAGCCAGGCTTAACTAAAGCTGTTAGACTTGAAGGATCTTTTAATGTATAACGCTTTGTCACTGGGTTTGTGGAAATAATGAATGGATATGATGTATATAATACAGCATAGTTGTAGCTATGGTACTGACCATAGGCTGTCACATATTTGTCCATATCCGCAAATTTAAATCCTGTCACTTCCATATATGGCTTAATTGTCTTGTATGAGAATTGATGATCAACAAGATATTGTAAGTCATCTGTTGATGCACTCTTGAGAATTGTCCAAATTTCCTTATCTGTATAATTCAATTTCTTTAAATCTGGTACATAGTGATCAAAGATATCTGTAACAGTCTTGACAATATCCTTCTTCTTCATCGATTTATGAAGATTGTAGTATGTTTCAAAGTCTTTATAATATTTGACATTTTTCGATAATGCCATCCAGTCACTAATATGTTCAATCTTATCTTCTGAAGTAATAATCTTAATCTTATCAGAAGTCAGTTTTAAGACTTCAGACTGTTCTGAAAAAGAATAGCCCTTTGTCGCAAGCTTAATACGATTGAAATTAAAGGCAATTAAGATTGCAATCACAACAATAACGATAGCACCGATTGGTAAAATACGATCCCAGCGTACACCAGCTCTTGATCTGCTTTTACCTCCGCCATAACTACTATATGAATAAGAATGTTTATTTTTACCTAACATCTTGAAAATACCCTCCTGCACTCTACTTAGTTATATCATAATCACATCACCATTTCTATAATGATTTATGGAAATTATTGTGTACAATATCCAAAAACAAAGCCTCTCACACACAATTTTGTTTTCATGAATCATGAAATGGGCGTTGTATTTCTAGTTGAAGTCAATCTTAAATTATGATAAATTGAAAAGGCAAAGGAGATGTCTTCATGTACTTCGTTATTTGTGTATTTATGGCTTTATGCGGGCTTGTCACAGAAATTCTATTTACAGAAATGTTCCATACATGGTTTAAAGTCGTACTTGCAGTTGGCAGTAGTGCTTCAGCAGGTTATGCGATTGCACGAGGCTTACGTTTTGTCGCAAAGCAGACAAAATGGTTTGCTTCACCAGCTCTCATGACAACATTCTATATTGCCTGGGCATGTGTGCTCGTCATCGTCATTATTGTGACATTGATTTTAAAAGCACGTAAAAAGAAAGCCGCTTAAGTGAACGCTCAAATGAGCGTTTTTCTTTTGCTTAAAAAGAGGCATTTCTGCCTCTTCTATTGATGCCCTAGTGTTGCCACCATGACTGCTTTTATGGTATGTAGTCTGTTTTCTGCTTCATCAAAGACTACTGAATGCTTACTTCTAAAGACTTCATCCGTCACTTCTCTAATATCTAACCCGTCATCCTTTTTACTCTTTGCCGCTTCTGTTTCAAAGTCATGGAAGCTTGGTAAACAATGCATGAAGAGCGTTTTGTCATTACCCGTTTTAGCCATCAGTTCTTCTGTTACTTTATATGGTGAAAGCATTTTGACTCTTGGCGCATAGAGACTTTCGTCCTCACCCATCGATACCCAGATATCGGTATAAATGACATCAGCACCTGCTACATCATCAACATTGGAAGTAACCGTAAACTTACCCCCGCTCTTTTCTGCTTCTTTTTCACAATAAGCCTTTACTTCAGGATCCACTTCTAATTCATCAGGTCCAAGTAAGACAAAATCCATCCCTACTTTACAAGCCCCATAAGCTAAACCATAGGCAACATTATTACGAATATCGCCGACAAAGACAAATTTCACTTGATTAAGTGGCTTATCAAGATGTTCCTGTATTGTTAAGAAATCAGCCAATGTCTGGGTTGGATGATCAACATCTGTTAGACCATTCCAGACAACAGCACCTGAATACTTTGCAAGATCTTCAACCGTCTTTTGAGCAAAGCCTCTAAATTCAATTCCCTCGAACATTCTGCCAAGTACTTTAGCGGAATCTTCAATTGACTCTTTATAGCCAAATTGTGAATTGGATAAGAATGTGACATGTGCACCTTCATCTTTTGCGGCTACTTCAAAAGCACAGCGTGTACGTGTTGATGTCTTTTCAAAAAGCAGACAGATATTCTTTCCTTCTAAGCTGTGGCCAAACTCTCCAGCTTTTTTCTTTGCCTTTAACGTTTTCGCTAAATCTAATAAATAATAAATCTCTTCCGCTGAATAATCCTTCAGTGTAAGAAAATGTCTTCCATACAAATCCATACGTCAACCTCCTAATAATGTTCTCATTATAATGAAAAAGCTAAAAATAGACAACTATTTTTAGCTTTAGAATATTTATTGATACTTATTTTCTAGTTTTTCTAAAATATCAAGATATTTCTTGATTGTCCCTTGGTTGCTCATGCGCTTTTCAAAGCCCTTTGTCATATCATCAAGCATTGTCTGACTTGCTTCTGGTAAGTTTTGATTGGCATAAGGGAAAAGGACATTGTTTTCTTTTAAGATATGTGATTCTAATACATCCACATAGCCCATGGCCTGAGTCAGGATGAGCAGTTTATTGTATGTTGAGGAATCTTTTTGATAGTCACTCAGGGCATTTCTTAAACTCATGATATGTGCACGCCCGAGATTATGATCGACAAGCATACCTTTTTCAATCATCATTTCAGCATGCCCCTTCAGTTTCGCAATCATTTCAGGAAAAAGAAAGTTTTCTTCCTTCATATGATGATATTGATCACCATATGAGCTTGCGAAATCACAAAAGGCATTGAAATCATCAATAACAACCTCTTGTCCTTCCATGACCCCAACACACATCTTTTTCACCACGGCAGTCATGCGCATGATATTTTTATGATTATCTTCTAATATTTCTGTTGTATACATATTATCCTTCCAAATAAGCGACACCGAGTGCTTGTGGTCCACAATGAGCAGAAACAACACTACCTGTCTGATTCACATAGATTTTTTCAAAATGATTAAGGTTTTTAATCGTTTCAATGACTTTTTCACGTATTTCTTCATCAATGCCTGAATCAGTAATGAAGATGGCATCACTTTTTGCCTTCAACAAGTCATCCTTCAAATCTTCAATAAAGCTCATCACCGCTTTATCTAGCTTACCACGATAGCTTTCTTTAGCTTTGAGTTCACCATTTTCAATAACGATAGCAGGATGCTGATTCAAGACGGATTTCGTCATTGCCAAAAAAGAACTGCAATAACCATTACGTTGAAGATATTTCAATTGATCAACAATAAAGGTTGTCTTAAGTCGACCGGCATATCCTGCAACAGCACCTTCAATCTCTTCTCTGCTCTTTCCTTTATTGATGAGCTTTGTGGCTTCAATTAAAAGAAGTGTTATGCCACTTGAAACATTTTCGCAATCAATAATACCAACACGATCAATAGCCTTTAACTGACTTGTTGCTTCTTTTAATATGTGTGTTGATTGAGAAAGCTTGCTTGAAATACAAAATGCAAGAATATCATCACCCTGATCAAGAATAGGCTTCATGATTGCTTTGGCTTCATCAACTGTATAGGGTCTTGTCTTAGGCACACCCTTGCCTTCATCATAAAAGCGATAGACATCTTCAGGTGCTATATCAACCCCATCAAGACGTTCCTCTTCATCAAGAGCAATATGAAAAGGTAATAATGTAATATTATAGCGTTCTCTAAGTTCAAGCGTTAAATCACTTGTACTATCACATAGAAATCGAATCATAAGTCTCACTCCCTACATTCTTCTATATGTCTATTCTAACAAACATACCTGCCTTCATTCAATAGTTACATAGATACTACAATCACCATCATCAACTAGAAATGTCCCAATCCCATCATCACTGATAACTACTTCATGCTTGCCATCACTCATATGGCATCCACGATAGCTCTCACCCATATACATTTGACGAGAACCACCTCTTGCATTAGTCATAATGACTGCAAAGCCATTTTGATGTAATCCTTCATATGTCCAGCCAATAATATCAGGGTTATTGAAGTAGTCATGACGGGCACCTTCCATCCTGTCTTTTCTTATTTCAAGCATCTCATCAATCATATCTCTTTTCGAAGCAATATGATTATGAGCTATACCATAATAATCACCATAGAAGACACATGGATAGCCTTCTTCTCTTAAGAGAATAAGCGCATAGGCTTGTTTTTTAAACCAGTCATCAATAAAGCTCTGTAAGCCTTCTGCTGGCTGGGTGTCATGGTTATCGACAAAAGTGACCGCTCTTGCTGGCGAACAGGCAACAAGGGTATTCTTAAAGATATCACGCATATCAAAAGCTCCCATTGAGTGGGATGCATGATAGAAATTGTAATGCAATGGCACATCAAATAAAGAGAACTGGTAATTCACCAACTGAAGATAGTGCAACAAATGATTCACATCACCATGCCAGTACTCCCCAACAGTAAATAACTCTTTGTTTGTCTTTTGCCTCAAGTCAGCAATCCATTCTTTATAGAAAGAAGCTTTGATATGCTTCAAGGCATCAAGACGAAAACCATCATTACCAACCGTTTCAAGATACCATAATCCCCAACGCTTACATTCCTCAACAACATCAGGATTAGAGAAATCCAGATCAGCTCCCATCAAGTAATCATAGTTCTCATTTTCATCATCAACCTCATCATCCCATTGCTTACTCGCAAAAAGATAATCCGCATGACGATGGGTCGTATTGTCATAGTCAATCCCATCAAAATCTTCCCAGTTCCAATGGAATGATGAATACTTATCTTTTCTTGCTGGGAAGTTAAAGATGGTGGCAACTTCTATTTCTTCTTCATCACTGACAAACTCATCACGCTTGTCATTAGCGACTTCTCTCGCCTTGACTTTTTCAAAGCCATCAGCTCCCATCTTATGATCAAGTACAACATCGCTATAAACATCCAAACCTGCTTCATGCAAGCTTTTGACACAAGTGAGCAGTTCATCCTTCGTGCCATATTTTGTCGGAATGCTCCCTTTGGCATCAAATTCTCCTAAATCATATAAATCATAAGCACCATAGCCCACATCATTCTTTCCTGCAATACCTTTATAGCTTGGTGGCATCCAGATCGCACTAAAGCCTGCTTCTTTAAGCTTCTTTGCATTTTCTTTGAGTTCCACCCATAAATGTGGCTCGCTAGGTGTATACCATTCAAAATACTGTAATATGACTCCCTTTTCCATTTTTTACCTCACCAGTCCCATTATATTACAAAAAATAAAAAACGCGTTATAAAACGCTCAAGAATGCAACAATTTTGACATTATTGTCACAAAAAAACATTGATACCTTAAGCATCAATGTTCTTTGAGACTATTTCACGAGTTTATCGATAATCTTAACCATTTCTTCAATCTTCTCTTCACGGTTTTCACCAGTCGAGGCTTCATTGACACAATGACGCATATGTTCAGCTAAGATTTCCTTATTGGCTTTATTGAGCAAAGCCTGTGTTGCCATTAACTGTGTTGAGATATCAATACAATAACGATCATCTTCAATCATTCTTAAAATACCATCTATTTGGCCTCTCGCTGTCTTCAAATAGCGTTCAACCTTCTTATGATCTGCTTGCATTAATGAATCCCCTTCACCTTATATCCTGCATCAACAACAGCTTGTGTTAATACATCATCACTGACATCACTTGTAAGCTTGATATCAGCCTGATGCTTGTCAAGTGAAACTGTTGCATCAACACCATCAATATCATTTAATGCCTGACTCACTCTAGCAACGCAATGTTCACACATCATTCCTTCAATGTCCATTGTCTTTTCGTTCTTTTTCTTACCTAAATGAAACATACTTTTGACCTCCACAATTTCTCCAGCTTCATAACCTGCTTTTTTAATAGCTTCTTTAACCGCTTCTCGACTGACCTCTTGACTACATTTAATATAGGCTTTTCCTTCAAAAAATGCAACATCAGCATACACACCATCAATGGTATTTAATGCCTGTCTGACATGATTCTCACAATTCTTACAGAACATCCCTTTCACTTCAACAACAAGATCATAGTCTTCTTCCTGATACTTCTTATTGACAATGATGTCTGTGACTTTATAGCCTGCCTGTTCAACGGCTTCTTGAATCATTGTATCAGTGACATCATTATTGAAGACTTGTAGATAAGCTTCACCAGCTTCTAGATTCACTTCTGCCTCTACATACTTGATCGCATTAAGGGCCTCAGTGACATGCTTCTGGCAGTTTGCACACATCATGCCTTCTACTTTTACAATCTTATCACAGTTTGTTTTAGTGATTGTAGGTTGTACTACGTCCTTTTGTAATAACTTTGTTGCTTCATGTTTTTGGTTGTTGTCTTCAACAGCCTCATGATGAGGATGTGCATCTTTAAAGAAACGTAATCTTAACGCATTGGACACGACAAAGACAGATGAGAAACTCATCGCAAAACTACCAAGCATTGGGCTAAGCTTCCAGCCTAATGATGGATAGAAGAGTCCGGCAGCAACGGGAATACAAATTGCATTATAGAAAAGTGCCCAGAATAAGTTTTCTTTGATATTCTTGATGGTTGCTTTAGAAAGATCAAACGCAACGACAAGATCATGTAAGTCATTCTTCATCAAGACTAAATCAGCTGACTCAATCGCAATATCAAGACCACTTGTAAAGGAAACACCTACATCCGCTCTTGTCAAGGCTGGTGCATCATTGATACCATCGCCAATCATACCAACTTTATAGCCTTCATCCTGTAATTCATGAACAATACGTTCTTTATCCTGTGGTAAGACTTCAGCACGATAATCCATATTAAGCTCTCCGGCAATTGCTTTCGCAGTTCTTTCATTATCGCCTGTTAACATCATTGTCTTGATGCCTCTTTGATGTAAGTCAGAAATAAGTTCTTTGGCACCTGGCTTGATTTCATCCTGTAAAGCCATCACCCCAACATACTGACCATCAATTGCATAATAAAGTGGTGTCTTACCAGCACTGGCATAATCAACATCATTCTCAACAACCACATGAAAATGATCCATCATTTTCTTATTGCCCGCTAAAACATGCTTATTGTCCACAATTCCTTTAATACCTTCACCGGCAATTTCTTCATAGCTTGTAACATTCTTTAAGGCAATATCTTGAGTATTCACAATCGCTTTGGCAAGAGGATGGGAGCTCATCGCTTCAAGAGAGATGGCATAAGCTTTGTCTTCTTCATTTTTAAACTTGGTATCAGTGACTTCAGGTGTTCCTCTAGTCAGTGTTCCTGTTTTATCGAAGACCATCATATTAATCTTGCTAGCAGTTTCTAAAGCTTCTGCATTCTTGATGAGTAAGCCCATTTTAGCCGCTCTACCCGTACCCACCATAATAGCCGTTGGTGTTGCTAGACCCAAAGCACAAGGACAACTAATGACAAGTACGGAAATTGCCATTGTCAAAGCAAAATGGAAGGACTCGCCTAAAACAAGCCATGCCAACAATGTCACAATCGCAATACCAATAACTACTGGTACAAAATAACCTGAAATAACATCAGCTAATCTAGCAATTGGGGCTTTGGAATTACCTGCTTCTTCAACCAGGGCAATAATCTGAGAAAGTGTGGACTGGGCATTGGTTTTCATAGTTTCAACAACAATACGACCATTCTGATTCGTTGTTGAACCAATCACCAAGTCACCAACAGTCTTATCAACAGGAATAGATTCACCAGTAATCATGGATTCATCAACACTTGTACTACCTTCAACAATCTTGCCATCAACAGCAATACTTTCACCCGATTTCACAACTACAAGATCACCAATCTGAATATCATTAATGCCAACAGTTTTTTCTACACCATCTTCAAGCACTGTTGCCTGATCAGGCGCTAATTCCATCAAGCTATTGATAGCATCACTGGTACGTTTCTTGCTTCTTGCTTCAAAGTACTTACCTAAGGAAATCAGCGTGACAATCATGGCTGCTGATTCAAAATAGAGATCCATATGGAAGTTGTGGGCTAAATCAAGCTGTCCTCTTCCCATATAGAAGGCCATCATATACATCGCATAAAGCGAATAGACAACCGATGCCCCTGAACCAATGGCAATCAAGGAATCCATATTAGGTGCTAAATGGAAGAGTGACTTGAAGCCCCCCTTGAAATAATGACCATTAATGAATAACACTGGCAAACAAAGCAATAATTCCGTCAAGGCAAAGATCATCATATTCTGATGGCCTAAGAAAATCGATGGGATACCTGGCCAGTTCATCATCGAACCCATTGATAAATAGAAAAGAGGCACAGTAAAGATGAATGAGGCAATTAAGTCCTGCTTACGTTTTTTCAAGTCTTCATCCTTACGTTTATTTGTGGAAACAATGGTATTCTCCTGTGTTGTCTCCTTTTGAAGCTTGGCATCATAGCCACCTTTTTGAACTGCAGCGATGATTTCTTGAGGATTTGTCTTCGTCTCATCAAACTCAACTTCCATATTTTCACTTAACAAGTTGACATTGCAATCTTTTACACCATCAACCTTGCGTACACTTTTATCGACATGAGCCTGACATGATGCGCATGTCATACCCATAACATCAAACTTTTCTTTCATGCGATATACCTCCTACACCCCCTATGGGGGATTGCATAATTATCATAATCTCCCCCCTCATGTTTGTCAAGAAATAATACCCCCTAAGGGTATAAAAAAAGAAGACTATTCGTCTTCCTTTAAAATAAATTCTTCATAAATAGCTTTAATAGCACGATCGAAATAGTGATTTCTTACACCAATGATAATATTCAATTCAGATGATCCCTGATCAATCATCTTGACATTGATATTAGCACCAGCAAGTGCCTTGAAGATTCTTGCGGCATTCCCATGACCATCCTTCATGCCACGACCCACAACGGCAATTAAGCCAATGTCGCTTTCAAGTTCAATATGGTCTGGATCAACAGCACGATGTAAACCAGCTAAAATCGATTGTTCATGTTTAATAAATTCATTTTGATCAACAACGATAGTCATTGTATCAATACCTGAAGGCATATGTTCAAATGAGAGCCCTTCTTCTTCAAAGACCTGGAGTACCTTGCGGCCAAAGCCAATCTCAGCATTCATCATATCCTTTTCAATTGTGACTGTCGCAAAGCCCTTCTTTCCTGCAATGCCTGTAATGACATGTTCTGGCTTGTGGGCTGTTGTTTCAACAATTAATGTCCCTGGATCACTTGGATCATTGGTATTCTTGATATTAATAGGAATGCCCTGTGAGCGCACTGGGAAAATAGAATTTTCATGAAGAACGGATGCGCCCATATAAGATAATTCGCGTAATTCTTTATAGGTAATGATACGAATAGATTCAGGATCATCAACAATTCGTGGATCAGTCACCAAGAAACCATTGACATCCGTCCAGTTTTCATACAGGTTGGCATGTCCACACTTAGCGACAATTGAACCCGTGACATCACTGCCCCCGCGACTAAAAGCCTGAATGGTGTGGGAATGGTCATTCTTATAGCCATAGAAGCCTGGAATAACAGCGTACTCATGACTGCTTAAGGCATTTCTTAATAAAGGATCAGTACGATAGCTATCATAGTTGCCATGAGCGTCAATTCTAATAACATCAGTTGGATCAATAAAATCAAAACCAAGATAATGTGCTAAGAGTAAGCCGTTGAGATACTCACCTCTAGAAACTGCATAATCAATACCAGGATCTTTTGGAAAATCCTCACGAATCTTCTTAAATTCTTCATCAAGCGAGAAATCAAGTTCTAGATCAACGATAATTTCATTAAAACGATTTTCAATTTTCTTGAAGACCTTATCAAACGCTTTCGCATCATGACGATTACTATAGGCTAAAATAAGCAAGTCTGTGACTTTTGTATCTTCTTTATATCTTTTACCTGGTGCTGAATCAACAACATAGTGACGATCAGGATCAGCTGTAATGATGGCTTTCACTTTTCTAAAATGTTCTGCATCAGCAAGTGATGAACCACCAAACTTAGCAACTTTTATCATTTGGAATCCTCCTCTATAATGGTTGTTATTAGGATATATGATTAAGTTTAAAAATTCAACTCAAAATTATGATTTTACTAAATATCCAAATAAAAAGAGATTTTCTTAGAAAATCCCTTATTTTATCATATATTTCTTTAAAATCACACTGATCTTCTTATAGATAAAGAAGGTAATGAGTGAAATGACACCATATTTAAAGAGATTGAATGGCAATAAAGAACAAATGAACATCGTAAAGACATTATGAACTGCTGGATTCACAGCCATGACCATTTTGACAATACTTTCCATTGTCATGCCAAAGAGTTTTGCATACATTGGGAAAATGACAAAATAGTTTGAAAGTAAGGCAATCAGTGAAGTAACGATTGTCGCAACAAGCATCCCAATTACTGCCCCTTTACGTGTCTTATGTTGACGATAGAAGATAGCCGCAACAAGCATGAAGGTAATAGAGAGAATAAGATTGGACAATTCTCCGACAAACATTGTGCTTGTTGGTTTAATAATGAGCTTCAATAAGATCTTAATAACGGCTGTTACACTGCCAAGAGCTGGTCCAAACAAAAATCCAGCAAGAAGTACAGGTAAATCTGATAAGTCAAATTTGACAAATGGTGGTGCAAAAGGCACGCTGAATTCGACAAACATCAGCACGCTAGCAATTGCTCCAAGCATTGCTGCCATAACAATAGTACGTGTGTTTAATTTTTTTCTTTCCATAAATATCCTCTTTCTATGGTGCAAAAAAGTACCCCAATAATACATTGGGGTACTGAAAAAGTTATTTACACGAAAACACCATCTTTTTCCATCCGGACTATACCGTCGGTATCGGAATTGCACCGATTCTGCTAACGCTCGCGGACTATCACCGCCGATCAGGAATCTCACCTGCCCCAAAGATATGTAGTTTTACTACATAATCCATTTTACGCTCATTTTCGATGATGTAAAGACATATGATGATTTTTTCACCATGGACAAGTTATTAATAATGGATTATACTTATGTTACTAAAGGAGTAACACGATGGATAACGCTAAGAACATGCATGATGAAGAGGAATTTCACTGGACGAAAGGCTTGATTTTTACCGCTATTGTCCTATTTCCATTAATTCCTTTCGTGCTTATATATCGTCATAAATTTACACGAAAAACAAAAATCATCCTGATGATTGTCTATTTCATATTCTTAACTGCAATCTACCAGATTGCCTGTGTAACACAAGGCGCATCAATCCATAGTGTCGCCATTGCCGATCGCTATGTCACAATGCGTCAGGGTGAGACTTACCAGATTCACTACACAACATCCCCTCAAAAAGACAAACTCACAATTACGAATGTCAATTATCATTCATCTAATCGCTCAGTTGCGTCTGTCAACAGTCAAGGACTTGTGACATGTTTAAGCGATGGGAATGCAACTGTGACGGTAAGTGTTACAGATAACCATTATACAACTAAAGAAAAGACTTTACATTTTGTCATTGTTGAGTAAGCAAAATTATTTGCTTACTTTTCTTTTGCTTAAATCTTCTTCATGTTCGTTTTATAATGATAAAGGGAGGGTGTCCTATGAGTCATTATGAAGTCATTCCAATGCAATGTCCAAAATGCGGCAACATGAATCATTTTAAAAATTATAACAGCATCAATATAACCGTTACGCCTGAATTAAAAAAGGCAATTATGAATGATGATATTTTTAAGTTCGAATGCCAAGATTGTCACCATGTAGAATATTTACGTCATCAATTATTCTATCACGATACAAAAAACAAGATTATGCTGCAATATGCAAAAGATCCTGAAGAAATCGAGCAGACGCTTGCAGCCTTAAAGGCAGAAGGGCTCGATCTTTCTTCTTATAAAATACGCTGGACAAACAACTGGTATGTTTTTAAAGAGAAAATACAGATCTTTGATCATCATCGCGATGATCGTATTCTTGCCATCTATAAAGAAAACATGCTTAAGAAGCTCTATGAAGAATATCCTGAAGCTGGAAATGCCGTGGTCTTCTATCATGTGGATCTAAGTGAAAACCTGATAATTGTCAGCGAGCATATGAAAGCCAAATTCTATTATTTTCCTGAACAGTGGTATGCCAATATGATGGTGAATCCACATATTCAGAAGATGCTCAAATACGATACTTCAATCGATGTCAACGAAGATTATGTAAAACGTGTCTATAACCTAGAAGTCAATGTCGTAACCGCTAAAGTACAGACAGAAAGCTTTGTGGATACCTATGTATTGCACCATCTCGACTTCGCAAAAACGGGCGACCATGTCTTGATTGAAGACAAAGGGAAAGATGATGAGGGTGTCATTCAAAAGCTTGAAGTCATGGATGCACGTGATGTCCCTGCTCATATACACTTTATCAAGCATATTATAAAACGCCGTGATGTCGATGATATTGAAGTCAGCAATCATCTAGAGAAAATTGCTAAAGCACTCTATCATGAAAATGAAGTTCAGCTTCTCTCGCAATTACTGCATGTTCTATCTGAAGTAAAAATCTATTTGCCTTTAATCAAAGATGAAAAGACTGGTGAACTCAACCGAGAAGTCATTCGGACAAATAATCATGAACCTGTTATGCCCATCTTCACGAAAGAAAAGGAAGCAAAACTCTTTGCCCCGGAAAGTATTGTCTATGAAACTTACTTCACTGATCTGATTGATGAGTTTCCTAGGATGAGCTTTGTCCTTAATCCACAATGTAAAGAACTATTGATTATCGATAAGAAAATGACAGCTATCTTGAAGAGTTATGTGCAAGAAGAATTAACCCATGTCAATTAAAAACCAGAAGTCATGATGCTTAGAGCATCACTTCTTCTGGTTTTTTGATATGTGTTCTTCCTGATACATTATTGAGGACAATCTTGTAGAAGATCATGGATTCAAGCATTGCTTCATCATAGTATAATCCTTCAAAACCATAATGTGTCTGAATAAGATCCATCGCATATTCATAATCCTGGCGATCGAGACGACAGACTTCTCCTTCACCAATTGCTGAAGCATATGAGCAACTGATATTTTCCCCTGGTCTTTCATTATACTCATAAACAATATCTACGCTGCATGTGACATGAGGATTCTTTTTCAATAGTTCATCCTTCATCCCCTCACTCGTTCCATGGAAATAAAGTACGATATGATCATCAACACACTCTACGCCATAGGAAAGAGGTACAACATAAGGATATTGTCCATTATTGATGGCAAGATGCAAAGTATCACAGACCTTAAAAATCTCAAATAACCCTTCTAGATTGGTTACTTCTGCTGCCATCCATTCCATATATAACTTCCCCCTAAAACTAAAAAGCATAGTAATACTATGCTTTTACTTTATCACTTTATTCTTCTCGTGACAAATATTCTTTTACACATGAATCACAATTTCCTGTTACATGTTCTTCATATTGAATGCCATTTGTTTTCAATGCTGACGCACTGCCCTTAGACACTTCATCCAATAAAACAAGTTTAACATCATGTTCATTAAGCAATACAGCTAAAGCTCCAAATTTTATTCCTTTAGTATCAAGGATTTGTGTTGACTTGATCGATTGATCTTCGATATTGTAAACCTTAAATTGTTTTGCTGAACCAAAATCAGAATAAACATTTTCATTTTCAAATGGTACTGCAATTTTCATAATACCACTCCTTTAACGAACTAATTTTAATCCATTCAAATTCTAAGTTCAATAACTTTTTTCTTAAGACGTAATTTATTTTACACCTCTCAATTGTAAAATGAAACTGGAATTAAGGAATTGGGATAAAGGGGCATGCCCCCTTATCCCAATTCGCGCGGTCGCAGGCCCACTATTCTCAATTTTTGTATAAAAAAGTCCATAGAAATCGT
>Ga0256404_1002736_pt1 | contig 38009 bp, 29 predicted proteins | sample RumenRJG_01DNA_FD_185990 | JGI IMG/M metagenome (GOLD analysis project Ga0256404, IMG submission 185990) | Bovine rumen microbial communities from Lethbridge, Alberta, Canada - RJG_01 | ecosystem: Host-associated > Mammals > Digestive system > Stomach > Rumen | place: Canada: Alberta | collected...
AGATAGGAAACGATAGAAATCGATAACGAAGACCAAACCCCTTAAAACGGCAAATCCGTGTAACTCGGTGAGCTACACGGATTTGGTTTCCGATTGTTATTGTTTGTTATCTTTGAACTAGTGGACTTCCTCGAAATCGGCGTCTTGCACTTCGTCGTTGGGATTCGACTGGGTCTGCTGACCGCCTTGGAAGCCGGCACCGCCATTGAACGGGTCCTGGCCGCCGAATCCTGCACCACCGGGCTGTGCGCCAGCTTGCTGATACATCTTGGCTGAGGCTGCCTGCATCACGGTGTTGAGGTTGTTGATGGCGTTGTCGATGGCGGCGATGTCGCCCGACTTGTGAGCGTCTTTCAGTTGCTGCACGGCGGCTTCGACATTGGCTTTCTCGTCGCCGAGTTTGTCGCCATTCTCGTTGAGGAAGGTCTCGGTCGAGAAAATCATCGAGTCGGCCTGATTGAGTTTATCGACGCGCTCGCGCTCCTTCTTGTCGGCCTCGGCAAACTGCTCGGCTTCGGCTTTCATACGGTTGATTTCGTCCTCGCTCAAGCCGCTGCTGGCCTCGATGCGGATGGCTTGTTCCTTGCCGGTCGCCTTGTCCTTGGCCGACACGTTGAGAATACCGTTGGCATCGATGTCGAAGATGACTTCAATCTGGGGCACACCACGACGTGCGGGGGCGATTCCTTCGAGGTTGAACTGGCCAATCGACTTGTTCTGAGCTGCCATCGGACGCTCGCCCTGCAACACGTGGATGGTGACGGCGGTCTGGTTATCGACGGCGGTCGAGAATGTTTCCGACTTCTTGCACGGAATGGTCGAGTTGGCATCAATCAGTTTCGTCATCACGCCACCGAGTGTCTCGATACCGAGCGTCAGCGGAGTCACGTCGAGCAGTACGATGTCGCCCACGCCGCCTTCCTTGTTCAAAATGGCACCCTGAATCGAGGCACCAACGGCCACCACTTCGTCGGGATTCACACCCTTCGACGGTTCTTTGCCGAAATAGTTCTTCACGAGCGTCTGCACGGCGGGAATACGGCTCGAACCACCCACGAGAATCACTTCGTCGATGTCGCTGGTCGAGAGTTTGGCGTCGCGCACGGCGTTCTGGCAGGGCACGAGGCAAGCCTGAATCAGCGAGTGGGCGAGTTGCTCGAACTGGGCGCGTGTGAGCGTCTTCACGAGGTGCTTCGGCACACCGCCTTCTGCCGAGATATACGGCAGGTTGATTTCGGTCGTCGTGGTCGAGGAAAGTTCGATTTTTGCCTTTTCGGCAGCCTCTTTCAGACGTTGCATTGCCATCGGGTCTTTCGACAGGTCGATGCCTTCGTCAGACTTGAATCCGCCGACGAGCCAGTCGATGATGACTTGGTCGAAATCGTCGCCACCGAGGTGGGTGTCGCCATTCGTCGAGAGCACTTCAAACACGCCACCGCCGAATTCGAGAATCGAAATATCGAACGTACCGCCACCGAGGTCGAACACGGCGATTTTCATATCCTTGTTGGCCTTATCAACACCGTAAGCCAATGCGGCAGCCGTCGGCTCGTTGACGATGCGCTGCACGTTCAGACCGGCAATCTGTCCAGCCTCTTTCGTGGCCTGACGCTGCGAGTCGCTGAAGTAGGCAGGCACGGTGATAACGGCGTCGGTCACTTCCTGTCCGAGGTAGTCTTCAGCGGTCTTTTTCATCTTCTGGAGCACCATCGCCGAAATTTCCTGCGGCGTGTATTTGCGTCCGTCGATATCGACACGCGGGTAGCCACCCTCGTTCACCACTTTGTAAGGCACGCGCTCGGCCTCTTTGCGGGCCTGCTCGTAGGTTTCACCCATAAAACGCTTGATGGAGTACACCGTGTTCGTCGGGTTCGTAATGGCCTGACGCTTGGCGGGGTCGCCCACCTTGCGCTCGCCTTCTTTCACAAAACCAACCACCGAGGGAGTTGTGCGCTTGCCCTCGCTGTTGGCGATTACTACTGGCTCGTTGCCCTCAAACACGGCAACGCAGCTGTTGGTAGTTCCTAAGTCAATTCCAATAATTTTTCCCATAATCGTATGATTTTTAATTGTTTATATTTCATTTTTTTTCTTGATTTCGACGATTTTTCGAATCATCGACAATTCCTTGATAACAAATGCCGTGCCAACTGACACGTTTGGCTGAAAATGGTGACACAATTCTGACATTTTGACACGAAAACACGAAAAAAGAGCGACTTTTCAGCCGCTCTTGTCATTCAAATTTTGACGAAAATTTATTCGGAAATGGCCGCCATAATCTTCGTTTCGAGTTCTTCGCAAAGTTCGGGATTGTCTTTGAGCAGGGCTTTCGTGGCATCGCGACCCTGCGCGAGTTTCGAGTCGCCATAGCTGAACCACGAGCCCGACTTCTGGATAATGCCGTATTCCACGCCGAGGTCGAGAATCTCACCGATTTTCGAGATGCCTTCGCCGAAGGTAATCTCAAATTCTGCCTTGCGGAACGGCGGCGCCACCTTGTTTTTCACGACTTTCACGCGCACCTGATTGCCCACGACTTGGTCGCCGTCTTTCAGCGACGTGACACGACGGATGTCGAGGCGCACCGAAGCGTAGAATTTCAGGGCATTTCCGCCCGTCGTCGTCTCGGGATTGCCAAACATCACGCCGATTTTCTCGCGCAACTGGTTGATGAAAATGCAGGTGGTGTTCGTCTTGGCGATGGTCGAGGTCAGTTTGCGCAAGGCCTGACTCATCAGTCGGGCGTGCAGACCGACGGCCGAATCGCCCATATCGCCCTCGATTTCCTTCTTCGGCGTGAGCGCAGCCACCGAGTCGATGACGATGATATCCACAGCCGACGAGCGAATCAGTTGGTCGGCAATTTCGAGTGCCTGTTCGCCGTTGTCGGGTTGGGCGATGTAGAGGTTGTCAATATCGACACCGAGTTTCTGGGCATAGAAACGGTCGAAAGCGTGCTCAGCGTCGATGAATGCGGCGATTCCGCCCGTTTTCTGACACTCGGCAATGGCGTGGATGGCGAGCGTCGTCTTACCGCTCGATTCCGGACCATAAATCTCGATGATTCTGCCTTTCGGATAGCCGCCCACGCCCAGCGCAGCGTTCAGTCCGAGGCTTCCCGTCGGAATCACATCAACATTTTCTATCTGTTCGTCGCCGAGTTTCATAATGGAGCCTTTTCCGAAGTCTTTTTCAATCTTCGACATCGCGGCTTGCAACGCCTTCAGCTTCTCGCTGTTGGGGTTCACGGTGGTGGTTTCTTTTTCTTTTGCCATAGTGGTTGGATGTTTTAATCAGTTAAAAAATTCTCTCGCAAAATTACGAAAATTTTGTCGATTGACAAAAAATATTTTCGTTTTTTTATCTTTTTAAGCCGAAAAACCGACGAATCAAAAACCTTGTAAAATTTATTCGAGATATTTTTGCCTGTGTATCAAGAATTTTTTGTACCTTTGCACCCTGAAAATAAAAAGATTCAGATTTCAGGATATACATTCACTTAAAAAATAAAAAAATCTATGGTTACATTCGACAAATCAGTATTGGAGAAGTACGGTATTACCGGTACTACTGAAGTGGTCTATAACCCCTCGTACGAGCAACTCTTCGAGGAGGAGACCAAGGAAGGACTTGAGGGCTTTGAGGTTGGTAAGAACACCGAACTCGACGCTGTGAACGTGATGACGGGCATCTACACAGGTCGCTCGCCTAAGGACAAGTTCATCGTGATGGACGAAAACTCGAAAGACACCGTTTGGTGGACTTCCGACGAATACAAAAACGACAACCACCCCGCTTCCGAGGAAACTTGGAAGGCCGTGAAAGACATTGCCAAGAAGGAATTGAGCAACAAGCGCCTCTTCGTCATCGACGGTTTCTGCGGTGCCAACGAAGATACGCGCATGGCCGTTCGCTTCATCATGGAAGTGGCTTGGCAGGCTCATTTCGTGAAGAATATGTTCATCCGTCCGACGGAGGCCGAACTCGAAAACTTCACACCCGACTTCATCGTCTATAACGCTTCGAAGGCGAAGGTTGAGAACTATCAGGAACTCGGCTTGAACAGCGAGACCGCCGTTGTCTTCAACGTGACCTCGAAAGAGCAGGTGATCATCAACACTTGGTATGGCGGCGAAATGAAGAAGGGTATGTTCTCGATGATGAACTACTTCCTGCCGCTGAAGGGCATTGCTTCGATGCACTGCTCGGCCAACACCGATATGAAGGGCGAGAACACCGCCATCTTCTTCGGCCTGTCTGGTACTGGTAAGACAACGCTCTCGACCGACCCGAAGCGTCTGCTCATCGGCGACGACGAGCACGGCTGGGACGACAACGGCGTCTTCAACTTCGAAGGTGGCTGCTATGCAAAGGTCATCAACCTCGACAAGGACTCTGAGCCCGACATCTACAACGCCATCAAGCGCGATGCCCTGCTGGAGAACGTGACGGTGGCCGAAGACGGCAAAATCGACTTCGCCGACAAGAGCGTGACCGAGAACACCCGCGTTTCGTACCCCATCGAGCACATCGAGAAAATCGTGCTGCCCGTCGCAGGCAAGAGCGCAGGTCCCGCTGCGAAGAATGTCATCTTCCTCAGTGCTGACGCATTCGGCGTGCTGCCTCCCGTGTCGATTCTCGACCCCGAGCAGACGAAATACTACTTCCTCAGCGGTTTCACGGCAAAACTCGCCGGTACCGAGCGCGGCATCACCGAACCCACGCCGACCTTCTCGGCTTGCTTCGGTCAGGCTTTCCTCGAACTGCATCCCACGAAATATGCCGAGGAACTCGTCAAGCGCATGGAAAAGAGCGGTGCAAAGGCTTATTTGGTGAACACCGGTTGGAACGGCACGGGCAAGCGCATCTCCATCAAGGACACGCGCGGCATCATCGACGCCATCCTCGGCGGTGCCATCCTGAACGCACCCACGAAGAAGATTCCTTACTTCAACTTCGAGGTTCCCACGGAACTTGAGGGCGTTGCCACCAACATCCTCGACCCGCGCGACACCTACGCCAACCCCGCCGAATGGGAAGAGAAGGCGAAGGACCTCGCTGGCCGCTTCATCAAGAACTTCAAGAAGTACGAAGGCAACGACGCTGGCAAGGCTCTCGTGGCTGCCGGTCCGCAGTTGTAAAAAGAATAATTATTTCTCAAATAACGAAAGGATTGTATTCCGCTGGGGGTGCAATCCTTTTTTGTTTTAATCTTCAAAGGCTTTTTCAAATACCTTTTAAGTCTTGCAATACATCCAAAACTATTTTAATGTTTTTTTAATTTCATCTATATCAGAAGCATCCAGATTAAACCATTCACCTCTGATTCTCTTATTGGAAAATGCTTTATGTAATGCGAGTTCAATTGCTTCAGCAATAATTCTTGTAGGATATTCTTTGGCACATAATAATTCTATAGTTGGCTTATCACTCTGCAATGTATGCTCTCGATATTTGGGATTATTGGATATGCCAATTTTATGAAAATTATTTGTAGTGTCAACCATTAGATAGACATAGCAACTTTTATTAGATTCAACAACTTCGTTAATTTCTTCACATTCATCTGTTTTTATCTCATTATACAACGACAAATACCTCACAAAAAAATCAAGGAAGATTTTTCTTTTGAAATCAACTAAATGGTCTTTTCTTGAAGGAAAATCTAATTCTATCAATACTACCCCTTCTTCATTTATTAATTGCCACTTTATTACTTTTTTACTTGACAATGCTTTTATATCTTGATCACTCAATGTTGTAGAAGTAGTCATATTGATATTATCGAACAATCCAGGATTTTTTGAATATTTAATAGGCTTTTTAAAATCGCTAAAATGAACTAAACTTCCATCTTCTAATAAGAAAAACAAAGAATGATTTTTAGAAAATTTTATTTCCTTAGAATTAAAGTCAATGTTTAATATATGCTTATTATTTTTATATTCAAACCTAAGAAAAATCCACCCAATAGAAAAGCCATATTTATTTCCACCGTATAAGGTTGCTTCTATAAAAGGTTTATGCGTAAAATTATCTTCTCCAATGACAAAACTTGAGGGAAAAATAGAATTTTGAAATGAGTCTAAAGTCTTGTATATAGTATACAAATGATAACCCGGGTATAATCTTTCAATGCAGGAAGATTTATTAACAAAGTAGCCTTCGTCACGAGCTAAGATAGATATTTCTTTTCTGCATTGCTTTAAAGAAGAATTATTTGAAAGACGCAACAATTTATCCCCTATAGTGACATAGTCATAATCATAGGCTGAATTGTATACATTAAAAATTTCTTTGCTCTCAAATTTGAGATAGCAATTGACAACATCATTTGTTCTTTCATAATAAACAATATCTTCTTCTTTATAGTTCATAATAATTAAATATTAATGACATTCATATTATTGTTGCATTTTTTTATTTATTTCTGGGTGCAAAGATATAAAAAAAACTCGGGGTGTACAAAAAGTCGCAAATTATAACGCATTATTTGAAAACAAAAAAATATCAAAAGAAAACAGACGTCTTTCGGAACGCCTGTAAATAAAGGGTTTTCGGTGTCTTTTGTTTTCTTTTCGTTTCCTTTGTTTTTCCCTCCGATGTACTCCCTCCGAGAATCGAACTCGGATCTAATCTTTAGGAGAGACTTGTTCTATCCATTGAACTAAGGGAGCGCCGTTTCTGGGTGCAAAGGTACAAAAAAAATATGCAAAACGCAAAATGATTGACCATTTTGCGTTTTGCACAGATGTTTTTTTACTTCACGACGACTTTACGTCCGCCGACGATGTAGATGCCTTTCGGCAACTTCGTGGAGAGGATTTTCCTTCCTTGCAGGTCATAGACGTTCTGGTCGTTTGGTGTCGTTTCTTCGTTCAACTCAATGCCATCGTGCGTCCAATCGGTTTCCTCGGGCGAGCGGAGGATATAGAGTTCTTCGATGATTTCGGAACCGGTGGGATGCGTGCCGTAGATGGCATAGATGTTGAAACGCTTGTCGGTGAGGTCGCTCGGAACGGTGATGCCCTTGACGCCCAGCACGTTGTAGAGTCGGGCGATGCGGTTCTCGTCATCGTCGAGCACGAAGATGTTTTTGTCGCGCAACAGCGGTGTTTTTTCCACAACCACATAGTCGGCATAGTATCGCGGCGAGAGGTCTGTAGCCTTCAAAGCCGTCGGTTGAACTTCGCTACCCTCGGCGACGGTGAGGTCGGAAGCCGGTTTCGTCGGCGAGAACTGCGGCATGTTGTTGAGGTGCTGCAATTTTCCGATGAGTTTACCACTGACGATGTCGTTTTGCTTAAGGCTGAGGCCTGTCTTGTTGAGGACGATGGCACCCGTTGCGTCGCGGACGTAGATGTCGTTTTGATAGACATAGAGCACTTCCGCATTTTCGAGTGAGAGAATCGACTCCTGACCCTCGTCGAAGGCTTTGAAGGCGGCTATTTGGTTGGTTTCGGGCAGTGTCGCCACGGTGACCTCGCACGAGGCTGTAACGCCGGTGTTGCTCTCGACGGTAATGGTCGTTGTGCCTTCGCTCACGCCGTGGATATTGCCTTCCTGATCGACGGTGACGATGCTTTCGTCAGCCGATTTCCACGTGAGTGTGTAACTAACGTATTCGGGCACAGCCTTGACGGTGAGTTGCTGTGTGATGCCAGTGGGTAGGGCATAAGTTTCGGGCAGAATCAGTTCGCGCAGCACATAGGTGTTTTCAATGCCGAAACTGATGACGCCATTTCGCTCTGTGATGTTGGTCAGACCGAATTTTGTCTCTTTTCCAGCCCAAGTCAGCAGATTGGCGGGCGAGGTGACATTGTTGAGCGTGGTGACTCTTCCAGTGCCAGGGTAGGGATCGGCAGCCGCCGAACCATTGTTTCCTCGCGCGCGTACCAAGACATAATAGTTGTGGGCAGGATTGTCATTGACATTGTTTTGGCTCCACACTGACGTGTTGGTGGAATCGACGCGGAAAACGAGCAGGCCGTGGCCTGGCAGATAGGTGTCCCAACGCGTATTCTGTCGGTTTTCAAGAATGAAAAACTCTTTATTGACAGGCGTGTTGATGCGGAAGCCCGTGTTGCTTTCGTTGACTCGTTCGAGCGAATACTCGCCTTCCTCTTCGATGACTTGGGGTGTAGCCCAACCTGCCATGTAACGCTCGAAAAGCGAATAGCCGGCAGGCGTGCGCGAACTGTTCAGATAGCCGCCACCAGCCATCAGCGACCAGTTGGCCGGATGGACGCTTTGTCCGCCACCCTCGGCATAGTCGGTGTCGTAGAAGTCGGGCAGTCCGAGCACGTGGCTGAACTCGTGGCAGATGGTTCCGATACCATCGATGTCGCGACCAGTTTCTCTGCCTTGGAGTTCGGTGGAGCAGGCGTAACGTCCAAGTCTCACGCCATCTTTGTCAATATAATAAGCATATCCTTGATTTTCACTCCAGCCATAGACGGAACTGGCGTGCGGCCAAATAAGACCTGAATTGTTGCCAGTGACGTGCGAGCCGTGACCGGCGAAAATGAAGTAAACCATATCGACTTTCCCGTCCTTGTCACCATCGTAGTTTTTGAAATTTACCGTTTTGTCAACTTCGTTGATGATTTCGGCCATCATCAGGCCAAGGCTTTTATAGTCGGTTTTCTTGGGGAAATATTTACTTCTTTTAATTTTCACGGGGCCGACAATGTCGAACTGTGGTCTGAAAACACCCATTGAATTGTCACGGAAATAGTCGAGGACGGAGCCCGTGCAAGGAACTCGCCGATTGTTGTAATTGTAATAGCCCGTAAAATCTTCCTTAGTAATCATGTCCGTAATGATTTCCTTGTAGTTGTCCTGATCGAACTTACAGTCGTTGAACTCGACGAGCACGACCAGTCCGCGAAACTTCGTGTAGTCGTAAATCGGAGCGCGATGCTTTTGCGAAGCCTTTCGGCGAAGGGTATATTCCTCGTTTTTCATTTTGGCGGCCTGCTCCGTCATCTTTGGTTTCAGGAATTTCCGCGTAGTGGCGAGGAAAGCCCGTTCTTTGCTTTGGCGCATCGGCTCGTCGTGTGCGATTTGGTTGCTCGGAACCAGTTCGCCCTCGGCATTTTGCTGGGCATAGACGTAGAAACCCTCATCGTTGCGCACGATGGAGTAGCCGTCTTCGGTGACGTTGAAGTTCATGAATTCATCGCCCACGAGTCGTATCGTGAGTTCCGTGCCGTCGGGCTGTTTCACCTTGGCCGTAGTGCCTTCGGCGGGGATAGCCTTCATTTGCGAACAGACGGCAATCGTCAGTAGAATCAGTAGTAGTCGTTTCATTTTTGTCAAAATTTTTGTTGTCGGTTATTAGTTATTGTTACGGTTTAATTTCTAATGATTTTTTAAAAAAATACGGCAACAAAGGTACTGATTATTATTGAAATGCGCAAATTTTTGTAGTTTTTTTCGTTTTTTCTTTTTTCGTTGATTTTTTTTGGAGTTGAAATTAAACGATTCGCCCGTTCTTACGTCTTATGTTGGATATGAATCGATTGATATTTTCTTCGATGCTGCTGTTGTGGACAATGGTGGCATCGGCTCAGAGTGTAGTAAAAGGTCGTATTTTAGACAAGCAGACGCTTGAACCGTTAGGGTTTGTGGCCGTGAAAGTGTTGCAGCAAGGCAATGGAACCCTTGTGAAAGGTTCGGTTTCCGACACCGAAGGCAATTTTTCGATTGACGGCCTTGCATCGGGTAGTTACGCGCTGGAAGTCACGTATGTTGGCTACAAGCCGGTCACGCGACAGTTTTCGCTCAGCGACCGCAATCGCACGCAAAATTTCGGCGTCATCCACCTCGCGGAAGACTCGAAGCAGTTGAAGGAAGTGACGGTGACGGGCCAGCGGTCGTCGATGAAGTTGGAGGTCGATCGCAAGTCGTTCGACGTGTCGCAACTCGTCACGAATGCGGGTCAGTCGGCATCGGAGGCGTTGGAAAACATCCCGTCGGTCGAGGTCGATAACGACGGCAACATCTCGCTGCGCGGCAATTCGAGCGTCGAAGTTTGGATCAACGGCAAGGCCAGCGGCCTGACGACCGACAACCGTGCCCAGATTCTGCAACAACTGCCTGCCGAGAGCATCGAGCGCATTGAAGTCATCGACAATCCGTCGGCGAAATTCTCGGCGGAAGGCTCTGCCGGCATCATCAACATCGTGATGAAGAAAGACCTGAAACCGGGCTATTACGGCAGTGTGCAGGTCGGTGCCGACACGCGAGGCGGTGCCAATACGAGTTTCAACATCAACTATAATTCGCCGAAATGGGACGGCTACGCCAACATCGGCTATCGCCATCGCGAGGGCAAGGGTCGCAGTCAGAGCGAGCAACTTTTCCTCAAGACGAACCAATATCAGTGGTACGAGGGTGAGAGTTCCAACAAGGGAAATGGCCTGTTCGGACGCGCCGGAGTGACGCTCCACGCCACGAAAAAAGACGATTTTTCGCTGTCGGGCATGATGATGCGAGGCCGACCCAGCGGACATGAGTTCACGCCCTATCACTACGGGGTGCTCAACGGTTCGGAAGGGCTGAATCCATCGACTTTCGACGATTTCGACTTCGGCAGCCTGACACCGACGCATATCATGACTCGCGAAACCAGTTCGAAGGGCAAGATGAATATGCTTTATGGCGAGTTCAACTACCGCCATTCCTTCGCCGACCGCCATTATCTCGACTTCGTCGTCGGCTATCACAAATGGAAGGCCGACAACGACAATTTCTATCGCGATTCGACGCAATTTTTCAACATTTTGCCGCCGATTCCGACGACCTATAGCTACCAAAGCCGTCCGATGCACATGAACAACCGCACGTGGGAAATCAAACTCGACTACGAGAACCCGATTTCCGAGCGATTCCAACTTCAGGCAGGCTATCAGGCACGATTCTCGCACGAAAACACGCCGCAGGAGTCGTTCATCGACGATAAAAACTGGGACGGACACGCTGCCGTCGAGGATAAGAAATTTTTCAATCGCTTCATCTACGACATGGACGTTCACGCCCTCTACACGACGCTGACTTGGAAGTTAGGAAAGTTCGGCGTGATGGGCGGACTGCGCGGTGAATACTGGCGCGTGAACACCGAGAGTTACACGTGGGAACAGGAATACCAGCCGACCGCCGACAACCGTCCGACACCTTTCAAAAAGGACTATTTCCAGTTGTTCCCGTCGCTGTTCCTGTCGTATCAACTCACCGACAACGACCAACTGCAACTGAACTACACGCGCCGTCTGCGTCGTCCGTGGGGCGGACAACTCAACTCGTTCCGCGACACCCGCGACGCCACCACCGTGTCGTTTGGTAACCCCGAACTCACGCCGGAATACAGCAATTCGTTCTCGCTGAACTACCTGAAAACGTGGACGGAACACTCGATGATGATTTCCGCCTACTATCGTCCGACCACCGACGTGATGCAGCGCATCAACTGGCAGAATCCCGCCGACGGACTTTTCTATTCTACCAGCAAAAACGTTGCGAAGAGCATGTCTTCGGGCTTCGAGGTGACGGTGAAGAACAAACTTTTCCGCATTCTCGACCTCACGACTTCGGCCAATGCCTATTATTATAAACTCGATGGTTTCCAGTATGTCATTGACGGTCAGACCGTTACGGGAGAAGAACAGTCGCGATTCACGTGGAATGCACGCATGATTGCCTCTGTGATGCTGCCCTACGACCTTTCCGTCCAACTCACGGGTAACTATCGTTCGCGTCAGGTCATCACGCAGGGTTATCGCAAGCCTGGCTACGGCCTCGACTTCGGCCTTCGCAAGCATTTCCTCGACAAGAAGTTGATGCTCGCCATTTCGTGCCGCGACGTGCTCGACTCGCGCCGTTGGGAGAACATCACCGAGAGCGAAACCTTCCTGCGCCACCAGTTGAACCGCCGCCGCTCGCGCACGGTGAACTTCACGCTGACCTACAACTTCGGCAACATGAAGCCCAAGCGCAGACCCGGACAGGGCATGCAGGGCGAGGAGATGGACGACCCGTCGAGCAACTACAGCGGGGCTGGCATCGAAGATTGATTAAAAATGATGTAAAAACTGCTCAACAAGGATACCTCGATACTTGTCGTCGAGGTCTTTGTTGAGGCTGATGAGGCGCGAAACGGCGTCCATCGTCTGTCGTGTGGCTTCTTTCAAGGGCTTTCCGTTGAGCAGGTAGCCGATGAGAAAAGCGGAGAAGAGGTCGCCCGTGCCGTGGAACTGACCGGGGATTTCCTCGTAGTTGAGTTGGAAAAACTCGTTGTCGAGATGGTTGAAACCGACGACGCAATGCTGTCCGTCGATGATGCAACTGGTAATCAACACCGATTTTGCACCGATTTCCTGCAATTTTTTGAGCATCTGGCGCGCCTCGTCGGGGCTGATGCCGCTTTTCTGGTAGGGAATGCCCGTGAGCAGGGCGGCTTCGGTGTAATTGGGGAAAGTGAGGTCGGCCACCGCCACCACGCGCCGCATAATCTCGACTTGTTGCATCGAAAGGCCGTTGTAGAGGCTTCCGCCGTCGCCCATCACGGGATCGACGAAGATTTTCGTTCCTCCAGCGGCCTGCTCACGACAGTAATCGCTAACGAGTTGCGCCTGTTCCTCGGAATACATATAACCCGTGCAAATGGCGTCGCTGCGGAATCCGAGTTGTTTCCAGACGGGCAGCGTGCCACGGATGTAGTCGGTGGTGTCGAGTACGTTGAAAAGGCCGTAATTAAAGGTGTTCGAGACGAGCGCCGTCGGCAGTCCGTAGGCCGAATGACCCAGATACGACAGCACGGGCATCATTGCTCCCATGCCGACCTTGCTGTGTCCGACCATGTCGTTGATGAGAAGTACTTGCATCGTTTAGAAATTCTCCCGAATTTTCGCAGCCGCCTCTTCGAATTGCTCAGGCGTGAGTTTCAGTTTTTCGCGACGGAAATCGGCATCGCCTTCCGACTGCATCGGAATCAGGTGGATATGGGCGTGGGGCACTTCGAGTCCGAGCACCACCTGCGCCACTTTCTTGCACGGAAAAGCCTTTCCGATGGCCGTGGCGACGCGCTTGGCGAAGATTTGCATCTCGGCCAGTTCCTCGTCGTCGAGGTCGAAATAGTAATCAACTTCGCGGCGCGGAATCACGAGCGTGTGACCCACCACGAGCGGATTGATGTCGAGAAAAGCGTAGAATTTCTCGTTTTCGGCGCATTTGTACGAGGGAATCTCGCCTGCGGCAATTTTGCTGAATATAGTCATGTCTATTTACAATTTACGAATGTACGAAGTACAATTTTAAATAGAAATATTGTCAATTCTGAGTTTGATGGTTCCACGCGGCACTTGAATTTCAGCCGTGTCGCCCACTTTCTTGTTGAGCAGACCCTGTGCGATGGGCGTTGTAATCGAGATTTTGCCCTCGCGGAGGTTGGCTTCTTGCTCGCTGACGATGGTGTATTTCATCTGCTGACCCGTCACGAGGTTCGTCAGTTCCACCTTCGAGAGAATCTGCACCGCGTCGGCGCTCAGGCGCGACGTATCGACGATTTTCGCGTCGGCAATCGTGCGCTTCAGTTGGTTGATTTTGTCTTCGAGGTGGGCCTGTGCCTCCTTCGCTGACTCGTATTCAAAATTCTCGCTCAGGTCGCCCTTGTCGCGTGCTTCGGCGATGGCTGCCGAGGCTTTCGGTCGCTCGATTTCCTCGAGTCTTTTCAGTTCGGCTATCAGTTTGTCGTAGCCTTCTTTTGACATGTATGCCATAATCTTATGCTTTTAATGTATTGATTATCAATTTGTTTTGCGCAAGCAGAAAAAAAGAAAATCCCGACAAATTCTGAATGTCGGAATCAATGCCTTTGGATATGGCTTTTTCTATGTTTCTTCTTTCGTTTTGCGCTGTTATCGTGGGCAAAGGTATGGACTTTTTTTGAATTGAGCAAGTTTTTCACGAAAAAAAACGAAAAACAGCCCGAAAACCGACGTTTCAGGCTGTTTCTATCGTATCGAAAACGACGTTTTTAGTCGCTTTAGAAGTCGAAGTCGTGGTCGAGCGTGTCGTTGAAGTCGCGGGGCTCGCGCTCTTCAAACGATTCACGGTTTTCCTCGAAATTCTTCTGCGTTTCGAAGGGGCGACCTCCCTGACGGAAGTTGTTACGCTCGCCCTGCTGACGACGGTCGTTGCGACGCTCGCCCTGACGGTTGTTCGGACGCTCGGGACGCGGACGACGCTCACGCTCCACATAACCCTCGGGTTTCGGGATGAGCACGCGGTGCGAGAGTTTGTACTTGCCCGTCTTCGGGTCGATGTCGAGCAGTTTCACGTTGATTTTGTCGCCTTCGTGCAGACCGGCTTCCTCGACGCTCTCCAAACGCTTCCAGTCGATTTCGCTGATGTGGAGCAAACCGTCTTTGCCGGGCATAATCTCGACGAAGCAGCCGTATGGCATTACCGAGCGCACAACACCCTCATAGACCTCGCCCACCTCGGGAACGGCCACGATGGCCTTGACCTTGCGGATGGCAGCGTCGATGCTGTCGCGGTCGGGAGCGGAAACCTGCACCTTGCCCACGCCGTCGATTTCGTCGATGACGATGGTGGCGCCAGTGTCTTCCTGAATCTGCTGGATGATTTTTCCGCCCGGGCCAATGACGGCACCGATGAATTCCTTGGGAATGTCGAACTGCTCGATGCGCGGCACGTGCGGCTTGAGGTCGGCACGCGGCTCGGCGATGGTGTCGGTGAGGCAGTTCAGAATGTGCTCACGACCGGCTTTTGCCTGCATCAGAGCCTTTTCGAGGATTTCAAACGACAGTCCGTCGCACTTGATGTCCATCTGCGTGGCAGTCAGACCGTCGCGTGTGCCGGTGGTCTTGAAGTCCATATCGCCGAGGTGGTCCTCGTCGCCAAGGATGTCGCTCAGCACGGCAAATTTATCTTCGCCCGGGTTCTTGATCAGACCCATGGCGATGCCCGAAACGGGCTTTTTGATGGGAACACCTGCGTCCATCAGTGCCAGCGTGCCGGCACAAACGGTAGCCATCGACGACGAGCCGTTCGACTCGAGAATCTGGCTCACCAGACGAATGGTGTAGGGGAAATCTTCGGGAAGTTGGCCTTTCAGACCGCGCCAAGCGAGGTGGCCGTGGCCGATTTCGCGACGACCGACGCCGCGCTGTGCCTTCGCCTCACCCGTCGAGAACGGCGGGAAGTTGTAGTGCAGCAGGAACTTCATATAGCTCTTGTCGAGCACGTCATCGACGAGTTTTTCGTCGAGTTTTGTGCCGAGCGTACAGGTCGAGAGCGACTGCGTTTCGCCACGCGTGAAAATGGCACTTCCGTGAGGCATCGGCAGCGGTTCCACTTCGCACCAAATCGGGCGAATCTCGTCGGTCTTACGACCGTCGAGGCGGATACCTTCGTCGAGAATGCAGCGGCGCATTGCATCGCGCTCCACGTCGTGGTAGTAGCGGTCGATCATGGCAGCCTTTTCGTCGAGTTCGTCTTCGCTGAGCGAAGCGTTTTCGGCGGCATATTTCTCCTTGAAATCTTCGCGAATCTTCTCGAAAGCCTCTGCACGGGCGTGCTTCTCGAGCGCTTGCTTCGTCACGTCATAGACCGACTGATACAACTCTTTCGACATGCGTTCGCGCAGTTCTTCGTCGTTCACTTCGTGGTCGTACTCGCGTTTCACATCGACACCCAGTTCCTTCGAAAGTTCTACTTGCAGGGCGCACATCGGCTTGATGGCGTCCATCGCCACTTTCAGGGCCTGGAGCAGGTCTTGTTCGCTCACTTCCTTCATTTCGCCCTCGACCATCATGATGTTCTCAGCCGAGGCACCAACCATGATGTCCATGTCGGCCTCTTTCATCTGCTGGAAGGTGGGATTGACGACAAACTCGCCATTGACACGAGCCACGCGAACCTCACTGATGGGGCACTCGAAGGGAATATCCGAGCAAGCGAGGGCTGCCGAAGCTGCAAAACCAGCCAATGCGTCGGGCTGGTCCACGCCGTCGGCCGACAGCAGCATCACGTTCACATACACCTCGGCGTGGTAGTTGCCGGGGAAGAGCGGACGCAGCACACGATCGACAAGGCGACTGGTGAGAATCTCATTGTCGCCCGGCTTTCCTTCGCGCTTGGTGAAACCGCCGGGGAAACGGCCGGCAGCACTGTACTGTTCACGATAATCCACCTGTAAAGGCATGAAATCTGTTCCTGGGACTGCATCTTTTGCGGCGCAGACAGTGGCGAGGAGTACGGTGTTGTTCATACGGAGAACAACGCTTCCGTCGGCCTGCTTTGCCACTTTTCCGGTTTCAATTGTGATGGTTCTTCCATCAAGCAATTGAACACTTTTCGTAATTACGTTCATCTAAAAAAACTTTACTTTTTTCTTATAAAACATCTAAAAAAACTTCTTTGAATCGGCGATTTTCGCAAATTCGGGCGCAAAGTTACACAAAAAAGCCTAAACCGCAAAGATTTAGACTTTTTAATTGCTTTAATTATTGTTTTTTATGATTTAAGGGTGTATTTGTAGAGAGTTACTTATTGGATGACGACTTTCTTTCCGTTGTGGATATAGATGCCGGGCTTGGTCGGACGCTTCGAGAGTTTCTGGCCCGAAATGGTGTACCACGACGATTTCGTTGACTGGTTGCCGGCTGCGAGGGTGCCGATGGAGTCGGGGTTGTCGGTCAGGGTCAGGGTGAAGGGCTTGGAAATGTCTTTCAGGCCTCACCACTGGTCATCGACGGCCTGAATGGTTCCCTCGATGGCATCGCCGACCTTGAATCCCTGCTGCACGAGCAGGTCGCCATTCATTCTGAATTCGAGGTGGAAAGGATTGCAGTTCTTGATGGTGGACTCGAAGTTGTCGTTGTCGAAGGGAATCCATTCGCCTTCCACCAGCACCTCTGTTCCGGGGAAGATGAAGACAACGCCTTTGTACCATCCTTTTTTCAGAGTTGAAATCTGACCCGAAGAAATTTCGGTAGGCATCTGGATGGATGGTCTCTTTCACTCTGTCTCGTTGATAGCCATACCATACTCTCTAAAGACTTCACCCGGATTGATGAGTTGAAGAGGCAGAGACTCTGGCTGCCCAATGTACCCGTCGTCTGTCTTTACCTGCACGATGTCGTCCGTATCTCCATCTCCATTTAGGTCGAGTCTGATATAGTCTGTCAGAGCTGTCGTTCTCATCATATATAGCAGCTCATCTATATCGTCTATATCTGCGAAATTCTGGGCAATAGTTCCACTCATGGCTACATTTACATAGTTTGGATACGATGTAGAGCATCTGGAAGTGCGGCCAACAACGCGTCATTGATAATCGTTATCACGATATGGAAACCAGCGTCCGGCAAATAATGATTCATGATGAAATCCTACTGGGAATCTGGAGGCACCATACGAACCATTAGTTTGATCAACATCTCATTTTTTATTTGTTCATATCGTAACCATAATGTGGTCGTTCGGATCTTTATTTTCACTTCAATTAGCTGCAGAAGCCAGAGAATATACTCCACTCTCATCCCCATCAATATCTTCATGATAAATCTTATTTTTTAGTATTCAGTTTTCTCTTTCGATATTTGTTCATGCAGCAAAAATCAAAAAATTCTTTGACCTGCCCAGATTTTGTTTGAGATTTTCACTATTTTGTGAGAGCCACCAGTTTTTAGTTGATATTCAATAATAAGAATTTCAAAAAATGTATATATTGTTTGGATTGGCGTCTACTAGCTCTGCGATAACATCCCACCACGGAACTCATCGGTTTTGAACAAGTAAATTTGCATCATATATTATAGAATTAATTATGCGCCATTCATGAGTTGCATGATCGGATGGTTGTCAATAATTATATCATGTTCAAATTTTTTCATAGTTATCATATCATATAGGCTCTTCCATTGTCATCCCAATATGTACCCTATCCCTTAGAGCCTGATACTCCTCAGCAGAATAGTCTCATGCTCCATATTTCCACATCATATCTCTGATTTTTGTGGCCTCGGCTATCCTGAGATGCTCTATGTACTTATATACATTTTTATCTCCCGTCTCTACTTGTCATACGATAGGCAAAATCTCCTCTGGTTTGAGAAAGTTAATCTGCACAGGTGAGTATTTTTGTGCATAGGCAGGTAGTGTCCACAGACTTGTGAACATAGTGGAAAATGAAAGAATGGCCGAGAAAAGATATTGGGCTGAAAGAGTGCCTACACCCTTTCTACCACTATAAATAGCGGAAGTTTTCAGTCCTTCTCTGGTGTCGAGAAGCAATTGGCGGAACTGGTTGCCCAGTTTCAGTTTTCAAACCATAGGCTTTTCTTTTGTCTTTTTCGAGCCTTGTCCTTTTCGCTGGGCTTGCTTTCGAGGGTTAGGAATCGGTCCTATCGCGGAACGGCGTCTTCTTTACCATGTGCCTATCTATGGATGGCAGCCTTGCTAACTTGCCTATATATCCCTATACAGCATAATATAGCACACTATTTATTCCCCATCCTTGCACCCGTCGCTCCCTGGCCTTCCTCTTCCACCGTCGCGGGCTGTGAACGCAGATAAACGCTACCCCCGCCGTGGCCTCTTCCGCACGCTTGCGAGCCGGACTGCTCGGTTGTTTTTTCTTCGGAGAAACTGCAAAAACGCACTTCTCCGCCGCAAAGTTACGAATTGTTTTTGGAATCGCCAAATTTTTTCTCAAGGTTTTTTGAGATTTCTTAAATTCCTTCGTTCCACAGCATTTTAAAGAAGTCGAGCACGTAGATACATTCAACGGCGCCGATTCTTCGATTGATTTTGTCGAGCGACACCATGAGGCAACGGCTTTCGGGATGTTCCTCGCCAAAGGTGCGAAGCCCTTTCAGGTGGCGTGGCTTTACTTCTTCTGCCGACTTGATTTCGATGGCGACACGGGCATCGCCGACGATGATGTCCACTTCTGCGCCGTTGTAGGTTCGCCAATATGACAGTTTTTCTTCCTGATGAGTGTAGTGCATATAGGCCATCATTTCCTGAACGACCAGATGCTCGAAGGCGTGGCCGTAGTCGGTTGTTCCTCGCACGAGTTTCTTGCGGTGTAGCAGGTGGTTGGCCACGCCCACGTCGAAATAGTAGAAGCGCGGTGCCTGCACCAGCCGACGGTGTACGGTCTTTGTGTAGGCAGGCAGTCGATAGCCGGTCAGCGTGTCCTCCAGTATGTCGAAATAACTGGCCACGGTGGTGGCGCTTACGCCACACTCTTGTGCGATGTTCTGCAGGTTGATGATTTCGCCGTCGCTGATGGCCGCCACCTCAAGAAACCGTTGGAAGGTGCCGAGATTTCTGACGAGCGATTCTTCCTTGATTTCCTCTTTCAGATAGACGTCGATATAGGCAGAGAGCCTGCGCATCGGATTGGTGGCGAGATAGTGGGAGGGAATCATCCCATACGAAACGGCGCGGTCGAGGTCGAAATCGGGAATTTCCTGACTGACCAGCGGATGGAAATAGACAGGGATGGCTCTTCCGCCCAACGTGTTGTGCCCTTTGCGCTTGAGTTTTCTGGCACTCGATCCGCTGAGGATGAAAATAATTTGTTTCTCGGCAATCAACCGGTGAACTTCATTGAGCAATTCTGGCACTTCGGGGATTTCGTCGATGATGACAAGCGTTCCTTCGGGTTTGTCGCTCAGCATCTCGTAGAGCAGTGAGGGCTGTCGTTGGAATCGAAGTTTCATACTGCTGTCCAAGAGGTCGATGAAGATTTCGTTTTGAAATTGCTGCCGCAATGCTGTTGTCTTTCCTGTTTGGCGAGCCCCAAAAAGGAAGATGCTTCCGTCTAACTCTTTGTCAATCTTTAAGATACGTTGTAACATGACGATGCTGTTTGTATGGTTATAATCATAATTTTTCTATGAAAATCCAAAGTTACACTTGCGATTTTCCTGCAAAATCCAAAGTTATACTTGCGATTTTCCTATTTTTTTCGTTTGCAAAAGTATCGTTATTTTTTTGTATCTCCAAATATTTGCGCAGTTTTTTATGGAAAAACGACCGTATTTTCCTGAAACACTCTATTCGTTAAGAATTTTTAACAAATGGGGGGGGTAGTTTTTAGTATTTATTATTATCTTTGCAACGGAATTTAAATTGTCAATTGAAAAAGTCAAATTGTCAATTGAATTGCGGGTGTAGTGTAACGGCAGCACACAAGATTTCAGATCTTGACGGAGCATTTCCATTGCTCAGGCGCGGGTTCGACTCCCGTCACCCGCTCGAAGAACCCACCCCCGTCCCCTCCCCACGGGAGGGGAGTAGATGGTAAATAGTAAATTGTCAAATTGTAAATTGACGATACGGGCTTAGTGTAACGGCAGCACACAGGTTTTCGGGGCCTGACGTTCGGTTTCCAACCCGACTGAGGCGGTTCGATTCCGCCAGCCCGTGCGAGCCGCTTGCGGGTATAGTGTAATGGTAGCACACAGGTCTCCGAGGCCTGATCGCCAGCTTCCAATCTGGCAGTGGTGGTTCGATTCCGCCTGCCCGTGCGAGATGAGTGTAATTCAGCAACCGAACCCGAAAGATAAATTCAAGCGTTGGGAAGACCCGTTGTTCAACGATCTTCGCAAGATATTCTCGCGCTATCAACTTCGGGAGGTGATGACCCACAGCAGTTTCTATGAGGAGGAAGGCAAGGGCAACAGCCGCTATGTGTTCGCCGGGCAGTATGTGTTTCGCGGTCAGGTGGCCGAGGTGCTCTACCGCTATGCCGTGGGCGAGGGCACGCGGTTGCAGCAGATTCTGGGCAACCTGTTTCGTCAGGAGCGTTTGGAGCGGCTTTTTGGCGAGTGGCAGTTGCGGCAGTTCGTTCGCTTCGGCGAGAACTTCAAACTGGAGACCCACCGCCACATCTTCGTCTATGCCCTTTTCGGCTACGTTTCGACCCTCGACGACGACCTGCGCCAGTGGTTTATTACCAAATACATCATCAACGACGATGCGAGGCACCTGTTCCGCCATCGTCAGCGCAACGTGAACCTTTTGGCGCAGGCCGACGAGATGGTGCGCCGCAGCGACGGGCGACGGTTGGCACTCGAAATGGAAATGACCGAAGAAGGCCTGCACAGGGCGAAGGCCGTGTTGTCCGACGGTTCGGTGCTCTGCGAGGCTGAGAGCAAGAGTTGGCGCTACGCCCGCACGAAAGCCACGAAGATGGCGCTGAACATGCTGGCGACGCCGTCGCGTAAGATTATGCTGTCGAACCCGGCCTATCAGGCTCGCGTGCGTGCGCGATTAGAAGAGGTGAGAGCGAAGCGCAAGGCCGAGATCGAGGCTCGCGACGCTGCGAAGGAAGAACTTCGCCAGCAAAAGAAAGAAGCCCGCAAGGTGTTGGCCCGCATCCGCGATGCGAAGCGTCGTGAGAGTCAGGCAGCCGCGAAGATTCGCAAGGCCGAGAATGCCCGTCGTGCCGCCATCAAGGCCGCGAAGGAGGCTCGTCCGATGAGTGCGAACAAGCGTCGGTTTTTGGAGGATAAGAAAAAGTGATGGGGTTGGAATCATTTTAAATTATTTTTTCATCATATTTTGTCATCATTTCGTCTTTTTTCTGTATTTTTGCACCAAAATTCAAGTGGAAAACTAAGAAATGAAGAATATGAAAAGAAATTTTGCAAAGATTTTGATGGGCGCGGCAGCATTTTCGACCGCGCTGGTGATGAGTTCGTGCACGGGCGACCAGTTCCGTGTAAGCGGTGAAATCACTGAGGCGAAAGACTCGGTGTTGTACTTGGAAAATATGAGTTTGAGCGGTCCGGTGAAGGTCGATAGCGTGACGCTCAGCGAGAGCGGTGCGTTCTCGTTCAGCGGAAAGGCTGCCGACGCACCCGAGTTCTATCGGTTGCGCATCGCGAACCAAATCATCAACCTCGCGGTGGATTCCACGGAGCAAATCGAGGTGAAGGCGCAATATCCGACGATGTCGGCGGTGTATGACGTGACGGGCTCGGACGAGTGCGCGAAAATCAAGGAACTGGCACTGTTGCAAATGGGTTTGCAGCGGCAGGTCGATGGTATCGTCAGAGCGCCCGAATTGGGCATCGATGCCGTCAGAGACAGCCTTTCGAGGGTGCTTGATGGTTATAAAAAGCATATCAAAGAGGATTATATTTTCAAGGAACCGATGCGCGCTTACGCCTACTATGCGCTGTTCCAGACCGTGCGCCTCGGACAGATGGAATCGCTCGTTTTTGACCCGCGGGCCAACGAACAGGACGTAAAAGTTTTTGCCGCCGTCGCCACGTCGTGGGACACCTATTATCCCGATGCTGAGCGCGGAAAGAACCTGCACAACATTGCCATCGAGGGAATGAAAAACGTGCGCATCGTGCAACAGCAGCAAGCCGAACTTCAACTCGACCCCGACAAGGTGAATGTGTCGAACATCATCGATGTCGCTTTGCTCGACAACAAAGGCCAAATGCGCCGTCTGACCGACCTGAAGGGAAAGGTCGTGCTGCTCGATTTCCACGTTTTCGCCACGAAAGAATCGACCGCCCGCGTGATGGAACTGCGCGACATTTATAATAAATACCACGCGCAAGGCTTTGAGATTTATCAGATTTCGCTCGACCCCGACGAGCATTTCTGGAAGACGACCACCGCCGCGCTGCCGTGGATTTGCGTGCGCGACGCGAGAGGTTCGCAGAGCGAAGCGGTGATACAATACAACGTGCAGAGCGTCCCGACCTACTTCCTCGTCACGCGCAACAGCGACCTGCACAAGCGCGACGTGCAAATCAAGGACCTTGACGCGGAAATTCGGGCGTTGCTGTAGCATTTTGGAGGGATGAAGAGGATTTTGATGACGGGATGGATTCTGGCGGTCTGCCTGCGGATTGAAGCGCAGACATTCAGTTTGGAAACGGTAAGCGACAGCCTGAGTCGGCTTGTTCTCACGACCGATTCCACCTGCGACCGATGGGATTTGCCCTATCCTGTCTATCAGTTTCAGGTGGGCGACATCGACGGCGACGGAAGCATCGACGCGATGGTGGGAGTCATCAAAAAAACACGGTTTCATCGGGAAATGGGCCGTCGATTGTTCATTTTCAAGAATCATCGCGGACGAGTCCGACCGCTCTGGATGGGGTCGAAACTCGGTGGGCAGTTGGAGGATTTCCGCTTCGTCGATGGCGTGGTTCGCGCCTTGGAATCGACCCGCGACGGAAAATACGTCGTTTCCGACTATCGTTGGGAGGAGTTTGGGCTGATTTTCGCCCATTTCATCGAGAAAAATATCAAACAAAAAGACCAAGCCTATGAAAAATTTCTTGACAATGGCATTCGTCCTGCTGATTAGCATCGGCGGCAGTGCCCAGAAAGTTGGAAAACACGTTTACATCCCTGGCAACGGCCATTTGGACGTGGAGCAATTCATCAAACCCATCGACACGCGGATGGACATCAGCCGTTTGTCGCTGGCCGAACTGCGAATTTTGCGCAACGCTTTTGCAGCACGGCAAGGATTCGCCCTGAAAGATGCCGACCTGCGCCATATTTTTATGCAGACATCGTGGTACGACTCGCTCGTTTGGAATCAATACGACATTTCCGACAACCCATCTATCCATCAGTCTTTCAACGACTGGACCTTTTTCAGTGGCTACACCGAATACGACCAGCCAGTGAAACTGACACCTGCCGAGCGAGCCTTCATTCGCAAGATTCAAGACCGCGAACAGGCACTGAATTGGAGCGGTGACAAGAATTTGCCCGAAGGTCATCGTTTTCGCCTCGACAACATCCTGAATCCCTTTCAACTCGAGTCGTTCGACCCGCAACTCAAGGACGCGCTCGGTCGCAATAGTTTTGCCATTGTTCCCGGTCGGAAAGTCCAACTTTTCCACGTTTATGAGAAAAACGACTATTCCGATTTCCCGTCGTTTGTCACCACCGACCTCTACCTGCAACTTTTCCACCTTTATTTCGACTGTATGGTGCGCGAAATGGAGCAGAACGGACTGGCGCAGGCCGTCGAACGCTTCTGTCGGGCGATGAAAGGTCAGACGACCGGTTGGAATCAGGCTTATTTCACGATTGCCGAAGCACTCATCACGGGTGCTCAGCCGCAGGTCGCTAACAACGAATTTCAACAGCAAATTCTCGATGAAATCGGCAAAATTCAACGCTCAGAAGACGATTTTTCAGAATTTCTCGACTATCGACTCGTGAAATTTTCCTATTCGCTCTTCCGTCCGCGAGGCCACTATACCCGCAACGAAACCCTCGGTCGTTATTTCCGTGCGATGATGTGGCTGCAACACGTTCCTTTCGGCACCGACAAGCCCCAACAACTGCAAAACGCCCTGATTCTCGCCGATGTCATTGGGAAAAACGAGGAATTGTGTCGCGTTTATCAGCAACTTTCCGAGCCGATGACCTTCCTGTTCGGCCAACCCGACAACCTCACCATTTTGCAAGTTTATGACGAAATTCAGAAAATTGGCTTGCCCATCGAAAAACTGTTGAAAAACAAGAAAAAAATGGCCGAAATTCGGAAAAATCTCGATGAAATGGGCGAAAATCAGACCCGAATCCGTCCGAAATTTGAATTTACGAGCCACGTGAAAATCAATCTGATGCCGCAACGCTATATGCCTGACGCCGAGGTTTTGAACGAAATGATTGATGCGACGGGAAATCCCACGCGCCGCGGTGTGCCCAGTGGTCTCGACGTGTTTGCCGCCTTGGGCGTGGGAATGGCCGAGCAGATTCTCACGGGCGAAATCAAGGTGCAGGAAGCGTGGCCCGATTTCCAGCCGACCCTGGCGAAGATGAAGGCGAGAATGCAGCAAATCGATTGGAACGAAACGCTGTCGAACCGCTGGCTGAGCGCTCTTGTGGCGATGCAAGACACCGCTTTCTATCTGCACAATATGTATAATCGTGAGCCCGACAACCAACTGCCCGATTTTATGCGAACCGAGCAATGGGCGAAGAAAAACCTCAACACGGCACTTGCCTCGTGGGCCGAGCAGAAACACGACGCGATTCTCTATGCCAAGCAGCCGATGGGTGCCGAATGTGGTTCTGGTGGACCGCCTCACCCTATCGTGAAAGGCTATGTCGAGCCAAACATCGCGTTTTGGAAGCGAGCCGTCGCGTTGAACATCGCCATCGAGGATTTTCTGGAGAAATATCAGTTGAAAACGCCGAAAATCTTGTCTGCCTCCGAGCGAATCAGCGAACTGGCCGAGTTTCTGTTGAATGTTAGCCGAAAAGAGATGAAATGGGGCGGGGGAATCACCGACGAGGAATACAAACAGATAGAAATCATCGGTTCCACCGTTGAATACATCTCGCTCGACCTGATTCGCCAGCCTGACCAGTATCTCGACGGTTGGGACAATGTGGAGGGTGCCGACCGCTCGGTGGCATGCGTGGCCGACGTTTATACCGCCAATGCCGTCAACAATCCGAACAAGTCGATTCTCTACGCCGCGACGGGTCCTGCCTACGAAATCTATGTGGCAGTGGATATTGCGGGCGAACGCTATTTGACGCGTGGCGCGGTGTTGTCGTATCGCGAATTTGAGCGTCCGCTCGGCGAACAACGACTCACCGACGAGGAATGGCAGCAGCAGTTGAAGCAATCGCCCGACCGCGGTGTGCCAGCGTGGATGAAGGAAATCACCTTGCCGCTCGACGAAGAATTGAAAGACAATGAAGAATTTTTTTATAGCTCTGGGTGTTAGCATTTTGTTCACGGGCGACATTCTGCTCGACCGCGGCGTGCGACCGTACCTCGACCGAGGTGGAATGAGTCGTGTGATTCCCGATGAAACCGCCGATTTTCTGCGCTCAGCCGATATTGTAGTGGGCAATTTGGAGTGTCCAGCCACGAGCATCGAGGCCCCAGCGTTCAAGCGATTCGTTTTTCGCACCGAACCGCGTTGGCTCGACAGTCTTCGCGCCTACGGTTTTACCCATTTGAACCTCGCCAACAACCACAGCGTGGATCAGGGGCGGAACGGACTTCGCGACACGCGTCAGAACATCGTCAAGGCCGGACTGGTGCCCGTCGGAGCCGATTCCACGATGGCAGCCGCCTCGCAGGCCGTTTTGCTCGCGTCGTCGCCTCGAAAAGTGTGGTTGCTCGCCAGCAATCGCCTGCCGTTGGAGAGTTTCGCTTATTTGCCCGACCGCGAAAGCGTCAGTCAAGAGCCGTTCGACATGCTGCTCCATCGCGTAAAAACGCTGAAAAACGCCGATTCCACCGCTGTTGTTATCGTTTCGTTGCACTGGGGAGCCGAGCACACGCTGAAGCCTGTGCCGCAGCAGCAACTCGAAGCCCACGCACTCATTGACGCCGGTGCCGATGCCATTGTCGGTCACCACACCCACACGCTGCAAACCATCGAAAAATACCGAGAAAAACCGATTTATTACAGCATCGGCAACTTCATTTTCGACCAAGACAAACCGCTGAATACGCAGGCCTGCGTCGTGCGATTTTTCGTCACGGAAAGCGGTGTTGAGGCCGAAACCATTCCTATAGAAATCAAAAATTGTGCCCCAATCATCCAAAAATCACGAAAAATATGACGAAACATTGTTTGGAAAAATTCCGCTACTGCCCCGTGTGCGGAAGTACTGATTTTCAGGAGAATAACGTGAAAAGCAAGAAATGCCGCGCCTGTGGTTTTACGTATTATTTGAATCCGAGTGCCGCGACGGTGGCGGTGATTGTCCGCGAAAATTCGACCGGTGAGCGCGAGCTTCTCGCCGTTCGCCGCGCCAAAGATCCAGCGAAGGGCACACTCGACCTTCCAGGCGGTTTTTCCGACTTCGACGAGACTTCCGAAGAGGGAGTCATTCGCGAAGTTTTCGAGGAAACGGGCTTGCAAGTTGTTGATACTCAGTTTCTTTTCTCGCTTCCGAACCGTTACGTCTATAGCGGTCTCGAAATTCCGACGATGGATATGTTTTTCCGTTGCGAAGTCGCCGAAATCGAGGGTGCCCACGCGATGGACGATGCCGCCGAACTGCTCTGGATTCCGCTCGACAAGGTCAATCCCGACGATTTCGGCTTGATTTCCATTCGCAAGGGAGTCGAAATGCTTTTGCCAATCCTCAAAAACGGCTGAAAATAGTCGAATCAGAATCGTAAATAAAGTTAAAAAACCGATGAATCGGGTGAAATTCGAGGTTTTTAGACTAATTTTGCAAGACAATGTGTGCAGTCATAGAGAATGGAATGGATTAACGGACTTTTCACCACGCCATCGGCTTTGCAGACGGTGGTTGTGCTGTCGCTGATTTGCTCGGTGGGACTTGCCTTAGGAAAAGTGCGCATCGGCGGAATTTCGCTGGGCGTGGCTTTCGTGTTTTTCATCGGCATTCTGGCCGGACATCTCGGTCTTCGCGTCGATGCGCAGATGCTCGACTATGCCCAGACTTTCGGCTTGGTCGTGTTTGTTTATATGCTCGGACTGCACGTTGGCCCCAACTTTTTCGGTTCGCTGCGTCACGAGGGCATGGAACTCAACCTGTGGAGTTTCGCCATCATTGCCATCGGCACGCTGATGACGCTCGGCATGGTGGCACTGACGAGCGTGAGCCTGCCCGACTTGGCCGGTGTGCTCTGCGGTGCCACGACGAATACGCCGGCGCTCGGTGCCGCTCAACAAGCCCTTTCACAACTCGGAATTCCGTCGGGTTCGGCGGCTTTGGCCACGGCAGTGACCTATCCGCTCGGTGTGCTCGGCGTGATAATCGTCATGGTGCTGATTCGGCGCTTTTTCGTGAAGCCCGAAGACCTTGAACTGCGCCACGACGAGGCCGAAGACAAGACCTACATCGCGCAATATGTCATTGTCAATCCCGCTTTGGACGGGAAAAGCGTCGCGGAAGTGTCGGCGTTGTCGCATCTGCATTTTGTGATTTCGCGTATCTGGCGCGACCGACAAGTGCTTGTGCCACAGGCAGATACGATGATGAAACTCCACGATAACATCATGGTGGTGACGAACAAAGACGACGCTTCGGCACTCGAAATGCTGTTTGGCGAAAAGTCGGAAACCGACTGGAACGAAGAGAAAATCGACTGGAACCACGTCGATTCGAAGGTCGAGAGCCGAATTTTGGTGCTTTCGCGACGCGTTTTGAACGGTAAACGGCTCGGACAACTGCAACTCCGCCACACTTACGGCGTGAATGTCAGTCGGGTGACGCGTGGCGACGTGAAACTGCTGGCGACCGACTCGCTGCGACTGCAATATGGCGACCGCCTTGTCGTCGTGGGCGAACCGAAAGCCCTCGACCAAGTGGAAAGTTTCCTCGGAAATGCCGTGCAGACGCTCCACGAGCCGAATGTGGCAGCCATTTTCCTCGGTATCATCCTCGGTTTGGCGCTCGGCACGATTCCCCTGTCGCTGCCAGGAATGTCGGCACCTGTCAGACTCGGCATCGCCGGCGGTCCGATTATCATGGGCATCATCGTCGGGTCGCTCGGTCCGCGTGTCCATTTCATCAGTTACACCACGCGCTCAGCCTCGCTGATGCTCCGTCAGTTGGGACTTTCGCTCTACCTCGCCTGCCTCGGCCTCGACGCCGGTCGCGATTTCTTCCAAACCGTGTTGCGTCCCGAGGGTGTGCTGTGGATTGGCTTGGGCTTCCTGCTCACCGTCGTTCCCATTCTGATTGTCGGTCTGGCCGCCCTGCGCACACGCCGCTACGATTATGGTACGATTTGCGGCATTCTCTGCGGTTCGATGGCCAATCCGATGGCACTCGGCTACGCTGCCGACACGACGAAGGGCGACGCTTCAAGCATTGCCTACGCGTCGGTCTATCCGCTTGGAATGTTCATCCGCGTCATCATCGTGCAAATGCTCATCGTTTTCCTCGCTTAGCGTCGTGAAAATGTTAGAGTTTGTTATAATTTGCGCCACTTTCTTTGTAAAATAGGGAAAAATGCCTATTTTTGCAGCCCATAATACATTGAATGACAAATCAATAAAAACCATAAGACGATGAAAAAATTATTTTTGACTTTGGTCGTTGCAGTCGCCACGGTGATGACTGCCAACGCAAGCGGGTATGAATATTTGACCATCCAGAAGAGCGATGGTACAATGATTTCGCTGGCCTCGAGTGGCCTGACGATTACGTTTGAAAACGGCAATTTGATTGCGACGCAAAACGGAGAGACGACAACGCTCGAACTGAACAGTCTGAGCAAGATGTTCTTCGCGGAAACAACCGACATTCAAATGCCTTCCAACGCCTTGGAAACGGGCGATGTCTTTGACCTGCAAGGTCGTCGTGTCGCATCGAAAATGCAGTTGAAAAACCTTCAAAATCAACTTCCGAAGGGTTTTTATATCGTGAAAAACGGCCAAAAAACCGTGAAAGTGACCATCAAATAAGAAAACAGTCGAATGATGAAATATTTTTACACCATTTTGCTCGCTGTGCTGACACTTCCTGTCGGCGCACAGACTTTGAATGTGAAAACAGGTCAGGTGACCTATCGTTTTAACTCTGATACGACGGGCGACATGCCCTTCACCGACGGCACAACGCTCACCATCGTGGGCAAGACGTTTCCCATTGCCGACATCACGAACATCGTCGTCAATGAAACAGCAGTTACCAACAGCAATGTCAGCGTCAGTTATGAAGGCGCGACGGCCTCGGTCGTTGTGTCGGGCGACATTGCGAAATACCTCACGGTGACGGTTTCGGGTGCCGATGTCAGCGTCGTGCAAGACCCCTCGCTGCAAAGCGAAGTGACCTACACGTTGTCGGGTTCGTCGTCGAACGGTTCGTTTACGACCAACGGCGACTTTAAAATCAACCTTATCATGCGCGCACTGACGCTGACGAGCAGCAACGGACCTGCCGTCAACGTTCTCAACGGAAAGGCCAACCACGTGGTTCTCGTCGGCGACAATTCACTGAGCGACGCGGCGGGCGGCATCCACTCGGCCACGCTCTATTTCGACGGTCATCCCACCATTTCGGGTGCAGGAACACTCACGCTGCGCGGATTAACGAAGCACGCCCTCGCCACCGACGAGCATTTCCTGCTCTCAGGCGGCACCATCAACGTGGCGCAGGCCGTCGGCGATGGTTTCCACATCAACGAGCGCTTCCAGATGGACGGCGGCACGGTGAACATCACGGCGGCTGGCGACGGTATCGACGTGGAATTTCGCGGTGTGAACAAAGGAACGAAAGACCTATATCCGAAAAACGGTTTCATCGAACTGAATGGCGGCACGCTGACCGTTGCGACGAATGGCATCGCCACGAAAGCTATCAAAGCCGATAGCACCATCGTCATCGTTGGCGGAAACATCACCGCCACGACTTCGGGCAATTCCACCTACGACAGCCTGAAGAAAGACACGTCGAGTCCCTCGGCAGTGAAGGCCGGCGGTGCTTTCACGATGACAAACGGCAAACTCATCGCCACAAGCACCGGTTCGGGCGGCAAGGGCATCAACGCCACCGACGACGTGACGATTTCGGGTGGCAACGCCTACATCACTACGACGGGTTCGCTCTACGAATATGGTTCGCTCGACTCTAAACCGCAGGGCATCAAGTCTGACGGCAACATCATCATTTCGGGTGGTCAGGTTTTCGTTTGCGCAGGCGACGAAGACAGCAAGGCAACATCGTTCAAACCCGGCAAAGACGGCATTTTCGTCATCAACGCTGGCACGCTCATGGGTGTTTCGGCCAAGATGCCGACCGTCGATTCCTCTTCGAAGCAAACTTCAACGAAATATACGAAAGTGAATGTCGTTGGCGGACAGACACTGAGTTACAACGACGTGACCTACACCGTGCCTGCGAACTATAACATTTCAGCGGGCAATGTCATCGTGTCGAAAGGTTCAACCACCGTCTTTTCAGGTGCTCCCAAGCGATAATTTATTCAAAAATAAAATAGTTAAAACAAAATTCGTATGAAAAAAGTATTGACGACGGCGCTCGTGCTCGCATTGACCAGCATGACCGCAAGTGCACAACTCTTGTACAAAATTTCGGGCAACGGTTTGGAAAAACCCTCGTACATCATCGGTACGCACCACTTGGCCAACGTGGGTTTTGTCAATCAAATCAACGGCGTGACCGAAGCCCTGACCGAAACCGACCAAGTCTATGGCGAACTGATTTGGGACACAATGACCAACATCGACAGCCTGAAAGCCGTGCAGAACGCCATGACGCTGCCTGCCGGAAAAACCATCAAAGACTATCTCACACCCGATGAATACAAGCGTCTCGACGCATTCATGGTCGCCAAAATGGGCACGGGCTTGAGCAATCCGATGGTGGCTTCGAAAATGGGCAACCTGACACCGATGGCACTCGTCACGCAGTTCCAACTGCTGCTCTATATGACGAAGCACATGGGCGAATTCGATCCGTCGAGCACTTTTGACCAGTATTTCCAGGCTCAGGCGAAGAAAAACGGACTTCCCTGCGGTGGTTTGGAGACCCTTCAGAAGCAAATCAACGTGCTTTACACGGGCAAGCCGATGAGTCGGCAGGTCGAGGAACTGATGTGCTTCATCGACAACGAAAATTTCAATTCGCAGATGATGGAAGACCTCACTTCGGCCTTCTATGCACAAAACCTTGAGACGCTGAAGCAGGTGATGGACCGCAAACTCGGCGGCAAATGCGACTCGACGCCCGAAGAGGAAGACATGCTCATCAACAACCGCAACGCCGACTGGGTGGCTAAAATGCCTGGAATCATGACTTCGAAGCCGACCTTCTTCGCTGTTGGTGCGGCTCACCTCCCTGGCGACAAGGGCGTTTTGCAACTGCTGCGCAACGCCGGTTACACCATTGAAGGAGTACGATAAGTGTCGAAACGGAGCGACGAACTCTTAGCTCACATTCGTGAGGGACGGACGATGACGCGAAACGAAAAGCTTCGCCTCATCGTCAGTCTTTCTATACCCTCGATTCTGGCGCAAATCTCCGCGACGGTGATGTTTTTCATCGATGCGGCGATGGTCGGCCACCTCGGAGCGCGTGCCACGGCGGCCATCGGCCTTGTCGAATCGACCACGTGGCTCATGGGCGGCTTGGCTTCGGCTGCGTCGCTCGGTTTTTCGGTGCAAGTCGCCCATTTCATCGGTGCCAACGACTTCGAAGCCGCTCGGCGCGTGCTCAGGCAGTCGCTGGTGTGCTGTTTCTTGTGGAGTCTGATGATTTCACTCGTCTGCATCGCCATCCACAACCACCTTCCCTATTGGCTCGGCGGTACGGAGGAAATCGCCCACGATGCCTCGCTCTACTTCGTTTTAATCGGTGTCTTCGGCATTTTCTTCCAGATGGAAGGCTTGGGCGGCTCGATGCTGAAAAGCTCGGGCAATATGAAAATTCCGTCGATTCTGAACATCATGATGTGTGTGCTCGACGTTGTTTTCAACTACTTTTTCATTTACATCTTCGACATGGGCGTGAAAGGTGCGGCGCTGGGAACGGGACTGGCCGAACTGATTACCGCCATTCTGATGCTGTATTTCCTGCTCGTGCGGTCGGAAATACTGTCGTTGAAAGGTCGTCGCGGGTCGTTTTTTCCGAAGGCCGAAACGGTGAAAACCGCCTTCAAAATCGGTGCTCCGATGGCATTGCAACACGTTTTGAACGGTGGTGCATACGTCGTCAGCACGATGATTGTAGCACCCCTCGGAACCATCGCCATCGCCGCCAATTCGCTCGCCATTACAGTCGAAAGTCTCTGCTATATGCCTGGATTCGGCATTGCTGAGGCTGCCACGACCCTCGTCGGACAGAGCATCGGCGCCGGTCAGCGGATGCTGACGCGGTCGTTTGCCTACATGTCGGTGGGGTTGGGCATCGCCATCATGACCGTGATGGGCGTTTTCATGTGGGTTTTCGCGCCCGAACTCATCGCGTGGATGTCGCCCGTCGATGAAGTCATTGCGCTGGGCGCACAAGTCTTGCGCATCGAGGCGTGGGCCGAACCGATGTTTGCCGCGTCGATTGTCGCCAATGGCGTGTTCATCGGCGCTGCCGACACGCTGAAACCCGCTATCATGAGCCTCACGTCGATGTGGTGTGTGCGCCTGTCGCTGGCCGCTCTGCTTGCCCGCGACTACGGACTTCCCGGCGTTTGGATGGCAATGGCCATCGAACTGACGCTGCGCGGAATCATGTTCCTCGTTCGTCTTTTCGGAGAAAAATGGAATCGTCACCATCTTCCATCGAAATTGTAATTTTTTTCCTAAAAAAATGAAAAAAAGTTGGAAAAATCGAATTTTATGCATTTTTTTTTGTATTTTTGCAGCAAATTTTGATGAATTATGAGAGAAATGAAAAAAAATCACCCATTAGAATTGATGTCCGACGAAATTGAACGTCGCGGATTAGTAGTTATTGACAACGTAACGAGGATGCCGATTTACAATGAGCCCTATGTCTCGCCTCACCTTGTTGTGTGCCTGTGCCATCGCGGTTCGATGCGCGGTAAATACGACATGCGCAACATCGAATGGCACCCCCACGACATTGCCGCTGTCTATCCCAACCACGTGATTGTGGGCGAAGACACCAGTTCCGATTTTCTGGTGTCGCTCGTGGTGATTTCTGCAAAGTTTTGGGAGAAATTCCGCACGTGCTATTCGTTCCGCACCCATTTTGAAGTGCAGATGAACCCCTCGTTCAGCGTCACCGACGACCAGTATTACTGTTTTACGAACATTTACCGAACGCTCAACACCATCAGCATGATTGATGCGCCCGAGCGCGACGAAATCTTGATTTCTCAAATCCACACGCTGGCGTTGCTGATGAATTTCTATAAAATGCAAAATGGTAGCAAGGAACCAGAAAGTGTCAATGCCAGCAAGCAGTTGGTGGCACGATTCTACGACGAACTCGTGAAGAATTTCCGCACGAGTCGCGAGGTGAGTTACTACGCCGACCTGCTTTGTCTGTCGCCCAAATATTTTGGCACTGTCATCAGAAAAGAGACGGGCGTGGGAGCCGGCGAATGGATTTCTCGCTACGTCATCACGCAGGCCAAAACGATGTTGCGCAGTAGAATGGACCTCTCCATCCAGCAAATCAGTTTCGACCTCGGTTTCCCCAACCAGACGATTTTCTCCCACTATTTCAGAAACCACACGGGAATGTCGCCGAAAGACTATCGGAAGAGCGATGCCATCGTTTGACAGAATGATTTCAACAAGATAAGAAAATGCCGAAACGCTTGAAAGGGAGTAGGCTCCATCTATCAAAATTGAGAAAAGATGAATACTGAAGAAATCAAGAACATGGAAGAGAAGGTTGAGGACGCTGTTGCCGAAACCGCTGAAAATGTTTGCGAATGCGCTGAAAACGCTTGCGAATGTGCTGAAAAAGAAGCTTGCGAATGCGCTGAAAACGCTTGCGATTGCGCTGAAAAGGCCGTAGAAGACGTCAAGGAAGAAGTTGCTGAAAATGTCGAGGAAACCAAAGACGCCATCGCCGATAAGGTTGAGGAAGCCAAGGAAAAAATTGGCGAGGCAGTCGATTCCATCAAGGACAAAGTCAACGACGTCATCGACGACATCAACAAGAACGAGACTGTGCAAGCCGTGCGCGAAAAGGCAGAAGAAGCCGTTGATACCGTTCGCGAGAAAGTGAGCGATGTCATCGACGACCTCAGCAAGAACGAAACTGTGCAGGCCGTGAAGGAAAAGGCTGGCGAGGCAGTTGAAACCGTCAAGGACAAAGTTGGCGATATGCTCGACGACCTCAGCAAGAACGAGTCGGTGCAGGCCGCTAAGGAAAAAGTCAGCGAGACCATCGAACAGGCTGCTCAGGAGGTGAAGAAAAGCAACCTCTTCGGCAAACTGAAGGGATGGCTCGGACTGAAGTAATTTATTAAGATAAAAATTTGACAATGAAAAAGTTTTTAGCAACCATTCTCCTATCATTCACTGTGATAGGAGGAGTTTTCGCGCAGTCGAGTGAACCTCTTTCCGAACTCACCAACCAAATGATGAGCATGTCAACCGATTATGCTCAGACGCTGACGACGGGTCAGTGGTATGTGATGTTCGACCGTGGCACGCAGCCCAACAAGCACGGCTACGTCTATGAAAGGGCCTCGTCGCACACGCTTTACAACACAGCGACGGCTCCGAACGGCATGGCATCGGCCAATGCCCATTACCTGATGCGACTCGTCGATGCCGGCGACGGCAAATTCTACATCCAGACGGGTCTGGGTAACTACATCGGAACCATCAACCATCGTGAAAACGTGCCCGTGACGGCTCAGCCGCAGGAGAAACTCATCGTCGAGAAAATTGCCGCCACAGCCGGCCATTTCTACGTGCAAAGCAGTTCTACCAACGTGGTTCTCAATGCCAACGACGTGGGCAGCGGCGACGCCACAGTGGTGGGTTGGAACTCGACCGTTCCGACGGAAATCAATGGCAACAACGACTTTGCCTTCTTCCCCGTAACGCTGACCGAAGTTGATGAGAGCATCGCCCTGTTTGAGGGCAATGTCACCGTCAAGCGTGGCTATCAGACCTGTGGACGCGGCAACACCAATTCGCTGATGCTCCGTATGGATGTCGAACCGATTCAAACCATCACCGACGCCACCTTCACCGTGAGCCTAAACGCCACGACAAGGGCAAACATCAGCAGTCTCTACATCTACGAGACCAATTCCACGGAATTCATCGCCAACATTCCGTCGTCGCCGCTGGGCACCACCGACGAAATCGGCAGCACTGCCAGCGTCAACATCGGCAGAGTGACCGCCGGCAAGCACTATTTCTGGCTTTGCGCCACGGTGAAAGACGATGCGGAACTCGAAAAAATCCTCGAGGCCAATCTGACGAAGATTTCCTACACTTGCGCTGGTAAAACGAACGAACTCAACGTGGCGTCGGTTGGCAAACCTGCACGTCAGGGCATGAAGGTGTTCGACCAGCAGCATTTCGTGTTCCGTCCGACGAGCGACAACTGCCGTTTCTATCGCATTCCTGCGATGATTGTTGACCAAAACGGCGACATCGTCGTGTCCATCGACAAGCGCTACAACAGCAATGCCGACCTCGGCGGCCATAAAATCGACGTGATTTCGATGCGCAGTGAAGACGGCGGTCGCACGTGGAAAAACAAGGTGAACGTGGCAGTGGGCGACGGCTATACGGAGGCCTACTACGGTTACGGCGACCCGGGTTTGGCACGCGCTGAAAATGGCGACCTGATTTGTCTGATGGCAGCCGGTAGCAAGCGCTGGGGTGCCGACAACACCAACGGTATGAAATACACCGGTCTGGCCATTAGTAGCAACAACGGAAAGTCGTGGACGCTGACGAAAAACCTCTTCACTTCGTCGAAATTCTACGACGAATACAGCAGCGACGGCAAGTTTAGCATGTCGAACTATTTCACGACTTCGGGCAAGGGCCTGACCACCAACGACGGTGTCATCATGTTTGCGACAAACTGCCGTAAAGTGGGCGAAGGAACGAACCTCGTGTGCATCATCTATTCGACCGATAACGGAAACTCGTGGCGTCTGAGCAAATCGACGGCTTACACGGGCGGCGACGAGTCGAAACTCGAACAGCTCAACGACGGCAGCCTGCTGCTCAGCGTGCGCCAGAGCGGAAATCGCGGTTGGAACACCGCCACCTACTCGAAAAATGCCGATGGAACGGTGACTTTCAAGTGGGGATCGCAGTATCGCACGGACGACATTTGGGGTAACGCCTGCAACGCCGACATCCTCTACTACAAGCGCAGAACGGTCGATGGAAAGGACATCATGCTCCATTCGTACATCAACACGAACGGACGTGAAAGCCTGCAGATGACGATGAGCCTCGATGGCGGAAAATCGTGGACGAATGTCTATAACATCCAGCCCAATGGTTCGTGCTATTCGACAATGGTGAAACTGCCCAACGGCAATGTTGCCCTGCTCTACGAAGATGAGTCGTACAGTGCCGATAACGGCTACGCCATCAACTTCGTGACGATTACCGAGGAGCAAATTCTCGCGTGGTACGACGAAATCAAGGGCGATGTCGAGAATCCGACGGTGAAAGTTGTGGAACACGGCAACGACAATGGCTCGGCACCTTGGGTGACATGGCAGGAGACCATCACTGGCAACTGGGCGAAGAAATTCACCACGACGACCGCCTCTGGTCTGTCGGGAGTGGTGGTTACGATGGGTCACAACGCTTTCAACCGCCAGACGAGTTACGGACAGCGTGTGGTGTGCATCAAACCGTCGGCTGCCGGAGCGCAAAACGACGTTTTCACGATTACCGCGCCCGAGGGCTATCTGATCGAGAGTTACAGCATCGGCGGCTATTTCAACACGAGTGCCGAAACCTACACGCTGACAGCTGAAAACGGTTCGAGCGTCGAACTCAACAAGAACAAATCGCAGCAGAATCCGCCCAATTTCCTGACGATGGATGTCAATGCGAAGAGCACGACGGTCAGGATGTCGAACAACAATTCGACGAACAACAGCTATGCGATTATCACGCAGTTCATCGTCAAGTTGAAATTAGACGACACTTCGGCCATCGGCGACGCCATTCGCCACGAAACCCCTGCCGACAACGCCATCTACGACCTGCAAGGTCGCCGCGTGACGCAGTCGGGCAAGTTGCCGAAGGGCATCTACGTGCAGCAAGGACGGAAGTTTGTAGTGAAGTAAACTTCGATTCTTGGAAAGAAAAAAGTCTCAGTTTGCGCTGAGACTTTTTTTTATTGAAATCGACAGGATTATTTGATAATATCCTTCAACATCATGTCAAAAATGAGGACGGAATGACCGGGAACGCCTGCCGACGAATTGCCTGCGGTTCCGTAGCCCAGATTGGCGGGAATATAGACTTCCCAGCGGTCGCCGCAGTGCATCTGCTGAAGGGCAGTGGCAAAGCCGTCAACGATGTTGCTCGAGA
>Ga0256404_1002737_pt1 | contig 38001 bp, 38 predicted proteins | sample RumenRJG_01DNA_FD_185990 | JGI IMG/M metagenome (GOLD analysis project Ga0256404, IMG submission 185990) | Bovine rumen microbial communities from Lethbridge, Alberta, Canada - RJG_01 | ecosystem: Host-associated > Mammals > Digestive system > Stomach > Rumen | place: Canada: Alberta | collected...
TATCCATAAGGAAGGTAAAGCCGGTAAGGGTGCTAAGAAGTAATAAAAGGAGAGAATTACTATGGTTAAAAAGCTTGACAAGGCTAAGGCAAGAGCCAAGAGACACGCAAGAGTCCGCAACAAGATCTGCGGTACAGCTGAGTGTCCTCGCCTTAATGTATTCCGCTCCTCTAAGCATATCTATGCACAGATCATAAACGACGAGACAGGCGTAACACTTTGTGCAGCATCATCAATGTCGAAGGATTTTGACGGCAAGGGCAGCAACAAGGAAGGCGCACGCAAGGTCGGAGAGATGATCGCTTCAGCGGCTAAGGCAAAGGGAATCGAGAATGTAGTATTTGACAGAGGCGGCTTTCTTTACCACGGACGTGTTCAGGAGTTAGCAGACGGAGCCCGTGAAGGCGGACTTAAGTTCTAAATAAGGAGGGTATACATTTGGCTTTAATAGATGCTTCAACATTGGAACTTAGCGAAAAGGTAGTTGCGATCAACAGAGTATCCAAGACTGTAAAGGGTGGTCGTATCTATAAGTTTGCAGCACTGGTTGTTGTAGGCGACGGAAACGGCATCGTAGGCTTCGGAATCGGAAAGTCCGGAGAAGTTCCGGATGCGATCCGTAAGGGAATCGAGGACGCTAAGAAGAATCTTATAAAGATCTCACTCAAGGGAACAACAATCCCTCATGAGATCGTTGGAAAATATGGCGCAGGCGCAGTTCTTATGAAGCCGGCTGCTCCCGGTACCGGAGTTATCGCAGGCGGTCCTGTGAGATCGGTAGTAGAGATGGCAGGAATCAAGGATATCAGAACAAAGTCACTTCGTTCAAACAATCCTTGCAACGTAGTAAGAGCTACACTGGCAGGTCTTGCAGCAGTGAGAAGTCTTGACGAGATCGCTGCAAAGAGAGGCAAGGCTGCAAAAGAAATTGTAGGCTAAGGAGGAATAACAGATGGCAAACCTGAAAATCGAACTGGTCAAGAGCTTGAACGGTAGAAGCGCAAAGCAGATCGCCACTGCAAATTCTCTTGGTCTGAGAAAAATTGGTGACACAACAGATCAGCCTGACAACCCACAGACACAGGGTAAGATCAAGGTCGTATCTCACCTTATAAAAGTAACCCAAGCTTAAGCAAGGAGGTGCAATACAAATGAAACTGCACGAATTATCACCTATGCCCGGCTCAAACGTAGAGAGCAAGCGTAAGGGCAGAGGGCATGGTTCCGGAAACGGAAAGACAGCCGGCAAGGGTCACAAGGGACAGAAGGCACGTTCCGGCGGCTCGATCAGACCGGGTTTTGAAGGCGGTCAGACAGCACTGGCTCGAAGGATCCCTAAGCGTGGATTCAACAATATATTTGCAACAAAGTACGCAGTTATCAATGTTTCGGATCTTGAAATGTTCAACGACGGTATCACCGTTGACGCAGAGCTGCTCAAGGCAAGCGGACTTGTTAAAAAGGAGCTTGATGGCATCAAGGTGCTTGGAAACGGAGAGCTTACTAAGAACCTTACCGTAAAGGCTGCCAAGTTCTCGGCAGCAGCCAAGGAAAAAATCGAAAAGGCAGGCGGGAAGGCAGAGGTGATGTAATTGTGATAGAGACATTTCGTAATGCCTGGAAAATACCGGACTTAAGGAAAAAACTCATATTTACATTCTTCATCATCGTTATATACAGAGTGGGCGGTACGGTACCCGTTCCGTTCCTTGATTCAGCAGCACTGAAGAGCTGGTTTGAACAGAGCGAAAACACAGGTAACTTCTTTAGTTATCTTAACGTGCTCTCCGGAGGAAACTTCTCCAAAGCAACTCTTCTGGCACTGTCTGTTTCACCGTATATCAATGCACAGATCATAATTCAGCTTCTCACCTACGCCCTTCCTCCGCTGGAAAGGCTTGCACACGAAGGCCCCGAAGGCAGGAAGAAACTGGACAAGATCACAAAGTATTTTGCTTTGCTGATCGCTATATTCCAGGGCTGGGCATACTACCTCACACTTTCAAAGGCAGGCGCAGTCGTTTATACAGACGGCTTTGCAAAGGTCTTTGCAGAGATAGTTATTATCACTTGCTTCACAGCAGGTGCTTCAATGACCATCTGGCTTGGTGAGGAGATCAACGCAAAGGGTATCGGAAACGGTATCTCAATGCTGTTGTTTGCAGGTATCATCGCAAGAGGTCCGGCAGCAGTTATCGGACTTGTACAGCTGATGCAGACCGGCAACGCAAAGAATATGATCCTTGTTCCGATCATTATTATTGTTTTCATTCTGATGATAGCATTTATCATCTTTATGAATGAGGCGGAAAGAAGAATCCCGATCCAGTACGCAAAAAGAGTAGTGGGAAGGAAACAGTACGGCGGACAGAATACGTTTATTCCGGTCAAGATAGCAATGAGCGGCGTTTTGCCTATCATATTCGCTATGGCGTTCGTATCACTTCCTTCAACACTGGAAATGTTTATAAAGCCAAATCCGGGCTCGTTCTATGACAAGTTCCTGAGCTGGTTCAGCTATACACATCCGGTGTACGCTATAATTTATTTCCTGCTGATAATCGGATTTAACTATTTCTATGTTTCAATGCAGTATAATCCTGTTGAGATAGCTAACAACCTGAGACAGAATAACGGCGGTATCCCCGGAATCAGACCCGGTAAACCCACATCCGATTATATCAAGAGGATCCTGGGCAAGATCACATTGGTCGGTGCTATATTCCTGGGCGTAATAGCTATATTCCCGATCATCTTTACAGCTATCACAAAGATGAACATTGCAATGGGCGGTACTTCCATCCTTATCGTTGTGGCAGTTGCCCTTGAAACAGTTCGTACAATGGAGTCACAGATGATGATGCGTCATCATAAGGGATTCCTGGAATAACCCCCGAGTTTTTGTAAGGCAGTAGTTTTTGAAAATGGATAATTCAAAATGAGCTTTGTGTAAAGCACAGAGCAAAACCTATAAAACCACGAAAGGAGGATATATCCCCTTTTTAAAGGGATATAGTTAAAGTATGAACATTATTCTTTTAGGAGCTCCCGGTGCCGGAAAAGGCACACAGGCAGAGGTTATGTGCAAAGAGCTTGGTATCCCTACCATCTCCACAGGAAATATGCTCCGTGCAGCTGTAAAGGCAGGCACAGAGTACGGTCTTAAAGCAAAGGCTGCAATGGATGCAGGTGCGCTTGTGTCTGACGATATCGTTATCGGTATCCTCAAGGACAGGATCGCAGAGCCTGATGCACAAAACGGATTTATTCTCGACGGCTTCCCAAGAACAGTTCCTCAGGCTGAGGCTCTGGATAACATGGGCGTTCAGATCGACAAGGTAATCGAGCTTGCTGTTGAGGATGAAAAAATAAAGAGCAGACTTTCAGGCAGAAGAGTTTGTCTGGACTGCGGCGCAACATATCACGTTGTTACCAAGGCTCCAAAGGTCGAGGGAGTGTGTGATGTTTGCGGAAAAGAGCTTGTTATCAGAAAGGATGACGAGCCGGCAACAGTAATCAGCAGACTTGAAACATATCACAAGACCACCGCTCCGCTGGTAGATTATTACTCCAAGCAGGGCAAGTTGGTAACAGTTCATGGAACAGATTCCGTAGCAGAGACTAACGATCTGGTGCTTGCTGCACTCAAGGGTTGAGCCGCTGCATAGAAAGGTCAAAAAGGCATAAATAATGATATGTGTCAAATCCAATAAAGAAATAGAGAAGATGCGTAAGGCGGGGCAGATCACCGCCGGCGCTCTGATCGCTGCGGGCGAGGCACTCAGACCGGGTATGACTACCCTGGAGCTTGATAAGGTCGCCCACAGATATATCACATCTCACGGTGCAAAGCCAAGCTTTCTTGGCTACGGCGGGTTTACAGGCTCAGCTTGTATTTCCATAAACGATGAGGTGATACACGGGATACCCGGACCGAGAAAGATCTGCCAGGGTGATATAGTATCGGTGGATGTGGGAGCGTATATAGACGGCTACCACGGGGATTCCTGCAAGACCTTTGCCTGCGGAGAGGTTTCTGATGAGGCTAAGGCGCTTATGAAGTCAACCGAGGAAAGTCTTTATCTTGCAATAGATATGGTCAAGCCCGGCGTAAGACTGGGAGATCTCGGTGCGGCTATCGCAAAATACAACGAGGATAACGGTTACTCTGTTGTTAGAGAGTTTGTGGGACATGGCGTTGGAAAGGATCTTCACGAAGATCCGGAGGTGCCTAACTACGGCAAGGCAGGACACGGTATCAGACTGGTGGCGGGAATGGTAATTGCCATCGAGCCGATGATAAACCAGGGAACTGCAAAAGTGTATCAGCTGGACGACGGCTGGACGATAAAAACCGCAGACGGCAAGCTCTCAGCTCATTTTGAGCATACGATTGCTGTTACCCAGGACGGTGCGGTCATTCTGACCAGACCGTGAGAAGGGAAAGGCATCGTGGAGATCGTTAAAGGCTCTTTGGTGAGGGCGTGTGCAGGTCGTGACAAAGGCTCCCTTTTCGTTGCAGTGGGGGTCCACGACGGTTTGGTATTTATCTGCGACGGCAGGACAAGGAAACTTGAAAAGCCCAAGCGGAAAAATCGCAAACACATTTCACCTATACACGTAACTATCAGCACCGAAGGGTTGACAAATAAAAAGTTAAGAAAACTGATAAGTCAGTACATGACCCGGTCTGACTGTCAGCTGACCGAAGACCTTTGAACGAGGAGGTATTTTAATGTCAAAGGAAGATGTTATCGAGCTTGAAGGCACAGTTGTGGAGGCACTGCCGAATGCAACATTCCAGGTAGAGCTTTCTAACGGTCATAAGATCCTTGCCCATATTTCCGGCAAGCTTCGTATGAACTACATTAGGATCGTTCCCGGGGATAAGGTAACGGTCGAAATGTCACCGTATGATCTGACAAAGGGCAGGATCACCTGGAGATCCAAGTGATCGTATCCAAAAGTCGGAACAATGCAGATGAAACAAGAGGAGGTATTTCAATGAAAGTAAGACCTTCAGTTAAGCCTATTTGCGAGAAGTGCAAGGTTATCAAAAGAAAGGGTAAGATCATGGTGATCTGCCAGAACCCAAAGCATAAACAAAGACAGGGCTAACAAACCAATAATGGAGGTGCAGCTAAACAATGGCTCGTATTGCTGGTATTGACCTGCCAAGAGATAAAAGAATAGAGGTAGCTCTTACTTATATCTACGGCATAGGTCAGAAGACTGCTACAAAGATCGTCAAGGAAACAGGCGTTGATCCGGACATTCGTGTCAAGGATATGAACGAGGACGACGTAGCAAAGCTTCGTGAATATATTGATCATAATTTGACAGTTGAGGGTGACCTCAGAAGAAATGTGGCTCTTAACATCAAGAGACTTACAGAGATCGGCTGCTATCGTGGTATCCGTCACCGCAGAGGACTTCCTGTGCGTGGACAGAGAACCAAGACAAACGCAAGAACACGTAAGGGTCCGGTTAAGACCATCGCAAACAAGAAGAAGTAAGGGAGGGTGTGAACAATGGCTCAACCTAAAAAAAAGGTAACGACTATCCGTCGCCGCCGTGAAAGAAAAAATATCGAACAGGGACAGGTTCATATCCAGTCTACTTTCAACAACACTATCGTAACCATTACCGATATGCAGGGCAACGCTATCTCATGGGCATCTGCAGGCGGACTTGGATTCAGAGGCTCAAAGAAGTCTACTCCGTTTGCTGCACAGACCGCTGCTGAGACTGCTGCGAGAGCTGCAAAGGAGCATGGTCTGAAGATAGTTGAGGTATATGTAAAGGGACCGGGTGCAGGAAGAGAGGCTGCTATCAGAGCTCTCCAGTCCGAGGATCTTGAGGTAAGACTTATCAAGGACGTTACTCCAATTCCTCACAACGGATGCCGCCCGCCTAAGAGAAGAAGAGTATAATCACAATTTGAGTTATCAGTTTACTCAAAGTCAGGTAAGCAAAAAAGCTAAGGCCTGATACAACATTAAAAACGGAGGAATTTACTATGGCAGTAAATAGAGAACCAATACTCAAGAGATGTAAGGCTCTGGGTATCAGCCCAATGGTTATGGGCGTTGCTAAGGAAACAAAGCGTGATCCTAACGCTAACAAGAGAAGAAAAGTATCCGAGTACGGACTTCAGCTCAAGGAGAAGCAGAAGCTCAAGTTTATCTATGGAATGCTTGAAAAGCCTTTCTATCACTATTTTGAGCTTGCTCAGAAGATGGAGGGACAGGCAGGTGCAAACCTTATCACACTTCTTGAGTCAAGACTTGACAACATCGCTTTCAGAATGGGCATGGCTATGACCAGAAGAGAAGCACGTCAGCTGGTAGTTCACGGACATTTTCTTGTTAACGGCAAGAGAGTGGACATTCCTTCTTACAGAGTAAGAGTTGGCGATGTTATCTCCCTGAAGGAGAACAGCAAAAAGAGCGAAAAGTTCAAGCAGATCATCGAGGCAACGGCAGGAAGAACAACTCCTACATGGCTTGATGTGGACAAGGAAAAGCAGACCGCAAAGGTGACCCGTTTGCCCGTTAAGGAAGACCTTGACTACGAGATCGAGGAGCATCTGATCGTCGAGCTGTATTCTAAGTAATACACACAGTCCTATGGTTCAAAAGCTTGTGAGAATATTTCTCATAAGTTTTTTGAAGGACATGGCGAAAACCTAAACACATCAACCGAATAACAACAAACAGTTAGAACACAGGGAGGGTTTTAAATGCTTGAAAAAATAGAGAAGCCTAAGATCGAAACGCCTGAGCTTCGCCCAAACGGAACCTATGGCAAGTTTGTTTTAGAGCCGCTGGAGCGTGGCTATGGTATCACTCTTGGAAATAGTCTGAGACGTGTACTGCTCTCCTCATTGCCGGGTGTTGCCGTTACATCTGTAAAGATCGACGACGTACACCACGAGCTTTCAACTATCCCGGGAGTAAGAGAAGATGTAACAGAGATCATTCTCAACCTCAAGGGACTGACCGCAAAACTTTATTGTGAAGGACCAAAGACTATCTATATCGAAGCAGAGGGTGAATGTGAAGTTACCGCCGCAGACATCAAGGCTGATTCCGAGGTAGATATACTGGTGCCGGATATGCATATTGCAACACTGGGTGCAGGTGCAAAGCTCTTTATGGAGATAACTATCGACAGAGGCCGTGGATATGTCTCCGCTGAAAAGAACAAGAGCCTTATGACAAATGCCCCCATCGGTGTTATCGCTGTGGACAGCATCTATTCGCCGGTATTGAAGGTGAACTACACTGTGGATAATACCCGTGTAGGACAGATCACCGATTATGATAAGCTTACCCTTGAGGTATGGACCGATGGAACCATATCCGCAAAGGAAGCTGTATCAATGGCAGCCAAACTCCTCAACGAGCATCTAAATCCGTTTGTGGATCTGTCAGAGGAAGTCAACGTAGTTGAGATCATGGCAGAAAAAGATGACAAGAGCAAGGAAAAAGTTCTTGAGATGACCATTGAGGAACTTGACTTATCTGTGCGTTCTTTCAACTGTCTCAAGCGTGCAGGAATAAACACGGTCAACGATTTGATCGACAAATCAGCTGAAGAAATGATGAAGGTTAGAAATCTTGGCAAGAAGTCCTTTGAGGAAGTCAAGTCCAAGCTTCATTCCTTGGGATATGAACTCAGCTCAGAAGACGATAATTAATGTAAGGAGTGAAAATCTATGCCAGGCACAAGAAAACTGGGAAGGACTACTGACCAGAGAAGGGCTATGCTCAGAGCAATGGTCACATTTCTTCTCGAAAACGGTAAGATTGAAACAACTGTAACAAGAGCTAAAGAAGTAGCTGCAATGACCGAGAAAATGATAACCCTCGGCAAGGCAGGCGATCTTCATTCAAAGCGTCAGGTATTTTCTTATGTAACCAAGGAAGGCGTTGCAAAGAAGCTTTTTGACGAGATCGCACCTTCCTATGAAGGACGCAACGGCGGTTATACCCAGATCATCAAGATCGGTCCACGTCGTGGCGACGCTGCGGAAATGGCTATTATTAAGTTGGTTTAATAACAAAGATCAAAAGAAGTCCCGGATATCGGGACTTCTTTTTTTGTGCTTTTTTAAAGCATCTGTGACAATATTAAACCAATAATGGTTGATTTTTTTGGGGGAATATTGTATAATGTTGGTGTTTGGAGGATTATAAATGATATTTTTGTTTTTGCTGCCGCCCTATCTGGCGGTTACTATATATTTGCTAATAAGATTTTTCCATTGGCTGAAAAACTGCAACCACAGACTGGCATGGAAAAGATTTAAGATACCTTTTACGGTGGTCTATATTGCGTTGGCACTTTCGCCGCTGCTGGCATTTGTGCTGCCAAGAAGCCTTTTTTCCATTGTGGTCAGGAGAATATCTACATACTGGATGGGCGTGCTTTTGTACAGCACAATCGCTGTGGGCGTTTTTGAGGTGCTGCACCTTATAGCAAAGCATACAAAGCTTAAAAATGCCAAGCTCTTTTCAAGAGGCGGAAAGATCACAGTCGGGTCTTTGCTTACGGTCCTTACGGTGCTGGTGTGCATCTACGGAGGCGTAAACGCAAGAAATATCAAAACGACCGAGTATGAGGTGAATGTGAACAAAAGCTGTGAGGGCATAAGCGATATGAACGTAGTCCTTGTGGCAGACCTTCACCTTGGCTATTCTATCGGCGTGAACCAGATGAAATTCATGGTTGACAGGATCAATGAACAGGACCCGGACCTTGTGGTCATTGCAGGGGATATCTTTGACAATAGCTATGACAGCCTTGACGACCCGGAGGGGATCAAACAGCAGTTTCACAGGATAAAAAGCAAATACGGTGTTTATGCCACAATGGGGAACCACGATATCGAAGAAAAAATACTTATGGGGTTCACCTTCTCCTGGGGAGAATCTCCTTCCTTGTCCCGGCAGATGCAGGACTTCGTTGAGGATTGCGGAATAAAAGTTCTTTATGACGATCACGTGCTTGTGGATAATAAGTTTTACCTTGTGGGAAGACGGGACAGAGATAAACCCGGTACAGACGACGGCAGCAGAGCATCTGTAAGTGAGCTGACAAAGGATCTGGATAAAACAAAGCCGGTGTTTGTCATAGCCCATGAGCCGGACGAACTTCAGGAAACTGCCGATGCGGGAGCGGATATAGATTTCAGCGGACATACCCATGACGGACAGCTTTTCCCTTTGACGGTCATAGTCCGCAGCATCTGGGAGAACCCGTGCGGTATACTTAAAAAGGGAGATATGACCAGCGTAGTTACATCAGGCGTTGGTGTTTACGGACCGTATATGCGTGTGGGGACACGTGCTGAAATATGTTCGGTAAAGGTCAGGTTTAAAGGGGAAACATAAAAAGGGCATGATCTTAGCGTGAGTAAAAAGGGGGAGAGATTTGATGAACAGCAAGAAAGCCAAAGCGGTCAGCGCAGTTGCATCTGCAAGGCGGCGTATGGGCATTATCAGCGGTACGATCATAATCCTTGCCTTTGCGGCAGCAGTCATCGTTGCTGTTTATTTTGTACTTGACCAGAATACAACTATGAGCCGCCAGAATGTATACACCATGAACTCACAGCTTGCCAACAGCATCCAAAGCCGACTTGATAAGATGGAGGAGGTCACTACACGTGTGCTCCAAAGCGAAAGCTATAAAAAATTCGATGAGTCGGTGTATAAAAACAGCAGCAGAAAATATGATATCCGCATGGAAAATGAAGTGAAAGAGTTTATGCTCTATATGAGTACAACGGATAATTATAACGATTTTTTCCTGCTGTATGACGATAACCATATTGTTGGCAGAGTGTCAAATGCAACAAACAGTTCTTTTGAAAATAATATCTATTCAAAACTCAGCACCTATCTTAAAGACCGCCAGAAACTTTGGCTTACCGGTGTCAAGGGGGATTACGACAGGCTGTATTTTGTCCGCCGCCTTAATTCAGGCACCATACTGGCAGGATCAATTTTCACAAACGTTATGAAATCAGTTTTTCCGGAAGACGATGCAAAACACCTTAGCTTTATATTGGTGGACGACGGCGGGAACGAGATATTCTCTGTGAACAGATCATCTGTAACCGACGAGGCTGTGAAAAATCTCAAGTCCGAATGGAGCAATGGTGAGCCTGTGGCAGTGGACAGTCTGAAATATGCCGCAAGCTCATCAAGGTGCGGCAGCAATTGGCACGTTATCTCCGTAAGTGATTTTTCCGCACGGAACAGCCGTTATCTGAGAATACTTATCTATTGTGCAAGTATCCTGGGCGTTTCTGTGGTGATAGTTTTCTTTGTGGGACTGCTGCTCTCCTCATCAAAAATGCCTGATAATATTATCTACCGGGGACAGTATTCCACCGAGAGTATTGATAAGCTGACCGGGCTTATAATGAACGAAGCGCTGGAAAATGTAATAGTAGATAAAATAGACAGATGTATAAACGGCACCACAATGGTTTTCATGCTTGTGAGCATCAAGAATTACGGATTGATAAATGAAAACTATGGTGAAAATGCTGTGGATGAAGCTCTGGTAAAGGTCTCGGCAGTGCTTCGTGAGTTTTACGGAAAGAAAAATACTGTGGGTAAAACAGGTGAAAACGAGTTCGCCGTGCTTGCGGACTTTACCGATTTTGACCTTTTTAAAGCTCATGACAGGATAAAGGATAATATACGACAGCTGGAGGGAGAGCTTGATGAGCTGGAGCTGGAAAACGAGCGTGGACGTATAATGTGTGCTGTCGGCGCAGCCATATATCCCGATGACAGCGACGATTACGATGTGCTTTACGAGCAGGCGAAGATATCCCTTGAGGACAGCATGAAGACCCGTGCCTGCAAATGCAGGTTCTATAAGGATATTTCTAAGGAAAAAGAGGATAAATGATCGACACAAAGGGGGGGATCGGGACATGAAAAAACGTGTGCTGAGCGTGATGATCGTGCTTGTCATGCTTGTGTCCTTTTCTTCCTGCGAGATCACAGACCACACAACGGTCACCCAGCAAAAACATGATACCGGCATATCATTCAGCTGGTGGGGCAACGATATGAGAAGCAAATACACGGTGGAGTCCATAAAAGTATTTGAGAATAAAAATGATGTTGTTGTAAGACCCAGCTATTGCGAGCTTTCCGGTTATAAAAGCTGGCTTGATGCAAAAATGATCTCCGATGAGATACCGGATGTCATGCAGATCAATTACAACTGGCTGCATGAGTATAACGCACAGGGATACGAGTTTTACGACCTTGAGAGCCTCAAGGACGAGATACAGCTTGATAACTATACCCGCCAGCAGCTTGAACTGGGAAGGGTGAACGGAAAGCTCCAGGGGATACCTATCTCCCTTAACGGCATAAACTTCTTTTATAACGAAAATACGCTGAAAAAATATGGCATACCCCTGCCCTCCACATGGGATGATATTTTCCTTGCGGCGCAAAAGCTGAAAAAAGAAGGGGTGTATGTGCTTGAAATGGGAGAAAAAGTCTTTTGGCTGTGCTGTGTGGCTTATGCCGAACAAACCACCGGTAAACCGCTCTTTGACAGCTCCGACCGTATGCAGTACACCGAGCAGGAATTTAAAATAATGCTGGAATTCGGGAAAAGGCTGCTTGACAGCGGCGCAGCCCCACGTCCGGACAGGTTCAGACATACAGACTTTTTCAGCGGAGAAACAGCAGGGCTCGCCTGCTGGATCTCGGATGCAAAAAGCTATTTCAGCGGCAACTCGGGAGTAAATGCCCAGTCGGTGAATATCTCACTTGGAGATCTTATTACCGTGAGCAAGGGAAGATCATTGGGATGGTATAAAAAACCTATGGCTCTTTACTGTATGAGCAGGGATACCAAAGAACCGAAAAAGGTCGCTAAATTTGTGGATCATCTGCTCAACAGCGAAGAAATGGCAAAGCTTCAGGGCACCGAAAAAGGAATACCTCTGAGCAAGTCAGCCCTGGAAGTGCTTGAATCAAGGGATATGCTCAGCGACCTTCAGGCGGTGGCGGACAGAAAAATGAATTCGGATACATCAATAAAAGTAATGAGCTGGCATCTGGAGAACGAAAGCTTTTTCAAGCTGTTTTTGTCAAAATGCTATGATGTGACATATAATGGCTCTGACCCTGCGGAAAAGAGTGAGGAGTTTGTGAAGGAGATAAGATCCATCGAGGTGCTCTTCAAATGAGAATGATGATGTTTTTTTGTATGGTGAGTGCTTGACAATTTCATGCTGCGGTGATATAATCTTATTATATTTGAAAGACTTAGACGGAAAAGGTGCAGGGCGACGGCTTTCAGAGAGTGGCAGTAGGGTGCGATGCCATAAGAACAGCCTGTGCAGGATCATTCCCGAGTTCGTCTGCTGAAAACAGTAAGCAGATGCGGTCACTCACCGTTATCGAGTTTGAGCGGCAGAGAAAGCACAGTTTCTCTGCAATCAGAGTGGTAACACGGAGTAGTTTGTCTTCGCCTCTGCTAATAGAGGCGGAGATTTTTATTTTACGAAAAAGAGGTTGAAAGCTATGCTGACATTAGACAAAGTATTTGATGCATCAAAGGTCCTTAAAGAGGTCATAAGACCTACTGCGTGCATTTTTGCACCGCAGATAAACCCGGATGTGAAGACGTATCTTAAAACGGAGAACCTTCAGGTCACAGGTTCTTTTAAGGTCAGAGGTGCCTATTACAAGATATCTCAGCTCACACAGGAGGAAAGTGCGCACGGGGTTATAGCCTGCTCCGCAGGAAACCATGCCCAGGGCGTTGCTCTTGCTGCTACAAAGAGAGGTATCAGCTCTGTGATCTGCCTGCCGGACGGCGCACCTATCTCAAAGGTGGAGGCGACAAAGAGCTATGGCGCACAGATCTGCCTTGTTCCGGGAGTTTATGACGATGCCTACGCCGAGGCGATAAGACAGCGTGACGAAAAGGGCTATACATTCATTCACCCCTTTGATGATGAGAACGTTATCGCAGGACAGGGAACGATAGGTCTTGAAATACTCAACGAGGTATCAGACTGCGATGTTGTGGTAGTTCCTGTGGGCGGCGGCGGACTTATTTCGGGAGTGGCTTTTGCCATAAAGCAGCTTCGTCCCAGCGTGAGAGTTTACGGTGTTCAGGCAACAGGCGCACCTTCAATGGTAGAATCTCTTGCCGAGGGCAAGATAAAGTGCCTTGACAACGTTCACACTATCGCAGACGGAATAAAGGTAAAAGAGCCGGGCGTAAACACCTTTGAATACTGCTCAAAGTATGTTGACGGTATGGTAACGGTAACAGATGATGAGGTGTCCTCGGCGATACTTCACCTTATCGAGAATCAAAAGCTCATTGCAGAGGGTGCAGGCGCAGTTTCTGTTGCGGCGGTAATGTTCAATAAGGTGCCGGATATCAAGGGCAAAAAGGTGGTTTGTCTTGTTTCGGGCGGAAATATCGACGTAACGATCCTTTCAAGAGTTATCAAGAGAGGTCTGCTCAAGTCGGGCAGAAGCGACACGATGACAATTCAGCTTGAGGATAAGCCCGGTCAGCTCAAAGGCGTTTCGGCTATCATCTCCGACCTCGGCGGAAATGTGGTATCTATCCACCACGAAAGAGCGAGCGAGGACAGCGACATTACCGACTGCCTGCTGCGTATCGTGCTTGAAACAAGGGATTACGAGCATATAAAGGAAATAAGAAAAGCACTTGCCGACAACGGCTTCAAGATCGTCAACAAGTAACGGCAGACGAGAAGTTGGGGAAAACCCTTTTGAAAAAGGGTTGTTCCCCAAACCCCTTTCCTAAAACTTTTAATGATTTTTCAGTAATGAGAGACAAGCTCCCATTACTGAAAAATGTTAGAGAGTTCAGAAAAAGAGTGTGGAGAATAATACTTTCAAGAGAGTGCTCTCAGCTTCCCGCTGTCATATTTGCGGACGGCTTTTATGGCTTGACGAGCTGATATAAATAAACCAGAATAAAAATTCTAAAGGAGTTGTATTCAAAATGGCAGAAACGATCTACACTAAAAATGCGCCCGACGCTATCGGACCTTATTCGCAGGCAAAGGTAGTGGGAAATCTTGTTTTCACATCGGGACAGATAGCTATCGACCCTGCAACGGGAAACGTTGATGCGGTCACCATCGAGGAGCAGACACATCAGGTATGCAAAAACCTGAAAAACCTGCTTGAGGCAGCAGGAAGCGATATCAGCAAGGCTGTAAAAACAGTTTGCTTCCTCAAGAATATGTCCGACTTTGCAGCCTTCAACGGAATTTACGGAGAGTATTTCACCTCAAAGCCTGCTCGCAGCTGTGTAGCAGCAAAGGAGCTTCCAAAGGATGTTCTGGTTGAGGTAGAGGTTATTGCAGAGGTTTAAAACTGATAACAGAAAAAACAGACAGTGCTTTTGTGTAAGTATTGTCTGTTTTTGTTTGTGCTATGTTGTATTTGTGAGGGCAGCCCTCTTGAAAAGAATTTCTCTTGATCTCTCTCGGTGCCCTTACTCATTTTCGGCGGTCGGGAGCAAAGCTCCCAGCCACCGAAAATCAATAAAAGGTTTCTGAGGGGAGTTTGAGGGGAACTCTTCTCTAAAAGAGTTCCCCTCAATAATTACAGCCTTGCGTTTGCAAGCATCAGCTTGATACGGTTTTCCTGGTTTACCTTTGTAGCGCCGGGGTCGTAGTCTATGGCAACGATGTTTGCATTGGGGTACGCCTGTTTTATAACTCTTGCGCTGCCCTTTGCAACGATGTGGTTTGGCAGACAGCCGAAGGGCTGTGTGCAGATGATATTTTCTGTACCCGTCTCGGCAAGCGCAGCCATTTCTGCGGTGATAAGCCAGCCCTCACCCATCTTTACGCCCTGGTGGATGTACTTGTCGGCGCATTTTCTCAGGTGCTCAAAATCGTGGGGCGGCTGGAATACTCCATGTTCCTCAATGACCTTGATCTGCTGCTTCTGGAACTTGTAAAGTATATCATAGCCGATAGTGTAAAGCACGGTGGATTTATCAAATATACCATACAGCAGGCGGTCGTTTATCGGGTCTGATGCACAGTAAAGCACAAAGTCCAGCAGTCCCGGAACATTAGGCTCACAGCCCTCTTCAAGCAAAAACTCGTTGAGGTGGTTGTTTGCAAGGGGAGAATATTTTACATATATCTCGCCGACTATACCCACCTTGGGCTTTTTTTCGCTTGTTCTTTCAAGCGCCGCAAAGTCACGCAGCATAGCCTTATATATTCTCTTTGTGTGGGTGTAGCCTGTCTTGGTGTCAAAAAGCTTTCCCATTCTGTGCTGCCAGCGTGCCAGCAGCTTGTCAGTTGACCCCTTTACGACCTCGTAGGGCTTGCACTGGTTGTAAAGCAGCATAAGCATATCGCCGTAAAGCACCGCATATATGAGTCTCAGGGCAATAGCCGGTGTCATGGGGAATGCAGGGTTCTTTTCAAGGCCGCTGAAATTAAGCGACAGCACAGGCACCTGCGGGAACTGGCTTGAAACAGCCTTTCTGATAAGGTGTATATAGTTTGACGCACGGCATCCTCCGCCTGTCTGTGACATTATCAGCGCCACTTTGTCAATGTCGTACTTGCCGCTTTTTAGAGCGTCCATAAATTGTCCGATAACTATAAGTGCAGGGTAACAGGTATCATTGTGGGTGTTTTTCAAACCCTCGTCGATAACGTTTCGTGAGGTGTTTGTCAAAAGCTCCATTTTGTAGCCGTACTTTTCATATATCTTGATGATAAGCTTAAAATGTATGGGAAGCATATCGGGAACAAGAATGGTGTAGTCCTTTTTCATATCCTCGGTGAAGAATGTTTTTTTAACTCTTGTGGAGGGCTCTTTTGGAGCGCTTTTTTTCTTATCCGGCATGTCTGCTTTCCTCCTTTTCCTCAAGAGCCGCAGCCAGCGAGCGCAGTCTTATTTTTGCTGCACCCAGGTTGGTTATCTCGTCTATTTTCAGCTGTGTATAAAGTTTGCCTTTTTCTTCAAGTATTGCCCTGACCTCGTCGGTGGTGACTGCGTCTATGCCGCAGCCGAAGGATACCAGCTGTACAAGCTGCATATCTTCGTTTTGGCAAACATACTCCGCAGCTCTGTAAAGCCTTGAATGATATGTCCACTGATTCAGAACGTCAACAGACGGAGTGTCCACCAGTCCCGAAACGCTGTCCTCGGTGACTACTGCAAATCCCAGAGAAGCGATAAGCTTGTGTATGCCGTGGTTTATCTCCGGGTCGATGTGGTAAGGCCTGCCTGCAACAACGATTATTTTCTGACCCTTGCTGCGGGCATCCGCAATTATCTCACGAGCTTTTTTCTCAATATTTTTGCGGTATCGAATCTGTGCGGTGTATGCTTTGTTGAGCACTCCAAGCACCTGTTTTTCCGTAATACCGTATCTCGACAGGCACTTTGATACAACGTGAGCAACGTGCTTTTTCATGTTGATATCAAGGTATGGCGACATGAAGTTCTTACTCGTCAGCTTGTCGTTGTTTGCTTTCAACAGCTCCGGGTAATATGCCACAACCGGGCAGTTATAATGGTTGTCGGAGCCGCCCTCGTCGATGTTATAGCTCATGCATGGATAGAATATGAAATCCACCTTTTTCTCCAGCAGGCTTTCGATGTGCCCGTGGCAAAGTTTAGCAGGGTAGCATACCGTGTCGGAGGCTATTGTCTGCTGGCCCTTGTAGTAGGTATCTCTTGTGGATTCCTCTGAAAGCACCACCTCAAATCCAAGCTCGGTGAAAAGGGTGTGGAAGTATGGCATAAGGTCATAAAAGGACAGCGCCAGAGGGAACCCGACTCTTGCCTTTGGCTTGCCGTGGGGCTTTGTAAGCTCGTAGTCCTTTATCAGCTTGTATTTATATTCTATCATGTTTTCTGCACGGTCAGTGACTTTTATGCCGGCGCCCTTTTCACAGCGGTTGCCCGAAACGAAACGGTGACCGTCGTTGAACCTGATTATAGTAAGATTACAGTGTGCACCGCAGCCCTTGCATTGAACGGCAGTTGAATTGTATGCAAACTCTTTGAGCTGTTCAAGGGTAAGTATCTTTGAGGTGCAGTCCTGATTCTTTGTCTTTTCCATTGCAAACAAAGCACAGCCGAATGCGCCCATAAGCCCTGCGATAGCAGGTCTTATAACATTTCTGCCAAGCTCGATCTCAAATGAACGCAGCACCGCATCGTTGAGGAAGGTACCTCCCTGAACGACGATATTTTTGCCAAGCTCCTCTATGGTCTTTGCTCTGATAACTTTATATACTGCGTTTTTGATTATAGACGATGACAGACCTGCGGAGATATCCTCGACCGTAGCGCCGTCTTTCTGCGCCTGTTTTACAGATGAGTTCATGAACACGGTGCAGCGTGAGCCAAGTTCAACGGGGGCTTTTGCGAAAAGTCCCAGCCTTGCAAACTCGGAGATGTCATATCCCATAGCCTGAGCAAATGTCTGAATAAACGAACCGCATCCCGACGAGCAAGCCTCGTTGAGCATGATGCTGTCGATGGCGTTGTTTTTTATCTTAAAGCATTTTATGTCCTGTCCGCCGATGTCGATGATAAAGTCAACATTCGGGCAGAAATAAGCAGCAGCCTTATAGTGAGCCACAGTTTCAACTATGCCATAGTCAACGCCCAGACCTGCACGGATAAGATCCTCGCCGTAGCCTGTTACAGCAGAAGCTTTGATGTTGAGTTTGTCGCTTGCAAGGTTATATATCTCCTCCAGCTTTGCTGCGATAATATCCAGCGGCTGTCCCCTGTTGGAACAGTAGTGCTGGTAAAGCAGCCTGCCCTCGGGGGTCACAAGCACCAGCTTTGTGGTGGTGGAGCCTGCATCTATGCCCAGGTATGCGTCCCCCTCGTATGTGCGGATGTCCTCGTATTTAAGGTCTGACTGTCTGTGCCTGTCAACAAAAGCAGCGTAGTCATCTCTGGATTCAAACAGGGGCTTGCCGGTGGTTATGCTGTCGGTGGTCTTTGCGTTTGCGATGCGCTCAAGAGTCTCCTGAATGGTCGCAGCCTCGGCAAGAGTGTGTGCGTGCAGCGCAGCGCCGTAAGCCACATAGCAGGACGACTTATCCGGAAGTATCGCATGGTCGTCATCAAGGCTAAGGGTAGTTTTGAAAGCCTTACGCAAAGCACTGAGGTATGTAAGTGGGCCGCCGAGGAAAAGCACCTTGCCTGCTATCTTTCTTCCCTGTGCCAGTCCCGAAACGGTCTGGTCAACAACAGCCTGGAAGATAGATGCGGAGATGTCCTCTTTCTTAGCGCCCTGGTTCAGCAGCGGCTGAACGTCCGACTTGGCAAAAACTCCGCAGCGTGAAGCGATAGGGTAGGTCTTTGTGCTTTTCAGCGCAAGCTCGTTCATCTCGTCCGGGGTAATGTCCAGAAGGCTTGCCATCTGGTCGATGAATGCACCTGTACCGCCTGCACAGGAGCCGTTCATACGCTGCTCCACACCGCCGGTGAGAAAGATGATCTTAGCGTCCTCACCGCCAAGCTCGACCACAACATCGGTGTTAGGGTAGGTCTTATTTACCGCAACGAATGCCGAGTATACCTCCTGGACAAAAGCGATGTCGCTGGCCTGGGCGATGCCAAGACCAGCCGAGCCGGTGATAGCGATACGGAACTTATCGCCCTTGAACTTTTTGCCGATTATCTTCAGCTGCTCGGCGACAGTTTCACGCACCTTTGAAAAGTGCCTTTCGTACTTGTTGTAAATGAAGTTTCCGTCGTCGTCAACAATGACCGTCTTGACGGTAGTTGAGCCTACGTCTATGCCCAGATCGTAAATCTTATCCATACGCAAATCCCCGAAAATACGGGGCTCTCCTTTCTTTTTGCGGAAAATCCGCATTCAAATGAACATATACAACAATAGTATAGCATATTTGCATCAAAAATACAAGTGCTTTTTGCTTAAGGGAAGAATTGTCGTTGTTCACAGTTTGTTTTCACTGAGTTCGTTTTTTTTATTTTTTTTGGTAGTATAATTTCCGACAAAGCAATGTTGAAAATGTTGGAAACGGAGGAACAATTATGAAAAAACGATTTTTAGCAGCAATTTTATCAATGGCGCTTGCAGTATCTTGCTTCACGGCCTGCGGTGACAGCAGCACAACCGAGAGCAGCAAGAATAGCAGCAAAACGGAAAACAGCTCGTCGGTATCGGAAAGCTTGTCTGAAAGCAATTTTAGCAGCGAAAGCATCGCCGAGAGCGACAGCCAAGCTGATTCATCATCACAGGAAAGCGCAGAGAAGAAAAAAGTTAAAAAGCAGACAAGTGATGAGGTACTTTTGAAAGTAGAAAGCTGTGGAAATGATGGTAAAAAGGTCAGCAGGTATACGGTCTATAAATATGAACTTGATCCCAAAACAGGCAACTACATTTGCAGGGAATATGAAGCAGTAACACCTACCTTTGAGGAAATAGAACAAGATAGGCTTTATGAATATGATAAAGACTTGAGAAAAGTATCTTACGACAGACGCATTGGAAATGGAGAACTGGAACAACTTGCCATATACAAATATGAGTTTGATGAAGTCGGAAATGTTATAAAGGAATCGGAAGTCGATCCGAAAAACACCTCTATTGTAAAAAGATATAAAAAATATGAGTATGACGATGACGGAAACTGCATAAAAGAAGATCGATACGAAGGCAGCAGCATGATAGCAAGTTTCGTAAGAGAGTATTCTAATGGGATAATAACTAAGGAATCACGATTAGATGGCAATGGAAATGTAAAATCCATATCAGAGTTTGATGAAAAAGGTCATGTCGTAAAGGAATCAAACGGGACATATACTTATGAGTATTACGATGACGGCGGATATAAGCAGATTTCGGCTAGAGGAGGCTACAAAATATACAACAGTAAGGAACAGTTGATAGAAGCACAAGCTGGCAAAGGAGAATTTGTATACAAATATACTTATGGTAAAATATCATGATCTGAAGCCTGCTCTTAAAAAGAGAGCAGGCTTTTCCTTTTCGCCCTTGCAAAAGCTGTGATTTTATGTTATAATCATTATGTTATAATTTCACCGAAAGGAATTGATAAAAATGCTGTCAGATATCGAGATCGCAAAGCAGGCGAAAATGCTCAAAATAGGCGAGATCGCCGCTAAGCTCGGCATAAGCGAGGAGGACTTTGAGCCCTACGGTCACTACAAGGCAAAACTCTCCGAGAGCCTTTACGAGAAAACCAAGGACAAGCCCGACGGCAAGCTGATACTTGTCACCGCCATCAACCCTACCCCTGCGGGCGAGGGCAAAACGACCATTTCCGTAGGTCTTGCAGAGTCTATGGCGAAGATAGGCAAAAAGGCTATCCTTGCTCTGCGTGAACCATCTCTGGGTCCTGTGTTCGGCATCAAGGGCGGTGCCGCAGGCGGCGGATATGCACAGGTAGTCCCTATGGAGGACATCAACCTGCACTTTACGGGCGATATGCACGCTATCACAGCGGCAAACAACCTGCTGTGTGCGCTGATAGATAACTCTATCCACCAGGGCAATCCTCTGCGCCTTGATGAAAGACGTATCCTTTTCAAAAGATGTATGGATATGAACGACCGTGCACTGCGTGAGGTAATTGTGGGTCTGGGCGGAAAGGTAAACGGATTCCCCAGACAGGACGGCTTCCAGATAACCGTTGCCTCCGAGATAATGGCTATCCTTTGCCTTGCAAGCGACCTTGACGACCTCAAAAAGCGCCTTGAAAGCATACTCGTAGGCTACGACCTGGACGGAAAGGCAGTCTACGCAAAGCAGCTGGGCGGCTGCGGCGCTATGACCGCATTGCTTAAAGATGCTCTCAAACCTAACCTTGTGCAGACCCTTGAAAACACACCTGCGATAATGCACGGCGGCCCCTTTGCAAATATCGCACACGGCTGCAACTCGGTAAGAGCTACAAAGCTTTGCCTTAAACTTGCAGACTATACCATCACCGAGGCAGGCTTCGGCTCTGACCTTGGCGCAGAAAAGTTCTTTGACATCAAGTGCCGCTTTGCAGGACTTAAACCAAGCTGTGTTGTGCTGGTGGCAACTATCCGTGCGCTCAAATACAACGGCGGAATGGCAAGGGCTGAACTGACAAATGAAAATGTTGAGGCTCTTAAAAAGGGAATCGTAAACCTTAAAACACATATTGAAAATATGCTTAAATTTGGCGTGCCTGTTGTTGTGGCGATCAACCGTTTCCATACCGATACAGATGCCGAGATAGAGGTCATCAAGCAGACCTGTGAGGAAATGGGCGTTCAGTATTCCCTGGCTGAGATATTCGCAAAGGGCGGCGAAGGCGGAAAGGGTCTTGCACAGAAGGTCTGCGATACCATCGACAGCAAGCCTTCAAACTATAAGCCTCTGTACGACGAAAAGCTGCCGATAAAGGAAAAGCTGGGTATACTTGCTAAGGAGATATACAGAGCAGACGGCATTGTGTATACCTCTCAGGCTGAAAAGGCTATCAAGGAGATAACCGAGCTGGGCTTTGGCGATATTCCCGTTTGCGTGGCAAAGACACAGTATTCGCTGTCGGACGATCCCGCTAAGCTGGGCAAGCCCCAGGGCTTTGAGATAACCGTGCGTGACGTGAGACTTTCCGCAGGCGCAGGCTTTGTGGTAGCCTACACCGGCGATATTATGACAATGCCCGGTCTGCCAAAACACCCTGCCGCTTTTGATATCGACTGTGACAATAAGGGAAATCTCTACGGATTATTCTGACGTGCTTTTTGGGGGAAACTCTTTTGTAGAAGAGTTTTCCCCTTTTTGTTTTTTGGGATACCATGCGGACTGCCGCTGCGGTTGACAAAAGGGTGTGTGCGTGGTATTATTATTGTGAAAACTATGGCGTGACCGGAGAATGTTTATGCAGATGCTTACAGAGGAAACCACGGCTTTAAAAGAAGAACTTGCACCGGAGGCAGCGACGCAGGAGGACAAAGCCCGGGTCAAGAAAAAGAGAAAATTTCCCCTGAGCGTTCAGCTTTGTGTGGCGCTGGGGCTTATTCTCGGTGCGGTGATTTTGGAAATAACAGCTGTAAACAGCACATCATTCAGCGACTGGTACCGGGAACATATCTTCCCCCTGTGGGTAAATACATACGGCAGGCTGACATCTGTTTTCCCGTTTTCTTTCGGAGAGATACTTATTATGATAGCGGTTTTCGGCATACCTGCCTCGGTGGTTGCGATGATAGTGCTGTTTGTGATAAAAAAGAAAAAGCGCAAAAAGATAGGCAAGGTGTTTGGCTATGTTTATCTGTGGATAATAACCTTTGTAGTGGTGGTCCAGGTGAACAACTGCTTTGTGCTTTACAGAACCTCCAATTTTGCCAAAACCAACGATATACCGGAAAACACTCATACCAGTGAGCAGCTGGAACAGTTGGGAGATGCGATAGTTGTCCAGCTCAATAAGGCGGCTGAAAAGGTTGAGAGGGACGAAAAAGGCCTCATAGTCATGAGGTGTGACTATGACAAAACTGCAAAAAAGGCCATGCAGGCGCTTGGCAAGGAATTCAAGAACCTTGACGGATATTATGTTACACCAAAGCCTGTTGCCTGTTCGTTCTTTATGAGCCAGATGAATCTTACGGGGATATATTTCCCCTTCTCCATGGAGGCAAACTATAATAACGACTGTTATAAGGCAAAGCTCCCCTGTACCGTATGCCACGAGCTTGCACATACAAAAGGATACATTCAGGAAGACGAGGCAACGTTTATTGCTTATCTTGCCTGTGTAAGGAGCGACGACCCCTATTACCAATATGCAGGTTATCTGACTGCACTTTCATATGTGCGAAATAAGATATTCGAGTATGCAGACGAGGGAAAAAAGATAAAGTTTGACAACAGCATTTCGGATAAAGTATGGGTGGATATAGACGCCAACAGAGAGTATTGGGACAGCGTGAAAAAAGCTAAGGATACGGTGTTTGATACCCAGACCGTAAGTAAGCTGTCCTCTGATTTCGTGGATAAAAACCTTAAACTTAACGGAGTGGCGGACGGAAGCAGATCCTATGGCAGAATGGTGGATCTGATGCTTAATTATTATATTGACAAAAAGTGAGGTAAAGCCTTTGATATATGAGTTTGAAACTGACTGTGCCGCACAGACCATCGCCCTTGGACAGGAGATAGGCGCACGGCTGACAGGCGGAGAGGTCATCGCATACAGCGGAGGACTGGGAGTGGGAAAGACCACCATTACAAGAGGCATCTCTCTGGGAATGGGATTGGGAGACGAGGTCACAAGCCCTACCTTTGCCTTGGTGAACGAGTATCAGGGCAGGGAAAGGAGCCTTTGCCATTTTGATATGTACCGTATAAACGGCGGTATGGATCTGGAGACAACAGGGTTTTTTGATTACCTTGACGGTAACAATGTACTTGCTGTGGAGTGGAGCGAGAATATTGCCGATGAGCTGCCGCAGGACTGCATAAGGGTGTGTATTGAACGTGTGGACGATAATACACGCAGGATAATATTAGACGGAGATGAGCGATTTGCGGATATTGGGGATAGATACAAGCGGTAAGGTGGCCTCTGTGGCTGTAATGGAAGATTCACGGCTGCTGTGGGAGAAATCTGTGTATACCACCCTTACCCACTCTCAGGTGATACTGCCAATGGTTGAGCAGGCGCTTTCGGAGAGCGGCTCGGAGCTTTGCAGCATAGATTGTGTGGCTGTTGCCAACGGCCCCGGCTCTTATACAGGACTCCGTATCGGCATAGGAGCGGTAAAAGGTATGTGTATGGGGTGCGAAACATTAAAATGTGCAGGGGTCTCAACTTTGCTTGCCCTTGCCTATAATTGTGCGGCTTTCAAAGGGATAATAATTCCGGTAATGAGAGCAAGACCCGGCATATCATATGTGGGAGTGTTTGAAAGCGACGGCAGGAGAGTTACAAGAAAGATCCGGGATAAGGTCACCAAGGACAGCGATATATTTGAAAACCTTGATACCACAGTCCCTGTAATGCTGACCGGGGACAATGCACGGGCTGTAAAGGAGCAGTTTTTTAAAGACAACGACAATGTGCTTACCGCAAACGCTGCCTGTGAACTGCAAAGGGCAGGCTCTCTCTGCCTTGCGGTAAATGATAATAAGGACCTTATTACACAGGCGGACAAACTGGAAGTGGCGTATCTTCAAGCCACAAAAGCTGAAAAGGATAAAGCACACTCGGATAAACAGGAGGAAGAAAAATGAAAATAGCAATAGGAAATGACCATGCCGGCCCACAGCTGAAACAGGAGATCGTGGATTATTTTCAGCAAAAGGGAATAGATTATGTGGACCTTGGTGTCGCACAGGGGGAAAAATGCGACTATCCGGATAAGGCTGCCCAGGTCTGTGAAAAGGTGACAAGCGGCGAGTGCAATATGGCTGTGCTCATTTGCGGAACGGGAATAGGTATGTCTATGTGTGCCAATAAGATAAAGGGCATAAGAGCTGCCTGCTGCTCCGATTATTTTTCGGCTAAGTATACAAGGGCGCATAATGATGCAAATGTACTTTGCCTTGGGGCAAGGGTCCTGGGTGCAGGGCTTGCCGCAGAGCTCGTTGATGTTTTTCTCAACACCCCCTTTGAGGGAGGAAGACACCAGCGCAGAGTGGAAAAGATGACCGAATTGGAAAACAGATAATATGACCGCAGATCGTCAATGAAAAAAGTCCGGGAGCCTTCCCGGACTTTTTCTATCGTCTGAAACGAGAAAATATAAATACGCCTGCCAAAAGAAGGATAAATCCCCAGACAAAAAAGATCAGCACTTTTTTGAGTATCCTCCATACCAGCCATAACACAAGCAGCATTATTATCATGAACAGTACACCTGCCAGCTTCATGCCAAATGATGTGGACATAAGCCTCGTGTGTTTGCTCACAGCAATAACGTTTCCGTCCTCCACGGTAATGTGTACAGTGTCGCCCGGGCTGAGGCCTATATCCCCCGGGGGCGGTGCTGAAATCTGCACAAACCCGGCTTCGTCTGTATATTCGTATGTCACCTGTGTATCAGCTGCACTGATAACCCTTGCTTTGTATATCCTTCTCATGATATCGCTCCCCGAAATTATTATCCTGCCTTTATTGTATCATATTTTCAGCACTTTGTATATACCCTTTTCCGGAAAATTCCAAGTGGGAATTTTGACGGACAGTTAAGAAAATGGCCTGTGCAGCAGCCTTTATTTATAGGCTTTTGAGAAAAGCGCAAAAAAATTTTCAATTTTTTGATATTTTGCTTTTCCCTATATGTTGTGTATTTCCCGGGACAAAGATCTATAAATGGCATTTGCAGCAGCTTCGGGTTTGATTTATGCTCCTTGAGACAGCAAAAGGTTACAAAACGATAACAAAATGTCGCTTTGTGCTATTGACAAATAAGACAATTATTGTTATAATGTTATAAATAATCAGATTATGCGGAGATTTTTTGTTAAATGATTCACAAAACGGAGGGTGACTATGAGCATCGGTAAAAAAATATTGGGAACTGTATGTGCAGCAGTTCTTAGCATACAAGCTGCCGCAGCAGTCACCGCAGCAAGCGAAAAAGATTATAATACAGGCGGAGCTGCGGTAGTAAGCGTTGACGGTGAGGTACAGGATACAAGTGCCGCACTGGAAAAGCTGGGCATTGATGAGGATTATGCGGAAAAGTACCTGGACGAAAATGTTGATCAGGATCCCACGTATACAAAGCTTATAAGTGAACAGGGAAAAGTGGGTCTTACAAACTTCAGCTCTTTGGTGTCCCACCAGAGCAGATTCAACAGCTTCAATAAGATATACGGCATAGATGTCTCTGTGTTCAACGGAAATATTGATTTCAACCAGGTCAAGAAGGAAGGATATAGCTTTGTTATCGTCCGTGCAGGTGCAAGAGGCTACGGAAGCGCAGGTACTCTCATTGACGATTCAAGGTTTGCCGAGCATGTTGATAATGCTCATAAAGCCGGACTTATGGTAGGAGTTTATTTCTACACCCAGGCAGTCAATAAGACCGAGGTAAAGCAGGAAGCTGACTATACCCTTAAAAAGATAGCCGGCAGAAAGCTTGAGCTTCCCGTTTACTTTGATATCGAGCCTGCATATGACGTTTCAGGACTTCCCGGAAGACTGGTCAGGGCAGGGCTTTCAAAGGCGCAGAAAGCTGAGCTTTGCGATTATTTCTGTACATACATAAAGAGCAAGGGCTATGATGCAGGTATGACCTCATTCTATTCATGGTTCTATACCGATATAGATATGAGCAAGCTTGAAAATAAGCATGACATCTGGCTGGCTCATTATACCAGCTACACAAATTACGGCGGACAGTTCAATATGTGGCAGTTCGCAAGCACAAGAAAAGTCCCCGGCGTAGCATCACCAAATACCGACCAGGATGTAAGATACGTTGAGGTAAAGAAACCGACAGGTAATATTACACTTAATTACGCAATAGATGGAGATTACCTGTATCTGGCTTGGAATAAGATCAGTAATGCACAAGGTTATTCTGTATACAGAAAAGACGGTTCGGGTAAGGTCACAAAGATAGGATCTACCAGTCAGGCGGTGACAGCATTGGCAATGAGAGATGATACCTGTCAGTACTATATACAAGCGTATAATACCTGCGGCGGACAAACATATTATTCTTCCAATTCAAATGTTGTGACCATAAGCAAGCCAAAGATCTCTGACGGAGCAAAGAAGGTAGTTCTTGCAGGAATGAATGAGTTTACTACTGCAACTGCTGTTTCCAAGCAGGCGTTCCCCAATGGGTCATACAGTGTAGTGCTTGCATCAAACACCTCGTTTGCAGATGCACTGGCAGCTGTACCTCTTGCAGACGGATTGTCAGCACCTATACTTCTTACAGGACCCCAGTCCCTGCAGCAGGATACAATGAACGAGATCAAGCGTCTTAAAGCTCATTCAATATTTATCATGGGCGGAACGCTGGTAGTTTCTCAGGCTATGGAAGATGAGCTGAAAAGACAGGGCTATGATGTGTTCAGAATAGGCGGAGCGACACGATTCGCAACGGCTGCACTTGTTGCGGAGAATACTGACTATGTTCGTAAAAATAACGGCAAGTCCCAGGCAAAGGAGATATTCTTCGTAAGCGGAGAGAATTTTGCCGATGCCCTTTCTTTGGGTAATATCGCTGCAAGAAGAAATGCTAACATTTTGTATATGACCAAGTCTGCACAGTTTGACGATAAAACTCAGCAGTACCTTGAAAAAATGAAGGGTAAGCTGACAAATATCTATATTGTGGGCGGACCTCTTGCCATATCCGAGAATGCAGAAAAAGTGCTCGCACCATATGCAGCTAAAATAACACGTATCGGTGGTGTGAACAGGTTTGAGACAAGCGTTAAGCTCAACGAGACCTTTGCGTCAGACCTTACCGGAGATGCACTTTGCACTACCACAGGTCTTAACTTCCCGGATGCCCTTGCAGGAGGAGTCCTGGCGGCAAGCCTGAAAGCGCCTGTTGTTATTGCAGATAACGGATACACCAGCTGGCTGGAGAGTTACAGCAAAAAGAGAAAGCCAAAGACGATCTACGTTTTCGGAGGCATCACTAAGGATATCATTTGATATAATATCATCAGAGCGGACGAACAGTCCGCTCTTTTTTTCAGTATTCTTTCTTTGACTTTTCACCTGTTTATCATATTAAAGAGGTAGTATGTATACAAGGTTACAAGGACACCGCAGAAAAGCTTGGACAAACAGTCAAAGAGATTTTGAAAGCTCCTGTCAAATAATAGATTTCACCTTCATATAAATACGGTTGCTGTTCCCGGAGCACGGGGGCAGCAATGCCGTAAACCCTCAAAGGGATCAAGGATAGTTTACTCTTTTTATTCTTTATACTTCATTTTGAGAAGCGGGCTGTTTATACAGCCGCTTTTCTTTTTTTACTTTGCACAGATACCGAAAGTTTCGTAAAGACCTGGTCGGATCTGCTGTTTATAAGGCTGAAAAGCTGTTTCACCGAAAAAGGATTTCGGAGAAGTGAGGGTGATCTCACATATTACAAAACAGTAACAGGAGTTTTTTCGGACAGTTGAAAATCAGAAAAAAACTATTCGGTTTTGTTGAAAACTCAGTTGAAAATGTTAAAAACACAGGTTTTCAAGGTTCTTTTTGCCCAAATTCTTCAAAGTTTTCAACATTGGTACTGTTTTTGACACTGTTGTTTGTTTGAAAACTTTGATTTAATATTTTCAATGTGTACGTTTTTTGTATCTTAAAAAGCTGAGCAAACAACGAAATGTTAATGAAGCCGTTTTCGTAGTTGAGAAGAATGTGCAAAGTGTGCAAACATAAATTGAAAATGCAGAGAAATTTTACTAAAAGAGTGGAAAATAGCGGCGTGCTATTTACAATAGGTATTTTTTGTGTTATCATATCAGTGTATTAAAGTGCCGTACTAATGGTGCAGAAAGGACAGTTAGAATATGAAAAAGAGTTTTTTGAAAAAAATAGCTTGTGCAGCTATGGCAGCAATGATGCTGTTTTCTGTCGGATGCGGCAGCTCTTCCAGCAGCGCTGACAGCAAAACAAGCTCCGGCAGCGATGATTCCCTGAAAAAAGTACAGGATGCAGGAAAGCTTGTACTTGGTCTTGATGCGACTTTCAAGCCAATGGGATACACCGACGAGAACGACAAGATCGTAGGCTTTGACATCGACCTCGCTGAGGAGGTCTGCAAAAGAATGGGTGTTAAGCTTGAAACATACAATGTAAACTGGGACACCAAGGAGCAGGATCTTAACGCAGGTACCATTGATTGCATCTGGAACGGTCTTTCCGTAAGCGATGAGAGAAAGAAGCAGATGCTTATGAGCGAGCCTTACATGAACAACAGCATGGTGTTTATGGTAAATAAGGACAGCGGTATCAAGTCCAAGGATGACCTCAAGGGCAAGAAGGTTGCTGTACAAAACGGTTCCACCGCACAGGAGATATTGAAGGATTCGGATATCGGCAAGGAAGCAACCATGACAGAGCTTGCAACAAATGTTGAAGCTATCCAGCAGCTGGAGTTGAAAATGGTAGACGCAGTATTTCTTGATTCTGTGGTTGCAAACTACGAGATAACATCAACTGGCAAGAGCTTTGAGGTGCTTTCCGACGGACTTTCGGAGGAACAGTACGCTATCGGCTTTAAACTTGGCGCAAACGAGCTTTGCAAGAAGATCGAGGATACCCTTAAGGAAATGAAAAAGGACGGCAAGATCGAGGAGATCTCCAAAAAGTGGTTCGGCAGCGACGTAACTACTATAAAGTAAGATATCCGATACAGACCGCCCGGCAATTTGCCGGGCGTTTTTTGTGCCCAAATCGTTGACAATAAAGCCTTGGAGGTTTATAATGTTAGTAATGCTGAAAGGGCTGTTTCAGCTTTTTTGTTGGTGAGATTGATTTGAGATCGTTGAGGAAAAGCAATGTTAATAAAGATCGGTAAATATGATATTACAGAATGTTGGGACGGCGTTTTTTATAAAAAACTTTCTAAGTATCCAAACATCACAACATGGGAAATGCAGACCGTTCTGGATTTTATCAAGTACGAGGCTGAAAATGGCAGAGAATGTATAATAGAAGCTGAGGATTCTATAATTGAAAGAATAGAAAAGTATCAAAGCTCATATAGAAATGGAGTCAGAGTACCACCGCCTGAAAAAATCGAGGAATGTGTTGCTTGCCCGAAGTATAAAGGATGCTTGACAGATTATGTTTGCCATACGACATCTGTTGAAAATGCGATCAAAATACTGGATTGCGGAAAACTTCTTTCACCTGTTCTTGCAAGGAATACCAGCGCAGCGGAGCTGGTAAAAGAGGAAAGAAACGCAGCAAATGATCCGGAGGATTATTTTGATTACATTATGTTCGCTTGGGGCAATTGTCAGGCGGGAGATCGTCTTGTAATGGAAAGAAAACTGGGACATTTTCCGGATGAACATGATCTAAGTGAAGGTTTTACACCCGGTGTTCGTTTTTTCTTTCGCTATAAAGATCTAAGTCGTCATCCCGGAGCGACTTTTGAGGGAGTTCTGCCGATAAAGGTAAAAAATGAGATAGTGTTGAAAGATTGGGTGTCGGCAATTATCGCTCCGTCCGTTTATCGGCAAACCCTGAAAGAGCATATCCCGCAGCATCTGAGATCGAGAACACATTTCATATTAAACGACTGCAAAGACATCTGGGAATGGTCTGAAAAAGTATACGAATATGTAAAAAACTCTGAGCAATAAACGCTGATCTATTGCGGGGCTTGAGCAAAATGGGGGGAGTAAAAATGAACAAGTGGTACGCTGAGGAATACGAGTTCACCGTTGAGGTCACGGGGTATCTCAGGGGAGATAAGACAGAGAACTACTGTCGAAACGGCGAGCAGATAGGAGATACATATACCTGCACCTACGGCTGTCCCGTAAATGGGCAGGGTTACGGCATATGCTCCAAGGCTATGATGATGCTGTATCCGCTGATGGAGGCGGTCCGCAGCGGCGGCGACCTTGAAAATCTCGGCGGCGACGGAAAGTACAGCAAAACTATCGTCTGTCCCGACGGCTGCGTGATGTTTAAGCTGACGGCAAAGCCGCTTGGCAACGAGAATTTCCACAAGGGCGCTTTCTGGAAAGAGCCGGCGCAGAACTGAACGAGGAGTAAAAGCTATGGCAAACGAAAGGGAGAAAATGGTTCCAAAAAGCAAGATAGCAAACGGCATAATGTTTCTATGGGCAGGGTTTATCGCATTTTCTTTCCCGTTTTGTTTTGGCTGGATATTTCTCAACATTACAGGTCATTCAAAGGGATACAGCTATGATCTGGGTGCGGAGAAAGATGTTTCCATTATGCTTGGCTGCATTGAGCTGCTGATATGGCTGGCGATAGCCTTGCCGTCGGAAATATGTGCTTTTCGCAGGGCAAAGAAAAAAGGCAAGGTGTATATAGCTGTTCTTGCAGTGATATTTGTTGCACTTGCGGCGGTAGGTATTGTTGCTATGGGCGGCTGGTCAAGATATATTAAAGGCGTTTTCAACATTTAAGACACTGATTTGGGAGAATATAATGAAGATAAAAAGAGAGTTTCCTGCGTTCACCGTTTCAAAAAAAGGTGAGCGTGAAATAAAAAGCGGACACCCGTGGGTGTATGATAACGTGATAACCGATCAGCCGGGAGATTGCGAAAACGGCTGTATTGCCGATGTTTTTTCGCAGGGCGGTAAGTACCTGGGCAGCGGTTTTTACAGCGAGAAAAGCAAGATACGCATACGGCTGCTTTCAAACAACGCCAACGAAGCTTTTTCCGATGACTTCTTTCAGCGCCGTGTCCGTTATGCCATTGACTACCGAAAGACCGTAATGGGCGATGATTTTTCAGCTTGCAGAATTATCTTCGGAGAGTCTGACGGGCTTTGCGGACTGACCGTTGACAAGTACGGAGATATCCTCGTTTCCCAGGTGCTTTCTTTTGGCATGGAAAAGAAAAAAGATGTGATATACAGGGCGCTTTGCGACTGCCTCGCCAATGAGGGAATAAAAGTTAAGGGCATAATGGAGCGCAATGATGTGGCAATAAGAGAGCTTGAAGGCTTGCAGCAGCACAAGGGTTGGTATACAGCCGACTTTCTGCCACAACCCCCTTCGCCCGTTACGGAGATAACCGAGAACGGTATAGTTTACACCGTCGATGTGGAAAACGGACAGAAAACGGGATTTTTCCTTGACCAGAAGTATAACCGCCTTGCCGTTTCAAAAATAGCAAAGGGTAAAAAGGTGCTTGACTGCTTTACCCACACAGGCTCTTTTGCACTCAATGCCGCAAAGGGCGGTGCAGCGCACGTTACCGCTGTGGACGTTTCGCAGTTCGCAGTGGATACGGCAAAGCAGAACGCTGAGAAAAACGGGCTTGCGGATAAAATGGACTTTTTGTGCGCCGATGTTTTTGAGCTTTTGCCCGAGCTTGCACAAAAGGGAGCGGACTACGATTTTATCATTCTCGACCCGCCTGCTTTTACCAAAAACCGCAAAACGGTGGAGAGCGCAAAAAGAGGTTATAAAGAGATAAACTACCGTGCAATGAAGCTGCTGCCAAGGGGCGGATACCTTGCCACTTGCTCCTGCTCCCACTTTATGGACAATGAGCTGTTTGTGAAAATGCTTATGTCCGCAGCTGCCGACGCAGGGGTCAGCCTTAAAATGATAGAGGCGAGAAGACAAAGCCCCGACCACCCGATAATGCTGAACGTTCCCGAAACGGACTATCTGAAATTTTATCTTTTCCAGGTGGTTTGAAAATGAAAAAAGGGGTATATATTATGGTGTTTGTGATTTTTGCAGCAGTGGTCTTTGTTCTTGGGATAGGCGTTTTGAGCTGCCTTGACTGGTGGAAAAAGAACGTTGCGGCATCAAAGGTCTATTTCTGGCTTATCGTGACATTGCTGATAACAAATATGTTCTACACTGTGTTCAACATAAAGAGCATAACCTTCAAGCCGCTTAAAGAGGTAATGATATTCCTTTCGGCTGTTACGTTCATAGTGCTTATATACACCTCGCTGATAATGATGATAAAGTATGTGCTGGGATTTTTGCTTGGCGCATTCCTGAAGCCGGAAAACCGCTTTGTACACTTTGTAAAAGAAACCAAAATAACCGTTCCTGTGCTGCTTGCCGCCACAACTCTCCTTGGAGTGGTGGGATATATAAACGCCGGAATAATACGCACCTCGGATTATGAGATAAATGTAAATAAAGGCTCGGAGAAAAAAAGTCTGACTGCTGCGGTAGTATCAGATACCCATATAGGCATTTGTGCCCACAAAAGCACAATAGATACCATCGTGGAAAAAATAAACGAAATGCAGCCTGACGTGGTATTCCTGCTGGGAGATATATTCGATGAGAATACAACGACCGACGAAATGGAGTATTTCAGCGAAAAGTTTAAAGACGTGAAAAGCAGGTACGGTTCGTTCTTTGTTTACGGAAATCACGAGAATATGCAAAACGAGGACGTAGCAAAGTACATAAAGGAAGCGGGTGTAACAATACTTGAAGACAGCAGTGCGGTAATCGCCGGGGATATAACTGTGGTGGGTATGCGTTCAGAGTATGACAGCGTGGGTTATCCCATAGAGAAGGTGCTTGAAAAATCAAAGGCGGATAAGACAAAGCCCGTTATCGTTTTGAAGCATGAGCCTCTGGGACTAAAAGAGATCGCAGCCCAAGGCGCAGATATATCTATGCACGGCCATACCCACGGGGAGCAGTTTCCGCTGACCTATCTTCCTTTTTCATTTATGAACGATATGATGAGCGGATTAAAGCAGTTTGGTGACATGACCGCATTCACCACACAGGGAGCAGGCGGCTGGGGTTTTCATTTCAAATTCCCGGCAAAGTGTGAGGTGGCAAAGGTAACTATAAATATTGCACCAAAAAGCAAATAAGCGGCAATGACCGCTGTATATACAAAATACCATGAAACGGTGGGATAAAAATTGAAGGTCAAAAAATTCTTAATGGGTAACGAAGCTATCGGATTGGGAGCTATCCACGCAGGGGTGAACCTTGTGGCAGGTTACCCGGGTACTCCCTCTACGGAGATACTTGAAACGGTGGCAAAAAACAACGACGGCTCTATCCATGTGGAGTGGAGCGTAAACGAGAAGGCGGCTCTTGAGGTGGCTGCCGGAGGAGCATATGCAGGAGCAAGGGTCCTTGTCACCATGAAGCAGGTTGGATTGAATGTGGCATCCGACCCGCTTATGAGCCTTGCATATGTGGGGGTAAAGGGTGCGATGGTGATAGTCTCCGCCGACGACCCGGGCCCCATATCCTCCCAGACAGAGCAGGATACAAGGCACTTTGCACACTTTTGTAAGCTGCCTGTGTTTGATCCTTCCTCTCCTGAGGAGGCATACGAGATGATAAAAGACGCCTTTGATTACTCGGAAAAATACCAGACACCTGTGCTTTTCAGACCTACCACAAGGATATGCCACGGCTGCGGTGATATTTTGGTGGACGAAAAGTATGAAAAGCATATCCCGGAAGGCTTTGTAAAGGATACCATGCGCTGGGTGATATTCCCCAGAACATCTTTCCTGAATCATCAGAAGATCGAAAAGCGCAACCCGCAGATCGGTGACGAGTTTTCATCTTACCGTTTCAATACGATCACGGGAAGCGGCAAAAAAGGTATCTGTACCCACGGTGCAAGTTACGGGTATGTAATGGAAAATCTTGAAGGCAGCAATGGGGAGGCTAAGGTGTTTAAAGTTGCAACACCATTCCCATTCCCTGAAAAACAGGCGCTTGATTTTCTCCGGGGGCTTGATGAGGTCATGTGCTTTGAAGAGCTTGACCCGGTGCTTGAAAGAGAGCTTATATACATCTGCGGAAAGTATGGGCTTAATGTTAAGATACATGGAAAGATAGACGGCTGTGTTCAAAGCGCAGGCGAGAATTCTGCCGAGTCGGTGGCTAAGGTGCTGGAAAGCTTTTTGGGGATCAAGCCCACGGAAAGCGCCTTCCCAAAGCCGCCTGAGCTTCCTGTAAGACCTCCGGTGCTGTGTGCGGGCTGCCCCCACCGTGCTTCGTTCTATGCTGTAAAACAGGCGGTAAAGGGAAGAAAAGCTGTGTTCAGCGGTGATATCGGCTGTTACACTCTGGGAAATGCAATGCCGCTTGATATGGTGGATACCTGTCTTTGCATGGGCGCAGATGTGACTATTGCACAGGGACTGCATATAATCCAGCCGGATACGCTGAACTTCTCGTTCATAGGAGATTCCACCTTTTTTGCATCGGGAATTACCGGAGTGGTAAATGCAGTCTATAATCAAAATGATATAATCCTTATCGTCCTTGACAACTCCACCACCGCCATGACCGGTCATCAGCCGCATCCCGGTACGGGAGTTACCATGATGGGAGAGGTGGCACAGAAGGTATCCATAGAGGCTATACTTAAAGCCATCGGGCTCACAAGCGTTGAAACGGTCGATCCCCTTGACCTTTCCGCAGCGGTGGGAGCTGTTCAGAGAGCGGCTGAAAAAAGCGGCGTAAGAGCCGTTATCTTCAAGTCGCCGTGTATAGCTGTTACAAAGTCCGAGAAAAAGTATGAGATAACCGATAAATGTGTGGGCTGCAAAAAGTGTATAAGCCAGCTCGGCTGCCCTGCAATAGTAATAGATGAGGGCAGGGTCACAGTGGAAAAGAGTCTTTGCTTTGGCTGCTCGCTGTGTGCACAGGTATGTCCTGTGGGAGCAATAGAAAAGCGTGAAGGATAATGAAAGGGGTGGCTTGAAATGAATAATACACTTTTGTGCGGAGTCGGCGGACAGGGAACGGTCCTTGCTTCGAGAATAATCGCCCTGTCGGGCATGGAGGCAGGCTTTAATGTCAGGACCGCCGAAACCATAGGAATGTCCCAAAGGGGAGGCTGTGTTGTCAGCCATGTGAGAGTTTCTGACAAGAATATAAATTCCTCACTTATCCCAAAGGGCAAGGCAGATGTGATAATCGCCTTTGAACCTGCCGAGGCAGTAAGGTGTATAGACTATCTGAAAAAGGACGGCACAGTCGTGGTGAACACCAAGGCGGTCCGCCCGGTCACAGCATCGCTTTCCGGTTCGTCATACGACGGAAGTGAGATGCTTGAATACCTGAAAAAGAACGTTAAGAACCTTACCGTGATCGACGGAGAGGAGATATGCGCCCGCTGCGGATCTTCAAAGGTGCTGAACATCGCTTTGCTGGCAGGTGCAGCAAAAACAGGTGCTCTGGGCATAGATATCGAAAGCTTGAAAAATGCCATAAAAAAACGTGTGCCTGAAAAATTCCACGAAATGAACCTGAAAGCGGTCGACGCTGTGGTAAACGGATAAAAGGAGGAAAAAACAATGAAGATGAAAGAAGAACAGTTCAGACTGATCAAACAGCAGCTCAAAAAGCTGACCTCACAGGATTGTTTTTATAAGAGGAAGCTGGAGGGCATAGATGTGGATTCTATACAGTCACAGGAGGACTTTGAAAAGCTGCCCTTTACCTGGAAAGGTGATCTGAGAGAGGCTTATCCTCTGGGACTTATGGCAGTACCGGAGGAGGAGATCGTGCGTATACATTCCTCCTCAGGAACCACCGGAACACCGGTAATAATCCCCTACACAAGACAGGACGTTGAGGACTGGGCAGAGATGTTTGCAAGATGCTATAAGACCGCAGGCATCACTGATCTTGACAGGATACATATCACCCCCGGATACGGACTGTGGACCGCAGGCATCGGTTTCCAGAACGGCGCTGAAAAACTGGGGGCGATGGTAATACCTATGGGTCCGGGAAACACCGATAAACAGCTGAGAATGATGGTGGATATGAAATCTACGGTGCTTTGTGCAACCTCAAGCTATGCGCTGCTGCTTGCCGAGGAGATAGCAAAGCGAGGGATCGGCGATCAGATATGCCTGAAAAAGGGCGTTATCGGCTCTGAGAGATGGGGAGAAAAGATGAGAAAGCGCATCGCCGATGAGCTGGGCGTTAAGCTTTACGATATCTACGGTCTGACGGAGGTCTACGGACCGGGCATCGGTATAAGCTGTGACTATGAGTGCGGAATGCATATGTGGGACGATTATGTGTACTTTGAGGTAGTTGACCCTAAAACCGGAGAGATCCTTCCCGACGGCGAGGTGGGAGAGCTTGTTATCACGACCCTGAAAAAACAGGGCGCACCGCTTATAAGATACCGTACCCACGACCTTACAAGGATAATCACAGGCGATTGTCCCTGCGGAGACCCACACCCGAGAATAGATACTATCCTGGGCAGGACCGACGACATGGTAAAGGTCAAGGGCGTAAATATCTTCCCCAGCCAGATAGAGGAGATGCTTTCCGGGGTTGAGGGAGCATCCAGCGAGTACCAGTTTATGATAGACCATATGTATGGCAAGGATATCTGCACACTTTTTGTGGAGATAAATGCGAATGCAAATGCATATAACATGGAGGCAGCTATTCAGTCTGCGTTCAAATCAAAGATCGGCATAACCGTAAACGTTAAGCCTGTGGCTATCGGAGATCTGCCAAGAAGCGAGAAGAAATCCACACGAGTGTTTGATAACAGATATTAAGGAGAAGCTATGGCACATATAGATAATCCCCGTGAGGAGTTTACTAATGGTACGGGAATAGGGATCCCGATACTGGTGATGGCGCTTTTCTATATTTCCAACATTGCGATGGTGGTGTTTGCCGTGCTGGCATTTTTCAGCTTTAAAAGCGATTATAACTGCCAGCAAACGCTGATGTTCTCCACTATGAAAGGGGAGGAAACAGCCCTTTCACGTGCCATTGAAAGCCGGGACGGAAAATACAGCGTGAACTACGATAAGCTTGATGAGGAGTATAGGAAATATTTTGACAAGGATAAGCTCAGCTCCAAACGCTCCGACCAGGGGCAGTCACAGCAGGAATTTATCATCGCCCTGCTGGAGGATAAGAGCATCTATTCGCCCATAAGCACAAAGACTACTGTGCTTGGGGTAATAAGCGTGGGATTGCTGGTGTGGCTGATCCTTCGCAGCCTCAGACAGATACGTGCGCTGTATTAAAACCTTCAAAAGCCTGCCCGTATGGACTGCACTTATACAGAAGCATTATAAACTCTTTTTGGGGAAAACCCTTTTGCAAAAGGGTTATTCCCCAAACCCCTTTCCTAAAACTCTTAATGATTTTTAAACCCCGATGGTTTTTGAAATGCTCCCCTTTTGTTAGACAATGTGGTATAATAGAAATATACCAATTAGAAATCTAACGGAAGGGGGGCATTTTTATGCCTAAAGGAATACCAAATAAGAGATACACACCGGAATTCA
>Ga0256404_1002738_pt1 | contig 37989 bp, 31 predicted proteins | sample RumenRJG_01DNA_FD_185990 | JGI IMG/M metagenome (GOLD analysis project Ga0256404, IMG submission 185990) | Bovine rumen microbial communities from Lethbridge, Alberta, Canada - RJG_01 | ecosystem: Host-associated > Mammals > Digestive system > Stomach > Rumen | place: Canada: Alberta | collected...
ATTTTATTTTCTATATTTATATTATTTTTGGCTCCTAACATTGTAAAGGCTGCGAGCGCTAATGTTCAAATTAGTGCTCCTAGTTCTGTTTATGTTGGAGAAACTGTAACTGTAAGTGTAACTGTTTCATCTTCTGTGTCTTTAGGACATTGGGATTATTTAGTAAATTATGATGATTCTAAGTTATCTTATGTATCTACTACTGCGGATAGTGCTCAGAGTGCTTATGAAGATGCTACAGGTGGTGGAAGAACATCGGTTACATATACATGGACTTTTAAGGCTTCTAATGCAGGAAATGCAAGTTTTAATGTAAGTTCTATATCTGTTGTTTCATGGGATCCAATTGAGGAATTAGATATTAATGGTTCTACATCTGCCTCTATCAATGTTATTAAGCCTTCAAGTGGTGGAAACGGCGGATCTACTGGTGGAAACAATGGTGGTCATGGTGATTACAAGTATAGTGATGATAATAATTTAAGTTCATTAACTATTGAAGGTTTTGATATTAATTTTGATGCGTCAGTTACTGAGTATAGCCTAAGTGTTCCTAATGATACTAAGAAGGTTAAGATAGGTGCTACTGCTAATGATGGTAATGCTTCTGTTAGTGGAATAGGTGACTATGATGTTAAAGAGGGTAATAATGAGATAAAGATTGTTGTTACTGCTGAGAATGGTGATACAAAAACTTATACAATAAATGTTAATGTTAAGGAATTATCTCCAATTGAGGTTAAAGTAAATGATAAGACTTATTCTGTTGTTCGTAAGAGTGATAAGTTACCTAGAGTTAATGCTACTTACAAGGCTAGTACTATTTTAATTAAGGGTGAGAGTGTTCCTTGTTATCATAGTGATATTACTGATATTTATTTAGTTGGTTTAATTGATGAAAAGGGTAAAATAGTTTTATATAATTATGATTCTAAGAATGATAAGTTTATTGAATATAATGAAATAAATATTGGTGGTTTATATATTTCTTTAATTGATACTAATGAGAGTCCTAAGGGGTATACTAAAGGTCTTGTTAAGATAGGTGATAAGGAATATAATGGCTTTTTAAAGGATGGTTCTTATTCATTGTTATATGGTATAAATCTTGAGACTGGCGAAAAGAATTATTATAGTTATGATGCATCTGAATCAACTATTCAAAAGATTTTAACTAGTGCTACAAAAAGTGTAGATTTTAGTAATTCTAAGATTATAATTTTTAGCTTGATTGGTTTATGCATCTTCGAATTTATTATGATTATTGCTTGCGTTATTTCTAAGAATAAGCAATTAAAAAAGTATTTGGGTAGTAAGTTAGATGTTGGTACTCTTGGTGAGAAAGTAGTGGATGAAAATATTGTTTCAGCAGATGGTGTGATTGATTCTGATGATGCCAAAGAAACTGATTCTGAGGAAAATGAGTTTGCTACAGTAGATGAATCTGATAATGATGAAAATGTTGATTCTCTAGAAAAAAAAGATTCTGATGAGGAAGTGTCTGAAGAAGATAAAGTTGATGATTCTAAAGATGAGTCTGATGTTTCTTATAATACAGAGGAAATAGAGGATAGTTTAGGACACACTGCTTTAATTAGTAAGAGTGTTAGTAATGTTTATAATAATACTAAGAATAGAAAAGAATCTATTAAAGAAAGAAAAGCATTAAGAAAAAATAAGAAAAAAGACGATGATGATATGTTTAAATTTTAAGGAGGACAAATAGTTGTCTTTCTTTTTTTATATATTTTTTAATAATTTTTTTAATTTGTTTGTTTTATTATTCAAAATAATATATAATGTTATTAGGTGAGTAAAGTATGTGTGATTTAATTGGACAAATTTTATTGATGGTTTTTATACCATTTGCGTTTGTGGTTTTGGTTATGCCATTTATTAAGAAGATGGCAATTAGATTAGGTGCGGTGGATACTCCAGGTGGAAGACATATTCATAAGAAGGTTATGCCTAAATTAGGTGGATTAGGAATATTTTTAGGTTTTTTACTTGGTTACATGATTTTTGGTGAACATAGTGAGCAGATGAATTCTGTTCTGATTGGTAGTTTTATTATCGTTATTACTGGTTTATGTGATGATATATGTGATTTAAAACCATGGGAGAAATTGATTGGACAAGTTGTAGCAGCATGTATTATTACTTTTTATGGAAAAATTTTACTTGTTGATGTAAGTGCTTTTGGTATTTATTTGAATTTTGGAATATTTACTTATCCTTTGACTATTTTGTTTATTCTTGCTTGTATTAATTGTATTAATTTAATTGACGGGTTAGATGGACTTTCTGGTGGAATTAGTGCGATATATTATCTTACTATTGGTATTATTGGTGTTATAGTTGGAAAAGTAGATTTAGAGTTTGTTTTAACTTTTGTAATGTTAGGTGCTACTTTAGGATTTTTAGTTCATAATTTTTATCCTGCAAAGATTTTTGCTGGTGATACTGGTAGTATGTTTATGGGATTTATTATAGCTGTTATTGCTTTACTTGGTTTTAAGAATGTAACAATGACTTCTTTAGTTATTCCTCTTTTGATCTTAGCTATTCCTATTTTAGATACTTTATTTGCGATTATTCGTAGAACATTAAAGGGTGAGAAAATTTATGAGGGTGATGCATGTCATGTTCATCATCAATTATTGAATCGTAATTTTTCTCAAAGAACTACTGTTTTAATTATTTATTTTATTGATTTATTATTTGCTTTTGCATCTATAGTTTATGTTATTGATACTGATAATAAGTTTAGTTATATTGTATATGGTATTTTAATAATTATTGTTTTATTATTTATATGGAATACTAATATTATATTTGATAGAAAAGAACTTAAGAAAAAATTTAGGAGTAGGAAATGACGGGATTAGTTGTTGTAAATTATAATGATTATAAGAATACTGTTAATTTTATTAATTCAATAAAGGAATATGGTATTATTAAACATATTGTTATTGTTGACAATTGTTCTACTGATGATTCTTTTTCTAAGCTTGAAAGTATTCGTGATAGGAAGGTTTCATTAATTAAAAATGAATCTAATAAAGGTTATGGATCTGGTATTAATTTAGGTTCTAAATATTTAATTGATAATTTTGGGGTTAAAAATATTATTGTTAGTAATACAGATATTATTATTAATTCTGAAAATGATTTAATTGAGATGATTAGTTATTTATCTAATAATATAGCTTTAGTTGGCCCAAATGTTTTGGAAAATGGTGGAGTTAATAGAGGCTGGAAGATTCCAAATGTATGGATTGACTCTTTATTAAATGTTCCTTATATTCATAGATTTTTTAGGAAGAAGTTTCTTTTTTATGAAGATTCTGAATATAGTGGTGTGTTTACACAGGTTGAGGCTTTATCTGGATGTTTTTTCATAATAAGTGCTGAAGCATTAAAGAATGTTGGTTATTATGATGAGGGACTATTTTTATATTATGAAGAAAACGTTATGGGAGTTAAGTTAAGAAATAAGGGGTATAGTTCGTTAATAATTAATGACGTTAATGTTATTCATAATCATTCTGTTACTATTGATAATAGTTTAAATAGAATAAAAAAATATAAGGCTTTGAAAAAAAGTCAGAGATTTTTTCATAAAAATTATACTAATGCTTCTTTTATAGGAATGTTCTTATTATATTTCACTTGTGCAATAATGGTTTTATTACTTTATATTGTTATATTTTTTGATAAAATTTTTAAAAAATGATATTAAATGTTGCTTTTTGCAACATTTTTTGTTATTATATAGTCAGGAGGAATATTATGGATGATATAATTGTTGGAAAATTGTTCAAAGAAATAAGAGAAAGTAAAAAATTAACTCAGGAAGATGTTGCTAGTGTTTTAGGTGTTGGCAGAAATGCTATTGTTCGTATTGAACAAGGGACTAGAAAAATAAGTGCGGATGAGTTAATTAAATTGGAGAAACTTTTTAATATTGAATTACATAATTTTGTTGATGTTGGTGTTTCAAATCATAATGTTAAAGGAATTATTTTAGCTGGTGGTACAGGTACTAGGTTATATCCTATTACTGAGGGTACTAGTAAGCAATTGGTTCCTGTTTATGATAAACCTATGATTTATTATCCTTTATCAGTTTTGATGCAAGCGGGTATTAAGGATATTCTAATTATTACTACTTCTGAGGATCAGTCAAGTTTTAAGAGACTTTTAAAAGATGGAAAGCAATTTGGTATTAATTTAAGTTATATTATTCAACCTAGTCCTGATGGATTAGCCCAAGCTTTTATTCTTGGTGAGAAGTTTATTGGTGATAATCCATGTGCTATGATATTGGGTGATAATATTTATTATGGTAATGGACTTGAGAAGGAATTACAAAAATCTATTGAGAATGCTGAAGATGGATATGCGACTATATTTGGTTATAAAGTTAAAGATCCTGAACGTTTTGGTATTATGGAAATTGATGAATTTAATAATGTTTTAAGTGTTGAAGAAAAACCACAGTTTCCTAAATCAGATTATGCGATAACAGGTTTATATTTTTACCCAAGAGGTGTTTCTGAAATTGCTAAAACTATTAAACCGTCTGCTCGTGGTGAATTAGAAATTACTTCTTTAAATGATTGCTATTTGAAGTCTGGTAAATTAAAATCAAGTGTTTTGGGTGATGGCTATACATGGTTTGATACTGGTACTTTTAGTTCGCTTTTGGATGCATCAAATATGATAAGGACCATTGAAAAAAATAAAGATATTGTTGTTTGTTGTCCGGAGGCTATTGCTTACAATAATGGTTGGATTAGTGATGAACAATTAGTTAATATGGGTAATTTAATGAAGAAAAATTCATATGGACAATATCTTCTCGAATTATCTCAAAAAAAAAACGAAGATGAAAAGGTAAAAGTTAAAAAACTTAGTTTATTTTAGGAGGTTTTTATGGAAAAAATAGTTACTGAGTTAAATGATTGTTATATTTTAGAACCAAAAAGATTTGGTGATGAAAGAGGTTATTTTGAGAGTGTTACTAAGGAACAACTTGAAGAATTAGGTTTTAAAGGTGTTTATCAAGTTAGTAATTCTAAAAGTGGTAAAGGAATTGTAAGAGGATTACATTTTCAAAAAGATCCATATTGTCAAGCTAAAGTTGTTAGATGTCATAGAGGTGGAGTTATTGATGTTGTTGTTGATATGAGAAAAGATTCCTCCACTTATGGGAAGCATGTAGCTGTTGAGTTAACTCCTGAAAATGGAAGAATGCTATATGTTCCAAGAGGATTTGCTCATGGATTTGTATCTTTAACTGATGATACTTTATTTGAGTATTATGTAGATAATAAGTATATGCCAAGAATGGAAGGTGGAATTCTTTGGAATGACCCTGCATTAAATATTGATTGGAAAGGTATTTTTGAAAAATATGGCATTACTGAACCTGTTTTGTCTGGTAAGGATCAAGTTAGAAATACTTTAGCTGAGTCTGATACTGAATTTTTAAGACGTGATAAGAAGTATTTAATTACTGGTTATAAAGGACAACTTGGTTATGATATCGCTCGTGAATTAGTTGAACGTGGTGAGACAAATATTCTTGCTATTGATAAGGATGAAATGGATATTACAGATAGAGATCAGGTTATGAATGTTATTAAGCAATTTGAGCCTGATGTAATATTCCATTGTGCTGCGTGGACGGCTGTTGATAAAGCAGAAGAGATGGAAGATGTTGTTAATTTAGTTAATGTTACAGGTACTAAAAATATTACTGATGCTTCTATTGAAGTAGGTGCTAAATTAGTTTATATTTCTACTGATTATGTATTTGATGGTACTAAGGAAGGTACTTATAATGAAAGTGATATTCCTAATCCAAAGAGTGTTTATGGAAAAACTAAATATTTAGGTGAAGAGGAAGCTAGACGTAATCCAAATCATTTTATTACTCGTATTTCTTGGGTATTTGGTGTTAATGGTAATAACTTTATTAAAACAATGTTAAATTTATCTCTAAAGTATGATAGTTTAAATGTTGTTGATGATCAAATTGGTAGTCCAACTTATACTGTGGATTTGGCTAAGGTTTTAGTTGAAATGGTTCAAACTAATAAGTATGGAACATATCATGTTAATAACCAAGGATATTGTTCTTGGGCTGAGTTTGCTAAATACATTATGGAAAGCAATGGTAAGAATACAAAGATTAATTTTGTTTCTACTGAAAAATATTATGAAGGTAAGGATATGAGTAAGATTGCTTATAGACCAAGAAATTCTAAATTGGATAAGTCTAAATTAGTTGAGAATGGTTTTGAAATGTTACCTGATTGGAAAGATGCTACTGATAGATATTGTAAAGAGTTGAAAAAGACATTTAGAAAGTAGGTTTTTATGAAATATTTAGTTACTGGGGGAGCAGGTTTTATAGGAAGTAATTATATGCATTATGTTGTTAATAAGTATCCAGAAGATTATTTTGTTTGTTTAGATGCTCTAACATATGCTGGTAATTATAATAATATAAAAGATTTAGAAAGCAAAAGCAATTATAAGTTTGTTCATGGTGATATTACTGATGAAGAATTTATTAATGATTTGTTTGATAAAGAAAATTTTGATGTGGTAATTAATTTTGCTGCTGAGAGTCATGTAGATAATTCTATTAAGAATCCTGGAATATTTGTTGAAACAAATGTACAGGGAACTCGTGTTTTATTAGATGCTTCTAGAAAACATGACATTAAGAGATATCATCAGGTTTCTACTGATGAGGTTTATGGTGATTTACCTCTTGATAGAAAAGATTTATTATTTACTGAAAGTACGCCATTACATACATCTAGTCCATACTCTTCTAGTAAGGCTGGAGCTGATTTATTAGTTATGGCTTATTATAGAACTTATGGATTACCTGTAACTATAAGTAGATGTTCTAATAATTATGGTCCTTATCAATTTCCTGAGAAGTTGATTCCTGTTGTTATTAGTAAGGCTTTAAATAATGAAAAAATTCCTGTTTATGGTAAAGGTGAGAATGTTCGTGATTGGATTCATGTAATTGATCATAATATTGGTGTTGATTTAATTGTTAGAAATGGTCGAGTAGGTGAAGTTTATAATTTAGGAGGACACTCTGAAAGAACTAATTTAGAAGTAGTTAAGACTATTTTAAAACAAATGGGTAAATCTGAAGATTTGATTACTTTTGTTACTGATAGACCAGGACATGATTTAAGGTATGCAATTGATTCTACTAAGGTAGAAAATGAGCTTGGTTGGGATAGAACTTATACTTTTGAGACTGGTATTAAAGAAACTGTTGATTGGTATTTAAATAACCAAGAGTGGATTGATAACATCAAGAGCGGCGAATATAAGAATGCATATGTAAAAAAAATATAGAGGAAAATAGGATTTTGTCTTATTTTCCTTTTTTTTGGCTTTTAAATATGATATAATTTATTTGGTAGGTAAGGTGAAGGTATGTCTAAAAATGATAATGCTATTGAAGTTAGAAATATGTCTAAGGATTTTAAATTAATTTATGATAAACCTAATACTTTGAAAGAAAGATTGGTTTTTTGGAAAAATACTAAGAAGGAATATAGGCATGTTTTGAAAAATATAAATTTAAATATTAAGAAGGGCGAAACAGTTGCGTTGATTGGTACAAATGGTAGTGGTAAGAGTACTCTTTTGAAGTTGATGACTAAGATTATTTATCCTACTAAGGGTACTATAAAGACAAATGGAAAACTTACTTCTTTATTGGAATTAGGTGCTGGGTTTCACCCTGATTTTACTGGTAGAGAAAATATTTATTTTAATGCCTCTATATTTGGTTTGACAGCCGCGGAGATAGATAAAAGAGTGGTTGATATTATAAAGTTTTCTGAATTAGAAGATTTTATAGATGCGCCAGTTAGAACATATTCATCTGGTATGTATATGAGGCTTGCTTTTTCTGTTGCAATTAATGTTGATGCAGAGATATTACTTATTGATGAAATTCTAGCAGTTGGCGACCAACATTTTCAAGATAAATGTTTTGAGAAACTTCATGAATTAAAGAATAGTGGTAGAACGATCGTTATTGTTAGTCATAGTTTAGATTCTGTTAAAAAACTTTGCAATAGGGCTGTATGGATTTATGATGGTGAAGTTAAACTTGATGGTAAAACAGGTGAAGTTATTGATGAATATTTAAAGGTTTGCGGGTAGGAGGATTTATGCTTAGGGAAATTTATAATTATAGAGAATTACTTAAAAGTAATGTTAAAAAAGAAATTAGAGGTAAATATAAGGGATCTTTTTTAGGTGTTTTATGGAGTTTCGTTAATCCTTTATTGATGACCTTAGTTTATGCGATTGTGTTTCCTTTTATTCTAAAGAATAGTCAAGATCATTATGTAACTTTTTTAATTACAGGAATTATTCCTTGGACTTTTTTTACTACTTGTGTTTGCCAGGGAACTAATACTGTTTTGGTTAATGGTGGAATTATTAAGAAAGTTTATTTTCCTAGAGAAATACTTCCTATTTCTGTTGTTACAAGTGCACTTGTTAATTTTCTAATTTCTTGTCTTATAATATTTATATTTTTGATATTTAGTGGTATAGGATTTAGTTATTATATATTTTTATTACCTATAATTATCATTATTCAATATATATTACAACTTGGAATAGTATTAATAACTAGTGCGATTGATGTATATATAAGGGATGCGGAGTATATTATTAATTTTTTAGTTCAAATGTTATTTTATGGCACACCTGTATTATATTCATCAAGTTTGTTTCCAGAAAAAATACGTTGGATTTTAAATTTAAATCCTATGACTCAGATTATTGATGGTTATAGGGATATTCTTTTTTATCAACAAATGCCAAATTTAAATTGGTTAGGTTTTGTATTTATTGTCAGCATAATGTTTCTTGGATTAGGAATTGTGGTTTTTAAAAAACTTGAAAAAGGTTTTGCTGAAGAGGTATAGAATGATAAGTTTTATTGTTTTGCATTATAAAAATATTAATGACACCATTGAATGCATTAGGTCTATCCTAAAACAAAAAACAAATAAAAAAATATCTATTGTTGTTGTTGATAATGATACTTTAAATGATTTTGATGAAAAAAAATTGAAAAAATTTGATGTTGATTTGATTAAGCTTGATTCTAATTTAGGGTTTGCAAAGGCAAATAATATAGGTTGTAAGCATGCAATTAATAAATATAATCCTGATTTTTTATGTGTTATAAATAATGATACTGTTATTGATCAATTAAATTTTATTGATAAAATATATGAATGCTATAAAAAATATAGTTTTGATATTTTAGGCCCTAAAATTATTACTGATGGGGGGGATTCTGTAAATCCTTTTCCTGTATATAAAAGTGTAGAACAAATTGATGCTGCTATCAAAAAAAGCGAATTATTGATTAAGATTTATTCTAATTTTGTGTTGTCTTTTCTTTTGAATTTATATTTTAAAACTAAACTATTTTTTAAGAAACCAATACATTTGAAGAATGGCGAATGTTTAGAAAAAAAAATTGCGCTTCATGGTTGTGCGTTGATTTTTTCTAAAAAATATTATGATTTATATGATTACGTTTTTTATAATGATACTTTTTTATATCATGAGGAAGAATTTTTATATCAACGTATTTTAAGAGATAATTTAGTATCGGTATATGATCCTGATATTGAAATATTCCATAAAGAAGGTGCTTCTTTGAATAATAATTTTAAAAATCAGGAAAGAAAGAAAATGATTTTTAGAAATACTGAGATAATCAAATCATTACAGCTTTTGAAAAAAAATATAGAGGAGAATGATTATGAAGAAAAAAAATAAAATTTCGGTTATTGTTCCGGTTTATAATGTAGAAAAATATTTAGATAAATGTTTAGATTCATTGGTTAATCAAACATACGATAATATGGAGATTATAGTTGTAAATGATTGTTCTCCTGATGATAGTGAAAAAATAATAAAAAAATATATGCGTAAATACTCAAATGTTGTGTATTTGAAAAATGCAGAAAACAGTGGTTTATCATTTTCTAGAAATGCTGGATTGGATAAGGCTACTGGAGATTATATTGGGTTTATAGATTCTGACGATTATGTTTCATATAATTATTTTGAAAGTCTTATTAATACTATTATTAGTGAAAAGTCAGATGTTGTTGTTTGCGATATGAATGTTGTTAATGAATTTGATAATACTTCAAATCGTTGCATTTGTGGTACTAGGAGTAATAATAAAATTGATTTTGTTAATAACGGTCTTGCAGCTTCAGCATGTAATAAATTATTTAAAAAATCATGCATTGAAAAATATAAATTTGAGGTTGGAAAGGTTAATGAGGATATTTCTGTAGTTATTCCTATTATGGTTAATGCAGATAAAGTTTCATATAATGATTAAGTTTTTTATAATTATATACAGAGGGAAAATTCTATTCAGAATTCATCTATATCCGATAAGAGATTTGATATTTTTTATGGGGTTAAGCAAACCTTGGAAAGAATTGAAGGATGCGCTGGATATTTGGAATATAGAGATGCTATTGTTTTTCAACAATTAGTTATGCTTTTTGTATACGTTTTACCTAAAGAACCTTCTATTTTAAGGCGCGCTAAATTATTTAGAAAATTCAAAAAATTAAGCAAAGAGTATGATATAAATAGTAATAAATATTTTGTTGAATTTATGAATAACCAAGGAAGAAAACATAAATTTTATTATTCTCTTTTATTTAGAATGAATCATATTAGTTTTCATCTTTTTGCAAGTCTTTTGGTACAAACTTATAATTTTTTAAAGAAGAGAGTTTGCAAGGATGTTATAAAAAAAGATATTTCTATTGATGATTTAGTTAATTTATCTATTAAACAAAGCAAAATGAAAAATAATACTGTTTCAATTTCTGTTGTTATTCCTAATTACAATTATGAAAAATTTTTATTACAACGCATGTATAGTATTTTGAATCAAACTGTGAAATTGAATGAAATTATTATTTTGGATGACTGTTCATCTGATGGCAGTAGGATTTTAATTGACGAAATTGTTGGTAAATTATCTCCATATGTTAATATAAGAAAAGAGTACAATGCAGTAAATTCTGGTTCTGCATTTAAACAATGGGAAAAAGGTATGAATTTAGCTTGTTCTGATTATGTTTGGATAGCAGAGGCCGATGATTATTGTGATAGAAAAATGCTTCAAAATTTAATTAAGCCTATTGTTAAAAATAAAGATATTATGATTTCATATTGTGATACTTCTTTTATTTCAGCTAATGGTTCAATTATGTTGAGATCCATTGTTCCTGAAATTGATATACAGAAGACAGGTCATTGGAATAAAAGCTATGTAAATAATGGGTTGAGTGAAATTAATGATTATTCTTATTTAAATTGTACTATTGCTAATGTATCGTCTTGTATTATAAAAAAAGGTAATTATGACAAAGAATTTAAAATGTCTGGAAATTATAAACAAGCAGGAGATTGGCTTTTCTATGTAAATATTTTACGATATGGTTCTATTGCTTATTCTAATAAACGGATGAATTATTATCGTGTTCATGGTAATAATGTAAGTAGTGTTTTTAATAAAAAGAAACATATTGACGAAATTATATCTATATATAAATACTATTTAAAAGAGTTTAATATAAATAAAGAACAAAAAGAAAAAATGAATTGTAGAATTTCTTTTTTAAAAAAAGTTTGGGGAGTTGATGGGAATGATGAATAAAGTCATGTACAGATTTTATGAGGCTTTGTTACTTACTATGTTTATCTTATTTTTTGCTATTGGTAAAAATATTGTTTTTTCAATTTTTTCAGTAGTCGCATCTTTTTTACTAATAGTTTTTTTTCAAAAAATTTTCAGAAAGATATTTCAGTTTATTGATAAAAGTAATCAAAAATATGACAGAATTTATTTATGTGTTATATTAATATTATATATGATATTATTTGTTATTTTTAACATAAAGAAAATATTGGATTTTGATTTATCTATGAAAATCGTTGGTCTTAATTTTCTAGTATTATTATTAACTAATTTATTAATTTTTCATTTTTGTAAACGAAAATCTGGTAGAAAATATGCATATCTTTCTTCCGTTTTGAGCATTGCTTTTTTACCTGTTTTATTTCATTTTTATAAAATGAGTATAAATTTTTCTACTATATTATTTCCAATAGGTATATTATATTTATTTGAAGGGTTTGATTTTTCTGCTTTTCTTAGAAAGAAAAATCTTATAAGAATTTTTGTGTTTTATGTGTTTTTTGTAGTATTTACTTTTTTTAATGAATTATCTATTTTTTTGTTAATATATTTGTTTTTCTCATTTACAAAAAAATGTGGCTCTTTCAAACAACGATTATTTTCAATTATGTTATTTTCATGTCCTTTAATATTTTATATTGTTTATAGTATTTTGTATTTTGCAGAATTTGACAATAATTTAATTATTAATTTTTCTTCTTTAGTTTTAATTTCAATACTATTGTTTGATTTTGTTTATATCTGCAAAAATTATTACGTACAAAAAGAGATAAATAAAAAGATTATTTTAGAATTTATTTATATCTGTTTTGCTATTTTCATTGTTAAAGATTTTACATATCTTTTTGCTATTGTTCCTATTATTATCGTTTATATTTCTTTAACATCAAAAATATATCTTGTAGTTTGTTTTAATTTATCTAAATATTTTGTACCAAAAAATATTAAAAAGGTTAGTGCTATTATACCTAATTATAATTATGCGAATTATATCGTAGATAGAATTGATTCCGTTTTAAAACAAAACTATCCTGTATATGAATTGATTATTTTGGATGATGCTTCAAGTGATAATAGTGAGCAGGTTATTTTGGATAAGATTGAAAAAGTTAAAAATGAAAAACCTGAGTTATCTATAAAATATATTCCTAATGAAAAAAATAGTGGGAATGTATTTAAACAATGGGCAAAATGTTTTGAAGTTGCTGAAGGTGATTATGTTTGGATTTGTGAAGCGGATGATTTATGTAGTAAGTATTTTTTAAATACTGTTATGAGAGGATTTAATGATCAAGATGTTATTTTATCTTATTCTGAATCACTTGCAATAGATGAAAATGACAAAGTGTTTAAGAAGAATTTGAGAGATTGGATTGATATATATAACACTGGAAAATGGAATGAAAATTATATTGCTAGTGGAGTTGATGAATTAGATAGTACTTTATGTATTAATAATACTATTGCTAATGTTTCTGGTGTTGTTTTTAAGAATGATAAGAATATTGATTTTAAGACATATTTAAAGAAAGCGCAGGATTTTGTCTTAGCTGGTGATTGGTATTTTTATAGTAAGGTTTTATTGCATGGCAAAATTGCATATTTTAAAGATTCTTTAAATTATCATAGAATGCATTCTGGAAGTGTAACTAATACTACTGATAATTTTATTCATTATAAAGAAGTTGAATTTATTCAAAATAGTATTAGTAGTGATATTAAAATTTCTAAAAATACTTGTGATTTAATGAAGGATAGACTTCAAAATTTAAAATTGAATTTTTGTATTAGTGATGATGAATTATACTATGATAAAATTAGTCTTGATGATTTAATCAAATCTAAAAATATTAATGATGATGTTTTATTAAGTGTTATTATTCCTGTTTATAATGTTGAACAATATATTGGTAAATGTCTTAAATCTGTTTTTAAAGCATTACCTGATAAGACAGAGGTAATTGTTATTAATGATGGTTCGCCTGATAATAGTGAAAAAATTATTTTAGATTTTAAGAAGAAATATAAAAATTTAAAGTATATTAAGAAGGAAAATGGTGGTTTGTCTTCTGTTAAGAATCGTGGTTTAAAAGAAGCGAAGGGTAGATATGTTATATTTTTAGATTCTGATGATTATATTTCTAGTAATATGCATTCTACAATGTTGAAGAAAGCTATTGATAAAGATTCTGATTTTGTTTATTGTGATGTATTGATGGTTTTTGAAGATGGCGGAGTAAAATACTGTAATATGACAAATTATTCAAGAGAAAATAAGATCATGCAAATATTAGATAATAATTTAATGGCTGCTTCTTGGAATAAGATGATTAAGCGTGAATTATATGATGGGTTGAGTTTTCCAGAAGGTATCAATAATGAAGATGTTGCTGTATCACCATCATTAATGTTAAGGGCAAAAAATATACAAAAAGTTGAATCACCTTTTTATAAATATTTACAACGTAGTGGATCTATACAAAATAGCGGCTTTAATGAAAAACGTTTTATGGTTTTTGACACTACAAAGATATGTTTTGATTTAATTAAAAAATATAGTTATGTCGAAAGAAAAATGGTTGAAGGTGCTATTGTTACTAATCAATTGCTTGCTTTATTAATTTGGCCTATAGCTGAATTAAAGGATGTTACTTATAGAAAGAAAATGATTGAAATTTTTTGTAAAAGATTTAATGATTTAGGTATTAATAATAATAATCATTATGTAATCGAATATTTACAAGGTTTAAATAAGTTATCACTTCTAGAATATATCGAAAATAATAATTATGAGAAAATAGATTCTTTAATTAAAGGGTAGGTGTAGAGTATGCATAAAATTGCTCAAATAGGTACGTTTGATGTAGAAAATTTTGGTGATTTATTATTTCCTGATATTTTAAAATATTATTCTAAAGGAGAATATGAAATTGATTTGTATTCTCCTAAGGGTGGTATAAAGTGTTTTGACGATAAAGAAGTTTTACCTATAAGCACTTTATCTAGTAATATTAAAAAGTATGACGCCATTTTAATTGGCGGCGGCGATTTAATTAGAACTGATTCTAAAATAAATATAAGAAATGACATTTATGGTTATACTTCAAAGCCTTCTCTTGAATTGTGGGCTTACCCGATAATGATTGCCAAGAAAAATAATATACCTGTTATTTTAAATGCGGTTGGTGTTACTCATGATTTTGAGCTTGATGAGGTTGCATTAGTAAAAAAAATTTTAAGTTATGTTGATTATTTTTGCGTTAGAGATACCGAGGCTCAGAGAACATTAGAAAGAATAGGTATTTTTGATAGTGTATTAATTCCTGATACTGTTCTTTCTATTAGTAAGTTTCTAAAAAAAGATGAACTTAATGATATTTATAAGACTCTTTTATGTGAAAAAATGATTCCTGAAATTGACGAATATATAATTATTCAACATAATTCTACTAATGTAGATAATTATAAGTATTATGATGATTTGATTAATTTTATTAGGCATGTTTCTAAAAAACATAAAATATTGTTAATGCCAATAGGGTATATTCATGATGATTATAAAGTTCTTTCAAAAATTTATAGTGAAAAAATTGATAATGTTTATATTGTTGATAGCAAAAGAAAATTGACTCCTATTGAAATGATTTCTATTATTTTTAATTCATACGGTTATATTGGAACTAGTATGCATGGTGGAGTTGTTTCTTCTTCATTTAATAAAAAAATTATGTTTTTAAATTCTATGAATTCAAAAAAATTACATGGTTTTTCAAATGTAATTAATAAATCAAATCTTGATGTAAATGATTCAAAGAATCTTATATATGCATATGATACTTTTTTTGAGAATCAAGAAAAAATTAATATTAATGAATATATAAAAAATATTGATAATCATTTTAAAAATATTTATAAGATTATTTCTAATCATAAAAAACAGGTTGATGAAAATTTTGTTGATTTAAGTTCTTATATTCATTATTTTTATGAACAGAAGAATAGTCGATTATTAATTGGTCAATATTATATTGATAATCATTATTTGGATAGAATGATTTTTGAGTATGAGTTTAATGATAATTTATATACATATGTTATTAACAGCGATAAGGATTGTATTATAAACTTATACCCTTCAGTTAATAGATTTATTTATATTAATAATATAGAGGTTAATTCTAATGTCTTTTCGTTAGATAATCATTATTTTAATTCTGGTGTTTATATTAGGGTTCAAATTCATAAAGGTAAAAATATAATTACAATATGTCTTAATAGGTTTATTACAGAATTTGAAATTAGCAATAGTTTTAAAAGTTTAGATGATTATTCTTATTTGGAGAAACAAATTACTTCTATTGAAGAAGGGTATATTGAATTAGAATCTAAGTATTGTGAATTATTAAGAAAATAGTTAAGGAGTAATAGTATGATAGATGTGAATAATAAGAAATTTTGGAATATTGTAAAAGGCATTGGAATTTTGTCTGTTGTCATTGGACATTGTTGTTCTTTTTTGGTGCCTTTTGTTTATCTTTTTCACTTAACTATTTTTTTCTTTGTTGGCGGATATTTATATTCTGAAGGTAAGTATGGTGATTCTCCATATTCGCTTTTAGTATCGAGATTGAAATCTAGTTGGAAAAAGTATGTTTTATTTGGAATATTCTTTATTTTAATTCATAATTTGTTATTTAAATGTGGTATGATTGTTGATACAAAATATTATGGTTTTGATCAAACATTTATTTCAATTTTTAATACTTTATTGTTTTTTGGAACTGAAACAATGGGTGGTGCATTATGGTTTATTCCTATGTATATTTTTTCTTCTGTTTTATTTGGAACGATTGTTTATTATTCAAGAAAATTCAGTTCAAATAATATACATAGTAAGAATATTAATATATTAATTTTAAGCGTTATTTCCAGTATTTTTGGTTCTTATTTCGTAGGTAAAAATATTGATTTAATGTTACATATTCAAACATCATTTTTGGTTATTCCAATATTTGCTTTTGGATATTTTGTTAGAAATAGTATTATTGATTTATCTAAGTATTTAAAGTTTATTCTTTTTATTCCAGTAACATTGTTTTTAGTTTTTGTGGCTTATAAAACTAATTATTTCATAAATTTATCTTTTAATGTTATTGGTAATCCATTGAAATTCTTTTTAGTTTCATTTGTTGGAATATATTTTTGTTTATATCTTTCTAAGTTAATTATCAAAGTTAAACTTTTATCAAATTGCTTTTCATTAATGGGAATATATTCTTTTGAAATTATGGCTTGTCACTTTTTAGTTTTTAAAATTATTGATTTTGTTTTTAGCATAAATGTTATCGTAAAATCTGGTGTTAATCCTGGATTATATGGTAAATTTCCGTATGCATATGGTTTTTTATGGCCTATTTATATCATTTTAGGGGTCTTTCTTCCTGTTTTATTCTGTTTAATTTTGAAACATTATGATAATAATAATATTAAGAATAAAATTATAAATTTATTTAATAATAATAAGTTTAAGATTATCTTTTTAATTCTATTGGTTATATGTATTGGCCTTCCAATAGTTAGATTGGGAATAATGCATAACGATGAATTGATGAGTAGATTTTGGAGTTCTCAAGGATTTTTTGAATTTTATAAGCATTATTTTTATGAACAACTTGAAAAGGGTAGAGCGTTATCTAGTTTTATCATACCGTTTACAATGTATTTAGGTTTTATAGGACAAAATACTTTATCTTTTAAATTTTTTCAATTACTTAGTATTGTTTTATGTGTATATTTTTTTATTAAATTATTAAAAAGAATTTTTAAGAATAATAAAATGACAATTTTGTATAGTATTTTATTTCTTGCTTTTTTACCTATTTCTTTTGAGCCAACTGTTCCGAATGTATTTGTGACATTTTATAATGTTTCGATATGTTTATTGTTATATTCATTTTGTTTGTATGTTGACTATTTAGATACTTATAAAACTAAGAAATTGGTTGCTTCTATGATTATATTTTTTCTTGTTGAATTGACTTATGAAGCATTCATTACTTATGTTCCAATATTTTTATTGTTATATGTTTATAAGAATGGATTTAAAAAAATATTTAAAGATTTAAAGGCAATTATTTTACCAATTTCATGTGGTGTTTTATATTTGATATTATACGTATTATTTACTAAATTGTTTCCGTCTAATTATGCTGGAAATCAAATTGATGGTTTAAATATTATAAAGTCTTTAGAGATTGTATTCAAATTAGGTTATTATACATTACCAGGTAGTTATTTAACTTCTGATAAGTATCGTTGGCTATTCAGTCATTATTTTAAGTTTAATATTTATGATTTGATTAGAATTATTATTTTTACAATAGTATTTGTCTGCTTATATGTTAGTGGTATGTTTAAGAAAAAAGATTATCAGATTAGTCGCGCTAGTTTATTAAAAATATTTTTTATAGGTGTATGTCTTATTGTATTACCTATACTTCCAATTTCTGTTGCTTCTATGTACCAGAGTATGAAGGTTGGGGTTGTAACGTTAGGACTACCTGTAAGTTTTTTCAGTTATTTTGGTTCAATACTTATTTTAACTGGATTAGTTTTATATATTTCATATAGAAATAGTTTAATTAAGAGATTGGTTTTTCTTTTGATAACTATACTAGTAATTTGTGTTCAATCTATGAATGGTGTTTTTTCTAGGGTTGCAAATGAAGATTTTAAACGAATTCAAATGATTGAAGGTATTATTACATCTGGGTTATTTGATAATATTGATGAAGATATATATGCACCTGATTTGTTTATTGTTAAGGATGCTCTTTTTATCCATGATAGTTATTGGAATGATTTTGCAAAATATCATAATGTTAAATCTAATTTTATAAATAAAACTATTAAACACGATGATAATGCTTTATATTATTATGATAGTTTAGATTTGTTTGTGTTTGATTATAAGCATCATTCTTATATTATTTCTGTAAATGAATTATCAGATTATTCTAGTGATTGTATTGATGAATCAGATGATTTTACTTTAAGTAATGATTATAAATTGTATAAATTTGGTAAAAGTTGTGGTAGAAAGATTTTTGAAAGGAATTTATAGTATGAAAAAAATATTGAATAAAAAGTCATTAATTATTTTTGCTTTATTTTTTGTGTTTTTACTTGTACAAAATCATTTTTTATGGTTGTTTCATGATGATTATGGTTATGCATCATTGAGCTATTTACCACAGTTTGATGGGAATAGAGGATTGGATACGTCGTTTTTTGATATTTTTAATTTTCTTTCCTATCATTATCAAACCTGGGGTGGACGTGTTTTATATTTCTTTTTAGAGATTATTCTATTGAGACTTGGATTATCTGCATATCGTATATTTCAAAGTATTATAACTCTTGGAATATTTATACTTATATTTAAAATTATTAAGAAAAAAACTGGAATTGATGATTATAGAATTTCTTTATTTTGTGTTTTGTGTTATGGTGTATTTGAAATTTTGGTTTTTAGAGCTAGTATTTTTTGGATAACTGCTTCTGTTTTATATTTTATACCATTGTTTCCATTTTTATTATTTGTCTATCTATATGATAGCTCAAACAAAAGCAAGATTAGAATTATTTTTTGCGGTACATTGATTTTTATTAGTTCTTGGTCTCAGGAACAAATTGCGGTTTTAGTATTGGCTTATATCTTTTTATATACTTTGCATGATTGGATATTTTTGAAAAATAGAAACAAGAATGATATTATAATGTGTTTATGTTCTTTATTTGGATTTTTATTATTATATCTTTCAAATGGTTCAATGGTTCGAATGGAGAGATATCCTTCATTTTATGATATGCCTTTGTTTATTCGGATTTTGAAAAATATACCAAATATACTTTTAAATAATTTTGGTTATTATACTAAAATATTTAGTTTTCTATTTTTCCTTTGTGGTTTATATGTGATTAATGAAAATAAGAAATTAACAAAGTTTAAAAGAATTAATAGTTTGTCATTTTTATCAACTTTAATTATTATTGTTTTAAATGCTTTATTTGAAAAAGGGTATTTTTCTTACATGTATGAATTTAGTTCAAATACTATATATAAAGCATTAATGCTTTGCTTATTTATGTGTCAACTTTTCGTTGTATTTTTAAACATTATATATTATTTTTATAAGCAGAAACAATATGCGATTGAATATTTATTTATTGGTGCTATTTTGAGTCAGGTTTCAATGCTGGTTGCTCCATATTTTCCTTCTAGATCTGTTATTATGTTTGAATTGCCATGTTTTATTATATTTGCTTATATTTTTTCTGAAATTGTTAAAAGAGGAAAAATTGATATTAAAATTATATTAGTTCCGATGATTGTTGTATGTATATTTAATATGTTAAAAATTACATATGGTTATTATGTTAATGATGATGAGCATTGCTATAACCATAATATTCTTTTGCAAACAAGCAATAAAATTAAAAATGGTGAAAAAATTAAGTCCATTAGATTAAAGAAAATACAAAACCGTCTTTATGGAATAGAACAACCCTACGATGATGGATATGATTATATTGCTTATTATATGAGATTTTATTATGAAATTCCAAATAATGTTGAATTTATATATGAGTAATTTATTTTTTATTTGATGCACAAAACTATAATAACTATTGAATATTTTTTATAAATATAGTATTATTAAAATGATAAGGAGAGTAGTAATATGAAAAAGAAACAAATACTTTATATAGTTGTTCCTTGCTATAATGAGGAAGAGGTATTATACGAAACAACTAAACAATTAAAATGTAAAATGGAAAAATTAATATCTGATGGTATTATCAGTAAAGAGAGTAGAGTAATGTATGTTAATGATGGCTCACGTGATAATACTTGGCAGATAATTAAAGATATTAACAAGAAAGAAAAATTATTTACTGGTATAACATTGTCTAGAAATCGTGGGCATCAAAACGCATTATTAGGTGGCCTTATGACTGCAAAAAAATATGCTGATATGGTAATAAGTATGGATGCTGATTTACAAGATGATATTAATGCAATTGATGAAATGATTTCAAAATACTATGATGGTTGTGATATTGTTTATGGTGTTCGTAACGCTAGAAAAACAGATACTTGGTTTAAAAAAACTACAGCTGAGTGCTTTTATAAATTTATGAAAGTTATGGGTGTTGATATAGTTTATAATCATGCAGATTATAGATTAACAAGTAAGAAAGTTTTAGATAATTTGGAAAATTTTGAAGAAGTAAATTTATTTTTGAGGGGTATGTTTCCTTTAATAGGGTATAAAACTGATGTTGTTTATTACGCTAGAAAAGAAAGATTTGCTGGTGAATCTAAATATCCTTTAAAAAAAATGTTGAATTTTGCGTGGGATGGTATTACATCATTTAGTGTAAAACCTATTAGACTAATTCTAAATTTAGGCATTATAATTTTTGTTTTAAGCATTGCTATGATTGTATATTCTGTTATTAGAAAGATATTAGGAAGTACTGTTGATGGCTGGACTTTTATTGTATGTTCAATCTGGTTAATTGCTGGTATTCAAATGCTTTCAATAGGTATAATTGGCGAATATATCGGCAAAATTTATAATGAAACAAAAAGAAGACCTCGTTATATAATTAGTTGTAATTTGAATGAGGATAATGAAAAATAGTTGTTTGTGTAAGGGAGAATAGCGTGAGAAAAAGAAATGAAGATAAGATTGAAATATTTATTAATAAAATATTAAAACTTTTACATATTAAAATGAGTAAATCTGGTGAACAATTATTTGTTCAAATATTTAAATTTATAATTGTTGGTGGTATTGCAACAATTATTGATTGGTGTATATATTTTGTGCTATATAATTACTTTAAAATCAATCCTTTACTTTCCAATATTTGCTCTTTTTCAATTTCTGTTATATATAATTACTATGCAAGTGTTAAATGGGTTTTTAATGTTGATGGACAGAAGAGTAAGAAGAGAATTTTTTTGGAATTTATTATATTTAGTTTGATTGGTTTAGCTTTAACTGAAATAATAATATATTTAGGTGTTGATAAATTAAAAATAGATGCTATGTTTGTTAAAATATTTGCGACTGTTCTTGTTATGATATTTAATTTTGTTACACGAAAAATGTTTTTGGAATAGGATTTTATTTTGTAGTTAGTAATTAGTTTTATAAAGTAACTCAAAAGTATTTGAGTTATTTTTAATTGATGCTATAATAAATTTATTGGGTTGTGATTAGTATGAATAAAGAAACAAAAAATCTAATGTTAATTATTTTAATTGTATTATCATTATTTTTATTTTTTAATTATATAAATTTTAATTCAGATGATTACTATGATTATTATGAAATGAAGAACAGTATAATCATGAGTAGAATTGAGAATAAATCGTTATTTCTTGGTTTGACAATTAAAAGTGAAAATTGTTCCTATGATTTAAATACAGATACATGTTATTTTTCAATTGCTAATGATTATGGTCTAAAAAAAATGAAAACACATGTACATTTGATTAATAAAAATGTTAATTACATATCTAGTTCTGGTTCTAATAGTGTAAGTATTGTATATGATTTGTCTGGAAATAACGAAATATTATTATATGATGATAATTATTATTATTTATTAAATGTTAAATTTGTTAATAATCCAATTATAAATATTGTTGAGTTAAAAGATTTGAGTAAGAAGTTTAATGATTATTTTGATAATAGCATACTTTCTTTGACTTCTTCTGAAAAATCAATTGAAGAAAATAATGATAAACAGATTTTTATTAGTGTTTATCAGAATAATGGTCTGTTAAATATAAATACTAAGGGTTTATATCATGTTAGAGGTGCTTCAAGTTTTTCATTTCCAAAGAAGTCATATAAAATTGATTTAGAACAAAATGAAAGTTTTTTTGGTATGAAATCCGATAATGATTGGATATTGGATGCTGTTTATGCTGATAGGTCTAAAGTTCGTGATAGATTATCAAGTGATTTATGGAATTTAATTAATGATAATCAGAGTATTAGTAATGATTTAAACGGTAATTTTGTAGAATTATTTATAGATGGAAATTATGTTGGTGTATATAGTTTTAAGGAAGATTTGGATAAAAAAAGAGTTAATGTTTTAAGCAATGGTTTATTGGCAAAATCTGTTGATATTGGTGTTACTTATGATTTGAGTTATCGAAATCTTAAGAAAAACTATAAAAAATATTATTATAATGATGTTTTTATTAATAGTTTTAATATTAAATATTCTGGTGATTACAGTTTAGAAAAATTTTTTAATAGATTGGATGTTTATTATTCTGATCGTAGTTTTACATCTTTATCTAATAATTTTGATATTAATAATTATATTAATTATAATTTATTTATTTCTCTAATAGGTGGATTTGATAATATTAATAAAAATTTCTTTTATTCTATGACGGATTTAGATTCTAAAATTCTTATAACACCTTGGGATATGGATTTGACTTGGGGTCTTATTTGGACTCAAAATGATGAATTAAATAATGCTTTTTCATTAGATTTTGCTTCTGATATTAATTGGATAAATCAAAATATAACTAAGAGTATGGATGAAAAAACGTTATCTTTAATGAAACAAAGATATTGGGAATTAAGAAAAAATGTTATTACTATGGATACTATTAATGGTTATTTAGATTCTTATAAAGAATTGTTGGTTAATAGTGGAGCTGCTAAGCGTGATAGTGAGCGTTGGTATGAGTATGATGTTGAATTTGAGATAGAACAGATTCGTGAGTGGGCTAGAAGAAGAATTGAATTTTTGGATGAATACTTTAAGTGAAAACTTCTATTAATTTAGAAGTTTTTATTTTTTATTTATTTTTTATATGGTATAATATTTAATTGTCAGGAGGTAAGTATGTTTAGGTTTGAAAAAAAGTATATTTTAAATAATTTACAAGTTGAACAATTAAAACATAGGCTTTCTCCTATAATGAAATTAGATCCTATTTTATCTGGTAAAGAATTTTATAGTATTAGAAGTTTATATTTTGATGATTATAAGGATACTTGCTTAAAACAAGTTATAAATGGTATTAGTGAGAGATATAAGTATAGGATAAGATTTTATAATAATAATAGTGATTATATAGTATTAGAAAAAAAGTATAAAATTAATAATATGACAAAGAAAACTAGTGTTCAAATTACTAAGGAAATTGTTGATGGAATTTTAAAAGGTAATTTTGTTATTAGTAAAGATAATAATAAGTTATTAAATGAGTTCTATTTGATGATTAGAACTAGAGGTTTTAGACCTGTTGTTATTATTGATTATGATAGAATTCCTTATGTATATGATGCCGGATGTGTTAGGGTTACTTTGGATTACAATTTATCTTGTAGTTATGATTTTGATAATTTATTTAGTGATGAAATTAGAAGAATTCCTTTGATGGAAGAAGGAAATACTATATTAGAGGTTAAATATAATGATTTTATTCCTGATTATATAAGATTTTGTTTACAATTGGATGGATTATATAGAACGAGTTATTCCAAGTATGGTAATGGAAGACTTGCGATTAAGAATTATGTTGGAGGTAGTTTATGAGTTTTTCAGATATTTTTAAAAAGAATTTTTTAGAGAATTTTACAGGTAATATAAGTATTCAGATGGTTATAGTTACACTTGTTGTTGCGTTATTATTCTCATTAGTTGTATTTTATGTATATAAGTTTACAAGTAAAAATACAATTTATTCAAAGAGTTTTAATGTTACAATGTCTTTGATTAGTATTGTTACTGCTGGTGTTGTATTATCAATGCAAGCAAATATTGTTGTATCATTAGGTATGGTTGGAGCACTTTCTATTGTACGTTTTAGAACTGCTGTTAAAGAGCCTAGAGATTTATTATTTTTATTCTGGTCTATTAGTAATGGTATTATAATAGGTGCTGGAGTATATTCTTTAGTATTTATAATGGCTATTATATTAACTATTGGTCTTTTAGTATTTGATTTATTACCTGCTAATAGAATTCCTTATTTATTGGTTGTTAATTTAAATAATAATGATGGATATGACAAGATAATTGATACTTTAGCTGTTTATGATGCTAAATATAAAGTTAAATCAAGAAATATATGTAAGAATAATACTGATATAGTTTTTGAATTAGCTTGTAAGGATACTGATGCATTAGTTGAAGATTTAAGAAAAATTAAAGAAATAACAAGTTTTAATTTGTTAAGTCAAGACGGAGAATGTCAATTTTAAATAGTAATTTACTTTACTATTTTTTTTAATTATTTTATAATTATTATAGGGGTTAGTTAGAAAGAGGTGAGTACCCTTTAAGGGTTTTGATGAAGAAGGTTACGATTTTAGCTTTGCACCTTGGTTATGGTGGTATTGAGAGAGCTATTACTGATTTAGCTAATAGTTTAGTTGAAAATTACAGTGTAGAAATTGTTTCTACTTATAAGGTTTATGATGAACCTGTTAATAGATTAGATAGAAGAATAAAAGTTAAGTATTTAACTCTTTTAAAGCCTAATAAGAAAGAGTTTAAGAGTGCTTTAAAGAAGTTTAGGTTAATAAGTGCTTTTAAGGAAGGTATTAAAAGTGTTAAGATTCTTAAGTTAAAAAAAGAGTTAATGATTGAATTCATTAAACAATGTGACAGTGATGTTATTATTTCTACAAGGGATATTCACAACGAATGGCTTGGTGAATATGCTCGTGAAGGTGTTTTAAAGATTGGATGGGAGCATAATCATCATCATGGTAACGAGAAATATGCGAAAAAGATAATTGAGAGTTGTAAGAATTTGGATTATTTTGTTCTTGTTTCTAAGGATTTAGCTAATTATTATAAAGAACGTGTTAATCCAAAGTGTGTTTATATTCCTAATTTGGTTTCTAAAGCAGATGTTACTTCTGATTTAAAGAGTCCTAATTTAGTTAGTGTAGGAAGACTTTCTAAAGAAAAGGGTTTTATTGATTTGATTGATGTTTTTGCTTTAGTTCATATGATGTATCCTGAATGGAAGTTAAATTTAATTGGAGATGGAGAAGAGAAAGATAAAATTATTTCTAAAATTCATAAGTATGGATTAGAAGATAGTGTTATAATGCATGGATTTTTAGATAAGGATAAGGTTGGAAAGATTTTATCAGAGTCTTCGATATATTTAATGACATCTTTTACTGAATCTTTTGGAATAGTTTTACTTGAGGCATTTAGTTATGGTGTTCCGTGTGTTGCGTTTGATAGTGCGGAAGGCGCTAATGAGATTATAAGTAATAATTGGGATGGTTATTTAATAAAAGATAGAGATATTGATGAAATGGCAAAAAGAGTATGTCATTTGATTGGTAATTATAGCAGAAGATTTATAATGGGTCAGAATGCTATTAAGAAGGCTAATAAATATTCATTAGAAGAAGTAAGAGAAAAATGGATTAAAATTATAAAGTAGGTGGGTTATGAAAAGAGTATTATTCATTTCTAGTACTGGTGGTCATTTAAATGAGTTATTACAGTTAAGAAAGACAATGAAAAAATATGATTCTTATCTTATTACTGAAAAGACTAAATCTACTGAAGGTTTAAAAAAAGAATTTGGTAATAAGGTTAAGTTTTTAAAATATGGTACTAAATCACATTTGAGTTATATTTATATTTATCCTTATGATTGTATTAAGAGTTTAATTTATTTTATTAAGATAAGACCTAAAGTTGTTGTTACTACCGGGGCTCATACTTGTGTTTTTATGTGTTATTTGGCAAAGTTATTTAGACGTAAGGTTATTTATATTGAAACTTTTGCGAATATTCATTCTAAGTCTATGAGTGGTAAGTTAGTTTATCCGATTGCGGATATGTTTATTGTTCAATGGGAGAGTATGCTTAAACTTTATCCTAAGGCTATATATGGAGGTTGGATATTTTGATTTTTGTTAGTTTAGGTACAAATGATAAAAGTTTTAAAAGACTTTTAGACAAAATAGATAATGAAATAAGTTTAGGTAATATAAAGGATAAAGTTATTGTTCAATCAGGTTATACAAAATATGAAAGTAAAAATATGGATATTATAGATTTAATGTCTATGGATGATTTTAAAAAGAATATTTCTGAATGTGATATTTTAATTACTCATGGTGGTGTTGGTACTATTTTAGACGGTTTAAAGTTGGGTAAGAAAATAATTGCTTTTCCAAGACTTGCTAAGTACCAAGAACATGTTAATGATCATCAAGTTGAAATTATTAATGAATTTTATGATTGTGGATATATTTTAACTGGTGAAATGGATGATTTAGTTGATTTAATTAATAAATGTAAAGATTTTAATCCTAAGAGTTATAAGTCTAATAATTATAGATTTAATAAGCTAATTAGGGATTATATAGATAGTTTATAGGAGGTATTTATGAATATTTTAGTTACAGGTGGAGCAGGTTTTATAGGAAGTCATACTTGTTGTGAATTATTAGATGCTGGATATGATGTTGTTGTTATTGATAATTTTTCTAATTCTAAGTCTGATGTTATAGATAAGATTAAAAAAATTACTAATAAGGATTTTAAATTTTATGAGGGAGATGTTTGTGATAAAAGTCTTTTAAATAAAGTTTTTAGTGAGAATAAGATAGACGCAGTTATTCATTTTGCTGGATATAAAGCAGTAGGTGAGAGTGTAGCTAAACCATTAATGTATTATAGAAATAATATTGATTCAACTTTGAGTTTATTGGAAACTATGAATGAATTTGGTTGTAAGAAAATTGCTTTTTCTTCTAGTGCGACTGTTTATGGAAAACCAAAAAGTTTACCTATAAAGGAGGATTTTAGTTTATCTACTACTAATCCTTATGGTTCTACTAAATTAATGATTGAGGATATATTAAGAGATTTATATGTATCTGATAATGATTGGAGTATTGCGATTTTAAGATATTTTAATCCAATTGGTGCTCATAAGAGTGGTTTGATTGGGGAGAATCCTAATGATATTCCTAATAATTTAATGCCTTATATTGTTAAGGTTGCTACTGGAGAATTAGAATGTCTTAGTGTTTTTGGTAATGACTATGATACTCCAGATGGAACTGGTGTTAGAGATTATATTCATGTTGTTGATTTAGCTAAAGGCCATATTAAAGCTATTGAGCATATTTTAAATAGCACTGGTGTTGATGCTTATAACTTAGGCACAGGACATGGATATAGTGTACTTGATTTAGTTAAAACTTTTATGGATGTTAATGGTGTTAATGTTAAATATAAAATAACTGATAGACGTCCAGGAGATATAGATGCTTGTTATGCTGATCCTAGTAAAGCACGTGATATATTAGGTTGGGAAGCAAGACTTGGTATTGAGGATATGTGTCGAGACGCATATAATTTTGTAAAGAATGTTAAAGAAGACTAGTTCTTCTTTTTTAATTATGGTAAAATTAATATGGTAGATGTATATGAAGAGTATTTATTTAGTAATGTCGCAGACTGGTTCTATGTTATCTAGAACTATTAAATTAATATCTGGTAAAGATTATAATCATATTTCAATTTCTTTGAATGAGAATTTGAATTATATGTATTCTTTTGGACGCAAAAATCCTTATAATCCTTTTATTGGTGCTTTTGTTATTGAGGGAATAGATATTGGTACTTTTTTGAGGTTTAAGGGTACAGAATGCCGTGTTATAAAGATTAATGTAACTGATTTACAGTATGAGTTATTGTGTTCTAATATTTATGACATGATTGAAAATAGGAATGATTATAAGTATAATTTATTGGGTTTGTTTTTGGCAGCATTTAATATTCATGCTAGTTTTGACAACAAGTTTTATTGTTCTGAGTTTGTTAAATATATAATGGAAAAGTCTGATATAGATGTTTCTGTTTTACCTGATATTACTCATCCTTCTGATTTTATGAAGTTAGATAATGATGTTTTATATGAAGGGTCACTTCATAATTATTCTAAGTGTTATAAGAGGTGAATCAAATGTATTATAAGAAAAGTGTTAAGAAAGTACTTGAGGATTTAAATACTAATATAGATGGTTTAAGTGAAGAGGAAGCTAGTAATAGATTAAATAGTTATGGATTTAATGTTATTTCTGATGATAAAAAGGTTAGTAAGTTATCTTTGTTTTTGAAACAATTTCAAGATACGATGATTATAATGTTACTTATTGTATCTGTTATATCTTTTTTTTACTCTTATTTTATGCATGAATCTTATACTGATAGTATATTGATTATTTTTATTGTGTTTTTAAATGCAATGATGGGATTTTTTCAAGAGTCAAAGGCTGAGGCTTCTATTAATTCATTGAAGAAAATTAATACTTGTAAAGTTAAGGTTAAGAGGGATAATGTTATTTATTTGATTGATTCTACTAAATTAGTTCCTGGGGATATTATTATTCTTGAGGCTGGTGATAAGATTCCTTGTGACTGTCGTGTTATTGAAAGTACTAGTGCGATGGTTGATGAATCTATTCTTACTGGTGAGAGTATTCCTGTTAATAAGGTTAGTGATGTTATTAAAGAGGATGTCATTATAAATGATCGTGTTAATATGGTTTTTTCTGGTTGTAGTTTGGTTCATGGGAAAATTGTAGGTGTTGTATGTTTTACTGGTATGAATACTGAGCTTGGTAATATTGCGTCTTCTATAACTTCTAAGAAGGATGTTCCGACTCCTTTACAATTAAGAATTAGTGAGATTAGTCGTAATTTATCTATTATTGTTATATTTATTATTGGATTTGTATTTGTTTATAATATTTTATTTTTACATAATGATATATTGGATATTGTAATGCTTTCAATTTCTTTAATGGTTTCTGCTGTTCCTGAGGGGTTACCTGCAGTTATTTCTATTTCTTTATCTTTAGGTGTTAAAGAAATGGCTAAGAAAAATACTTTGGTTCGTACTTTATCTTCTGTTGAAACTTTAGGTTCTGTTGATATTGTTTGTTCTGATAAGACAGGTACTATTACTAAGAATCAAATGAGTGTTGTTAAGTGTTATAGTGATAATGGTTATTTATGTAATGATTTAATGCGTGATATTATGGTTTTGTGTAATGATTCTGAGTATTCTGATGGTAAGTTTATTGGGGATCCTACTGAGACAGCTTTAATGGATTATGTTAATGATTCTAAAAAAATTGTTTCTAAGTATAGAAGAATTGTTGAGGTTCCTTTTGATTCTGAAAGGAAAATGATGAGTACTATTAATGCTTATGAAGATGGATTAAGAATGTTTGTTAAGGGAAGTTTAGAGTCTATTTTAAATTGTTCTACTAGTTATGTTGTTAATGGTGAAGTTTTAAAGTTAGATAAGGATAAGAAAAAGGAATTATTTTCTATTGAGAAAGATTTTTCTAGTGAGGCTTTACGTGTTATTGGATTTGCTTATAGAAATGTTTTGGAGTCTGATATCGATGATGATAATTTAGATTTAGAGTGTAATCTTACTTTTGTAGGTATGGTAGGTATGATTGATCCTGAGCGTGATGGAGTAGTTGATAGTATTCGTGAGTGTAAGAGTGCCGGTATTATTCCTATTATGATTACAGGGGATAGTTTGAATACTGCTTTAGCAATTTCAAAAAATATTGGTTTATGCAGTGATGATAGTGAAGGTATTGAGGGTAAGGAATTAGCTAAGTATTCTGATTCTGAAATGGTTAATTTAGTTAAGAAGTATAGGGTTTATGCTCGTGTAAGTCCTGATGATAAGGTTAGAATTGTTCGTGCATGGCAAAAAAATGGTAAGGTTGTTGCGATGACAGGGGACGGGGTAAATGATGCTCCTAGTATTAAACTTGCTCATATTGGAATAGGTATGGGACAAGGTGGTACTGAAGTTACTAAGAGTGTTGCAGATGTATTGTTACTTGATGATTGTTTTAATACTATTGTTAGTGCGATTCGTGAAGGTAGACGAATTTATGATAATATTAAGAGTGTTATTTTATATTCTTTGTCTAGTAATTTTGCAGAGTTATTTATTGTAATTATCGGTATGTTTATGGGATTAAATATTTTACTTCCTATACAAATATTGTTTATTGATTTATTTACTGATGCGATTTTATCTATTTGCATGGCTTTTGAGAGTGCTGGTAAAAATATTATGAATGTTCCACCTCACAAGTCTCGTAAGTTTTTTACTCCTTTTATGACTACTTTTTTAGGTGTTTCTGCAGTTGTTGAATGTGCTTTAATATTTATTGTTTATATGATTGGTTATAAGAATTTTGGCTTTGAAGTTGCTCAAAGTATGGCTTTTTTATGTTTAATTGTTCAAGAAATGGTATTTGCTTATAATTGTCGTAATTTACATGATCCAATTATTAAGCATGGATTATTTAGTAATAAGGTTATGAATTTGGGAATTATTTCATTAGTTTTAATTCAGTTTATTATATTTTTAACTCCTATTAGTAAGGTATTACATATTGTTGCTTTAGGATTTAATGAAGTTTTAATTATTATTGTTTTAAATATTATTGCTTTCTTATTTATGGAGGTTTTAAAACCTATTATTTCTAAAAGGTTTGAAGATTAATTATAATACATATATTTTCTTAATTTATGCATATATTATATTTGTATACTAGTTGACATTTTGTTAAAAATATAGTATACTCATATCGAATTCAAAAAATTCAGTATGTAAATGTTAACCGCTCTTGGATGGTGCGGGCTATAAATTATTCCAGGCGAGAAATGTTAATCGCTCCCGGATGGTGCGAGTAATAAATTATTCCGGTCGAAAATGTTTGAAAACTCTATCTATTTAGGTAGGGTTTTCTTTTTTATATATTTAAAACAATTGACATACAATTGTTTGTATGTTATTATTTGTATGGTGGTGATATTATGAAAGTGAGAACAGGATATATTTATCATATAAAAGATACTTTTTTTGATACTATTAATGATAATGGTTTAATGATTAATCATGAAAATGGACGTAGTAGACCTACTTATTTTACTATAAAAGATAAGAATATACTTTGGTTTATACCTTTAAGCAGCAAGGTATCAAAGTATCAAAAAATAGTGGATAAGAAAATCGAAAAATATGGTAGTTGTAAGTCTATTATGATTAGTGAGATAGCTGGTGAAAATTGTGTAATTTTACTTCAAAATGCTTTTCCTACTTTAGAAAAATATATTGACCATCCTCATATTGTCGATGGTAAACCATTGAAAGTAATTGATACATTGAAAGACGAAATATTAGAAAATTTCAAATATTTATTAGCTTTAAAAAAAGAAGGTAGAAATTTATTTTTTACAGATATAGACGTTATTAAAGAAAAAATGTTGTTAGAGTGTAATTAAATATGAGTTAATTATATTAACTTATATGCAAGAATGGCGGAATGGTAGACGCGCTACTTTGAGGTGGTAGTGGACATTGGTCTGTGAGGGTTCAAATCCCTTTTCTTGCACCAATTTTATTGACTTTGATATTATACTTTATGTATAATATTTTTAATATTTAATACGGAGGGTTTTTATGAGTAATGAACCAATGAAAGTTGATACTAGTTTTTTTGAAAAAATTGAAAAAGAATCTAAAATTGTGCGTGATACTCAGAAGGAAGCAAACTTAAAATTAAGAATGAGGAAGAAAAAATTATTTCCTATTATTAAGGATGATAGTATTTTTGTTTATAGGTTATCAAGTACTAAAGAAACTGATAAAATTGTAAGTGAATATTCTGATAGTTTATGTGATATTTATGATGTTGTAACTAATGATGAAAAAATTAAAAATGATTTTTATTTTAGGTCTAGTTATAGTCCTTATTTCAGAAATCTTTTACATCATCATATTTCAACAAGAGAAGATCTGTATAGATATTATAAATTAGATGTGGTTGAGAATAGGGATAGTTTTCTTAATTTACCACAGAATCAAATTTTTAAAATAGATGATGAAATGAAGTTTGATGAAATAATTGAAGCAATGGCAAAGTATTATTTTACATTTGTTTTTAAAAATCCTTCAAAAATATCTAAAATTATTTCTTTTTCTTCTAGATATTTAGATATTGATTATGTTGCTTCTGAAATATATTATTTTTTAAATTCTGAGAGTAGGGATTTTTTTACAGGAACAAGTCCTATTGAGGATGAACAAATGGAACTTAGTCGAATTATTTTTACTGATAAAGAAATGAATTTATCTGAGAATGAAAAAATATCATTAATTAAGAATATAATTGATTCTTTTAAGATCGAATGTGTATATAATTCTAAAATTGATGAAATGAATGAATTTCTTACTTCAAGCGTTTTTGGTACAAAGTCTAAGGATTTAGTTTTAAAGTTTGCTCAACATAATGCCAATTTGATTAATGATAGTGAGTTTTCACCTTTATATAAAAAAATTATTTCATCTAAAACAAAATGTTTAATTAAGAAATAAGGTTTTAATTTTTAACCTTTTTTTTATTTATTCATATATTATTTTGGGTGAATAATATGGATTATGATTATAATTTTGGTAATGATTATTATAAGTATGATGGACCTATTGGTATAAAGAGTACTGTTTATAATATTTTAGCGTCAGAACAATCTCAAGATGATCAACCTGGTATGGAGTATTTAATGAATCCGCTTCCTATTTTTGATAATCCTAATTATAAGGGTAGTGGTAAGTTAAAGGATAAAGTTGCAATTATTACTGGTGGTGATAGTGGACTTGGTAGGGCTTGTAGTATTGCGTATGTCAAGGAAGGCGCTAAGGTAGTTATTGTTTATTACGATGAAGATAAAGATGCTTTTGATACTAAGGATTATATTGAGTCTTTAGGTGGAGAGTGTTTTTTAATCCGAGGGGATATAACTGATCATGGTTTTTGTAAGTTTGTTGTTGATGAAACTATTAGTAAGTATGGACATATTGATATTCTAGTTAATAATGCAGGGGTACAGTATCAACAAGATAGTTTAGAATGTATTAGTGATGAGCAATTAGATTGGACTTTTAAAGTTAATGTTTATGGTATGTTTTATTTAACTAAAGAGGTTTTACCTTATTTAAAGAGTGGGGCTTCTATTATTAATTTATCTAGTGTTACTACATTTTATGGTGATCCTCAGTTAATTGATTATGTTAGCACTAAAGGAGCAATTGTTGGTTTTACTCGTGCTTTAGCTCGTAATTTGGCTTTAAAAAATATTCGTGTTAATGCGATTGCGCCTGGGTTTTTCTGGACTCCATTACAACCTGCTTGTTGGGTAGCTGATAAGATTCCGTCACTGGGGGCTGATTCAGCTATGGCTCGTGGTGCGATGCCTTATGAGCTTGCTTCTACTTTTGTATTTTTAGCGTGTGATGATTCTAGTTATATGACTGGTCAAGTAATTCATAATAATGGTGGTCAAGTAATGGGATAGAATGTTTAGTTTTTTTCTAAATATTCTTTTTTTTATTGATTATTATTGTTGGTTTGTGTTAGTATTTATTTGGTGATTATTATGGGATTTTTTGATTTATTTGGTAAGAAAATAAAGAATGATACGAATAAATCATTTACGGTTAATATAGATATTAGTTCTAAATTAGATTGGAATGATTTTTTAAAGTGCATAGGTTATACTGAATCAGATATTAAAGGAAATGTTGAGCAGTTAAAGATTATTTTATCTCCTTTTTTGAGGGAATTACATATATATAAGTATAATATGCCTATTGATTTAAACAAGCGTATTGATATGTTTGAAAATTGGTTTGAAAATGATAGTTTTCGTAGGTGCTATAGCGTAAATATTAGGGAATTGATTTTTAAGTTAGCTTCTTGGTATGAAATGAGATATAGTGATAGTACTTTGAATGAAATGTTGTCATCTGGTAAAATTGATAATTATAATTGTTTTAATTTTGATAGAAATAAGTATATTCATGAAAATTTTTATGATGATTCTGATGTTTATTTTTTAGAGTTGTCTAAGACTTTAGATTTTGGTTTCTTTATTAAGAGTTTGAGTGATAATGAAAAGGAGATATTTAAGAAGAAAAAGTTATCTGTTAATTTTACAAAGGATAATTATGGTAATACGTATTTTTTGACTCCTAATGGTTTTGTTGAAAGTATTTTAGATTGTAATGACAGTTTTTTATTAAATAAATGTGATAGAAGTACTCATATTACTGATGTTGTTGGTTTTAGTGAGGGTTCGATTGATGTTTATATTAATGCGACTAAGGAAAGAGTTAAGAATTCTATTTTATTTTATTATAAATCTGCTTTTGTAAAACAAGAGGTTTTGAATTGTGCGATGTATAGGTTGATTTCAAATCATAATACTAAATTTGGTACTTTAAGATCTTTATTGTTTGCGAAAGAGTTTGGACTTGATATTGATGTTCCTATGATTTATGGTGTTGAAAGAGATAATTATGTTAGACAAGAAATTAATTTTTATCTTAAGTTTGGTGGTTCTAAAGATTTAGTTTGTTATAGAAATTATTTTGATGAAAGATATAAAAATGGTGAGGAGCCTCTTGAAATGAAAAGTATTGCTGATATGATAAAAGATTACTGTGGTATATATACCGAAGAAGAAAAATTCCTTCAACAAAAATTATGTGATGTTTTAGCGTCTAAGGTTTCTAGTTCGAAAGAGTTATATCAAAAACTTGCAGATGTTCTTTCTTCTCAAATTAATCCTTATGAATTAGAAAAGGAAAAGGAAAGATTGATGATTGATGAGGATGAGGAACGTAGAAGACAGGTTATTCAAAGAAGACTTGCGAAGAAGTTGAATAGATAGTTTTAGATGTGATTTATTATGGGAAAATATTATACAATTTTTGATATTGTAAGTGGTTTAAGGCCTGAGTATCTTAAGACAAAGGAAGAATTGGAAACTTTAAAAAAATATTTAGAAATATTTATTAGAAATGTTGATATTGAGTTTTTTATTAATACATCATTAGGTGATCCTAACATGCTTTATAGAATGTATCGTACTGGTTTTACTAATGTTGTGAAAAAGCCAAATGGCATGTTTGGAAGGATTATACCTCATAATGCACCTGAAGAAATAAAAAAAGTAGGTAATATTTATGTTATATCTGATCAACATGTTTTAGTTAAAGATGATATTGGATTTAGTAATAAAGTTGATAAAATATTGAGTTCTGAGTTTACGCAGAATATTAGTTTTGATAAAGAATTTGGGGATTTTAGATTAAGAATTGACAGTTGTTGGATTAGTTTTGGAAATTCTGATGAGGCTTTTACTTGTCATGCTTGTAAGGATGATTATTCTGTTATTTCTTCTCAATTTGATTTACTTTCTTATGAGATTCCTCAATCTGAATTACCTGATTATCATGTTGAGAGGATTGAAAAAAATAAAAGTTTGAAAATGATTAAATAAGTTGATTTTAATTAATCAATTTTTTTGTATAAATTTATTCTTTTTGAAAAGATTAATATTGGTGATTTCTATGATTAATGGATATACTATTAGAAAAGTAAATGGGCAAGATGTAATGTATTTGTTTTTTGATTTTAATTATGAGTTTTCTAGTTTTGATTTTATGGCTAAGCGTGAGAAAATTCATGATGTTGTTAGAAATTTTATTAGGGACCATAATATTATTTTTAAGGGTGCGACTATTGCGCTTGTTGCTGGTGGTATTTTATTTGGTAGTATTAATTTAAGTACTCCTAGTTTTTCTCAAGTCGCTATGAATAATAATGTTTCTATAGAGGAAAAGGTTGATCATGTTAAATCTGATGAGATTGTTGAGAAAGAAGATGTTAAAGAGAATTCTGTAGTTAATGATAATGTTAGTGTTTCTGATAATGAGGTTGTTGTTAATAGTGATAGTCCTTCTATTGTTATAGATAATACTAAATCTGATTCTGTAGTTAATAATGCTGGTTCTAATGTTTCTGATGTTAATAATGATGTTTCTGTTTCAGAACCTGTTGCGAGTACTACTGTTTCAGAACCTGTTAATGAAGTATCTGAAGTAGTTGTTGATAATAATATTTATGTTAGTGTTAGGAGGGGTGATGGACGGGTTGTTAGTTTAGAGTTAGAGGATTATGTTACTGGTGTAGTTGGTGCTGAAATGCCTGCTTTATTTAATAGTGAGGCTTTGAAGGCTCAGGCTGTTATTGCTCGTACTTATGCTTTGAAGGCTAATAGTATGGGACGTACTTTAAGTGATAATGAATCTACCCAAAGTTATAAGGATAATGGTGATTTAGCTGGTATTTGGGGTAGTAATTATAGTTCTTATTACAGTAAAATAAAGGATGCAGTCAATAGTACTAAAGGTATTTATTTAACTTATAATGGTAATTATATTGAAGCAGTATATCATTCTACTAGTAATGGCAAGACTGAGGACTCTAGTAATGTGTGGGGCAATTCTTTTCCTTATTTAGTTAGTGTTGATAGTGTATATGACAATAGCAATCCTAGTTTTTCTATTAGTAAGAGTTTTAGTTATAGCGAGATATCTAGTAAGTTAGGTATTAGTGTTAATGAGGTGACTGAATTTAATATTTTAGGTCATACTAGTGGTGGAAGGGTTAGTAGTGTTAGTGTTGGTGGAACTGAGTTTAGCGGTGTTAGTTTTAGAAGTATGCTTGGGTTGAGAAGTACTGATTTTGATATTTCTAAGATCGATGATGGTGTAGTTATTACTACCCGTGGTTATGGACATGGTGTTGGGATGAGCCAGTATGGTGCGAATGGTATGGCTAAGGCTGGATATAGTTATAGGGATATTTTATTACATTATTATCCTGGAGTTGTTATAGAACAATTGTAAAATTGTTCTATTTTTGTTATAATTTTTTATAGTAATAGGTGATTATATGGACTATAGAAAATATTTGTTTAAATCAATTAATAATCCTGGTATTTTTAAAGATAGTAATATTAAAAAGGAGTTTATTTGTAATTTCGACAATTATGAAATTTGAAGTGAACCCTATTTAGGTCACTTTAATAAAAAAGACTTTTAATGTAAAATAACATCTCAAGAAAGTGAGGTGTTATTTTTATGAGCAAATATAATAAATATAGTAATGAACTACGCCTAG
>Ga0256404_1002739_pt1 | contig 37986 bp, 45 predicted proteins | sample RumenRJG_01DNA_FD_185990 | JGI IMG/M metagenome (GOLD analysis project Ga0256404, IMG submission 185990) | Bovine rumen microbial communities from Lethbridge, Alberta, Canada - RJG_01 | ecosystem: Host-associated > Mammals > Digestive system > Stomach > Rumen | place: Canada: Alberta | collected...
TGATCTGCGAATAGCAGTTCCCGTACAGCAAAAGGTGCGTCATCATCGTTTCCCGGTAGGCGAAGGACGTCATCTCCGGATTTGGCTCATTGTGGAGCAGAAAATAAAGCGGATGATCCACCGCTTTCTCCTTGCTCCCCTCAGAGGTATACCGGTAGAGATGAAGTGGCAGACTTGCCACTGCTTCGGACAGGATCCGCACGCAGCAGTACACCGCTGTAACCTGCATGGAAGTCTGCTCATTGACAGGCTTCCCTGCAGCTGTCCCGCCGAACAGGAAGCTGAAGGAGCTTCCCGCGGTAGAATCCTTTGGCTTATCCCTGCTCTTGAACATCCCTGAAAATATGCTCATCTGAAATCCTCCATTCCATTCAGTGCCTCCCTGATCAGGAGAAATCCGATAATCGAAAGAATGATCATATCCGCCTCCTTCAGGGCATAATAAAAGCACCCGTCGGATTGCTCCGGCAGATGCTCTGTGTTGATCCTATTATCTCCAATGTATTTCTGGTTATTAAATCAGACTCCGTATTACTGTTTCTATAGTCATTTCGTCAAGACCTTCTTGTGAAATCCCCTTTTTCCACAGTAGGGGCACTTCATTCTCCTGCTTCTGCCCATGTGCGGTGCCATGATGACCGCCTTCATGGATGGCACGTACTTTTTTCCGCAGTTAGGGCATTCATAATAACCGGCATCATGCTCCAGCCGCAGGCAGTAAAGCATTCCAATCACGAAGATTCCTGCGGCAATAAGGATCATCACTATCCTCCATACAGAGGATGTCAACGCAAAGCTCGCAGCAAAGATCAGCACCATAAAAGAAATAGAACTGATATAGCCAATCACGACTTCGAGTGAGAGCAGCTTCTTGTTGTTCAGTTCCTCCTGCTTCTGAAGCTGCAGCAGATTCTCTTCAGCTTTTTCCTTGTAGTTTTCCATATCCAATCGCTCGCCGCTCAGGAGTTCATTTACCGTAATCTTCAGGATTTCACATAGCTCCAGCATAAGGGATGCGTCTGGCATACTCCTGCCATTTTCCCATTTAGAGACTGCGCGGTCCGTTATCCCGAGTTTCTCCGCCAGTGCTGCCTGCGTCAGACCGATGCTCTTCCTGCAGGATGATATAAATTTTCCAATTTTCTCCTGATCCATTCGGGAGCCCTCCTTTCACTGGCGATGATAAAGAATTCCAGCATATATGAACATGTACTGACGGTTGAGTCTATCATTTTCTGCCATTTCTATGTACTCAACCAGCAGTAGAGACTGATATAACCCCGATTTCTACAATCTATGTGGCTCTATTCATCATACCAAAATCCACATGTCAGATAAACAGAATTCCCCTGGAGTCGTAAACACTGTTCTGCGGTCCGCTGTGCCGGATTGCCCGGTCCAGTGCCATGACAGTTGCCACAGCGGCGTCAATCTTCTCCGTCGACTTCTCCTTATCCATCTTGATGTTGCCGGCAGGATCGGTCCGGACGAAAACGTTGTCCATCATCCAACGAAGAACAGGATGCCCGCCGTGAGCAATCCGCTGCTCCAGCACGAGCTTCATAAGCTCCTTTGTTGGCGGGCTCATGTCCTTGTAGCCCTGTCCGAAAGGCACGACAATAAAGCCCATGCCTTCCAGGTCCTGCACCATCTGGGTAGCTCCCCATCGGTCAAAGGCGATCTCGCAGATGTGGTATTTTTCATTCAGCTTCTCAATGAAGCTCTCGATAAAACCGTAGTGGATTACATTGCCTTCCGTCGTCATCAGATGTCCGGTCTTCTCCCATACATCATAGGGAACATGATCTCTCCGGACTCGGAGCCTCATGTTGTCCTCCGGGATCCAGCAAAAGGGAAGCACGATGTATTTCTCATCATCGCTCCGCGGAGGAAATACCAAGACGAATGCTGTGATATCCGATGTACTGGAAAGATCAAGACCTCCGTAGCAGTCCCGGCCTCGAAGCTCCTCCGGATCCACAGGAAATGCACAGGCATCCCATTTCTCCATCGGCATCCACCTGGTAGACTGCTTCACCCACTGATCCAGACGCAGCTGCCGGAAGGCATTCTCCTCAGCAGGGTTGTCCTGAGCGGATCTGCAGGCATTCCGAACCTTCTCGATATCAATCGTATGCCCCAGAGAAGGATTGGCCTTGTACCATACCCTCTCATCCGTCCAGTCATCGTCATCCGCTGCCCCGTAGATCACCGGATAGAATGTCGGATCGATCTTCCTGCCGGCAATGATATCCTCCGCCTTCTGGTGCTGCTCATAACAGATGGAATTCCGGTCTGTTCCTGCCGTAGTGATCAGGAAATACAGCGGCTGTTTCCGGGCGTCGCCGGATCCGCGGACCATGACATCAAACAACTCTCTTGTCGGCTGCGAGTGCAGCTCATCGAAGATGACCGCATGGACATTCAGCCCATGCTTCGTATAGGCTTCTGCCGACAACACCTGGTAGAAGGAATTCGTCGGCTGATAGACCAACCGCTTTGTCGACATGATCGGCTTGATTCGTTTCTTCAGTGCCGGACACTGATCCACCATGTCGACGGCAACATCAAAGACAATGGACGCCTGCTGCCGGTCGGAAGCGCAGCCGTAAACCTCTGCTCCCCACTCACCGTCGCCGCAGGTCATATACAGGGCGACCGCGGCAGCCAGCTCCGATTTTCCGTTCTTCTTCGGGATCTCAATATAGGCGGTATTGTACTGCCGGTATCCGTTCTCTTTAACCGTCCCGAAGATGGTCCGGATGATTTCCTCCTGCCAGGGCAGGAGCTTGAAATTCTGTCCGTGCCAGATGCCCTTGGTATGCTTCAGGTTCTCAATGAAGCGCAGCGTCTTCTGCGCCTTGGCTTCATCAAACATCAGCCGCCGCCAAGTAGCTCTTCCATCTCATCCTCATCTGTATCATCGTGAGATACGACGATTCTGGACCTGGACGACGGTGTCAGCCCGAACTCAGATGCTGCCTGAAGCATCAGCTTCTGATTCGTATTGGCGATGCCGACCCACGGAGTCTGCTGCTGATATCCTTTATCCGTTTCAAAAACGGAGCCCTCGGAGTTAATATGCTCCTGGGCTTCCTTCCATCTGGCGTAGGACTGGCAGTAAGCCGCAAAGGCAGCCATGTCGATCTGCGTCAGCACGCCAAGCTGAGACAGGTTCTCAGCCAGTCTCTTCCATTCCTTCTTTGCCTCCGGCAGGAGCCATGCAGGACAGGGCGGCATGCCCTTGTCAGGCTTCGGCTCAGATCTGTTCAGTTTTCTCTTGCCCGGATTGCCTTCCAGCTCCTTCAGAGCAGTCGGCTTGGGCTTTCTTCCAGCTGCCATAGGGCACCTCCCTTCTTAAAAAATCAGCACGAAAAAGGACATCAGCTGGTCTTCCTGCTGACGTCCTTTAAGATCAATTATCAAGTTCATAAGGTTAATGAACCCATTTATATCTTACCTTCTCGGAACTATATCGATTATAATCCAATAGTTTTTCCCTCTGAAGTCTTCCAATAACAATATAAGGTCTGACATTTTGATTTGTAGCAAATGCTCTTATTGCTTCAAGCTCAAAATCGCCGTGATCAACAAAATTCCTGTAGGCAACTGGATCGAGTAGCCTTGTGCTTGCAAAACTATTTGCTCCAATCTCAATATCTGCATTTTCATCGTAATCGATAAACTTAATAGATCTATTTACATCTCCATTTACGATATGTCCCAATTCGTGAAATAGTGAAAACCAGAAAATATCAGCATAAGAACCTCTGATAGTTAAAACCATCTGATATGTTCCATCATCCTTCTTTGAAATATATCCCTGAACTGGTGCCCCTCTGAAGTTTCTAACGACAGAAAAATCAATCCCATAATTGGCAAAAAGCTCGGTTAGCGATTTCTGAACTGATTCACCGGCATTGCACATAACCGCCTTTACCTTTGTTACCAATTCATCAACTTTTCCGTCATCAAACTTGGTCGTAACGTTACGATTTTCTCCTGCAATCTGGCATAGCCTAATCCACGCTCCCATGACATACGGATCGACCTTAGATTTCGTGGACATTCGCAGTGCGCCTTCTGGAACCATGCCTTTAAGATTTGCTATATTGCTTATTTGAAGGGCTTTCCTAAGAGATAGAATTGAAGCATCAACAGCTTCCCGAATTGGCATCTTTCCACGATGTCTAAGATATTTCACAATATCTTTCAAGCTTTCCCTGGCTGATCTTTCTTCATCTGTAATTGTCTCAGATGCATTAGCTTCCAATAATTCCGCATCATAGTTCGCCTGAAGATTGATCCAGAATGATTTAGGAACGCCAAGCGCATACTCAAGCGCAAAAGCAAATTTTGCAGAGATATCCTTTTTTCCTGAAATCACATTACAAACGTAGGCAGGTGTCACACCCGTTCTCGCAGCAAGTTCAGCTTGTGTTATTCCTCTTTCTGTAAGTACATCTCCTAATGTTTCTCCCGGATGAATAATCAGATCACGGGATATACCAGTTATCTTTGTCGCCATGATAATCACTCACCCCTTCCACTTCAATCTCTTCACATATCATTACAGTATCTTCCGTAGCGTTTGGTTCTATAATCAATCTTACATTTGCCGCCACGTGTAATGAATAACGTATATGTTTATAACCAGATAGCTGTTCCGGCTTTCCAAGTCCCAACGATAAGAAATCTCCGAAATTATCGGCAGCTATCAAATGGTCCATATGCTTCTTTATTGCGCGTACCCATTCGAATGGTAGTTTCTTTTTCATCTTTGAATAATCAGTGAAATACTTTTCCACCTTCTTATTCGCATATGTTATTTTCAATAATAACCACCACCGTCCTTTGATATATGATTAACCTTTTGGTTAATTCATATTATCATCAGATAGTTCTTTTGTCAATAACCATATACCCCCATCTTCAATTTCGCGATTTTCCGCGCGAAGGGGAGGCGTCGGTCTTGGAGCCCAAGGTCCCAGAGATTCGAATCCCCCCACCCTCGTCCGGATCAGTACTTATATTCCCTCGGGAAATTTCTGTCCTCGCGGGCTGTCTTCTGATCGTGACACTGCTTGCACAACGGTTGCCAATTGTCACGATCCCAGAAGAGCTTCATGTCTCCACGATGCGGAACGATATGATCCACGACCTCTGCACGGGTATACTTACCGTGCCTCTCGCACTCAGCACAGAGAGGATGTGCATGAAGGAAAGCTTTGCTTGCCTTCTGCCACCTCCAACCATAACCTCGGGCAGCGGAGCCGCCGGCTCTGGTGTCCTTCTTCTCAGCTTCATGCAGAGGTGCGTGCTTCTTACAATACTTCTCCCCGTATGGAATCAGCTCTGGACAGCCCGGGTGCGCACACGGATGCTTTGGTCTGCTTGGCATTGTGCCATCTCCTCCCACGAAAAAAGCCCTGCGGGTATCCCCTACCCTGCAGAGCTTCTCTCATCTTCACTTTCGTCAGCTTAACATTATCACAATGGTCACATGCACTTCTGCGCATTTTTGTGCATTCCTGAAAAAACTTTATGCCGATCTGTCTAAAAGCTCCTGAACCTTATCCAGTCCCCGCCCGTGCAGCATCTGAACCCAGCGCACCTTCTTGTCGATGTCACAGGCAATCTCCTCCCAGGAACACATCTCCAGATATCTCTTCTGAAGAACAATCCGGTAATCCACCTCGTCAATCTGCTCCAGGGTATCGTTGATCTCCCTCTTGATGGAGATCAAGCGGTCCAGATTCTCCCGGACCTCGTTCTCATAATCGATGATCTTGCAGACCGTATCCTCCATCCTTGAGGTCGTTGATCCCTTTGCCTTCGGCATGTCGCTGATGACCGCCGACATATTGGTGGCAAGAGCATTCATCTTCTCAATCTCCCGGACCTTGCTGTTGATCCTCTGGTCCAGGAATCTTGCCTGCTGCAGAAACTCCTTAGCCTTCATAGCCAACCGCCTCCTTCATTCTCCTGATGAGATATTCCCCGTCAACGCTGGTCAGTGTTGAATACCAGCCCGACCGGAAGAATCTCTCGTTATCTTCCTTCTCCTGCTTTGCTGTCCGGCTGCTCGGATTACGCTTCAGACTCTTCAAGGCTTTCATGTAATCCTCTGCAGCAAGCTTCACAATGGCATTTGCCAGTGCCTCATAGCCGTCATAATCTGCCTTCGCCATCGGCACCTCCGATCTCAGCCTTCACAGCGTCGATCAGGGCGGACTGTGTCCGGTCCTTCTGCTGCAGCGCCTTCATCACACGTTCATCAATTGTGTCGGCTGTGATGATATGCTGCACGATGACTGTCCCGGACTGCTGCCCCTGCCGCCAAAGCCTGGCGACTGTCTGCTGATATAGCTCCAGGCTCCAGGTCAGCCCGAACCAGATCAGAGTATTCCCGCCCTGCTGCAGGTTAAGTCCATGCCCGGCGGATGCCGGATGGATCAGGGCAACCGGGATCTCTCCCTTATTCCATCTGCTGATGCTGGAATCCGAATCCATTCGCTCAAACGAAATCCCCTTAGCCTTCAGTCTCTCCTCAATCCTCTGCAGATCATGCTTGTACCAATAAGCCACCAGAACCGGCTTCCCGTTTGCGGCCTCGATCAGATCCTCCAGGGCATCCAGCTTCCGGTCATGAATCTTCACGACTTCTCCGTCATCGGTATAAAGGGCTCCGTTTGCCATTTGCAGGAGCTTTCCGGAAAGGGCTGCCGCGTTTGCCGCTGTAATTTCCTTCTCCGGAAGCTGCAGGACCAGCTCGTGCAGCATGGTCTGATACTTTGCTGTCTCGGCATCATCCAGATAGACCTTCTCGCTCACGCTGATCAGCTCCGGCATCTTCAGATGATCCGTATTCTTCATGGAAATCGTGATGTCAGAGATCCGGTCATAGATCTTTTGATCCGCGCCTGGGAGCAGCTTATAGCTGTAAACCACCGGTCCGTTCATCCTGTCAGGCCTGAAAAATGCATTCCTGTACCAGCCGATGAACTTGCCAAGCCTCTCTCCCATGTCCAGGAGTTTGAACTCTGCAAAGAGATCCATTAACCCATTGCTGGACGGTGTTCCTGTCAGCCCTACGATTCTTTTTACCTTTGGCCTGACCTTCATCAGAGCCCGGAAGCGCTTGGACTGCCAGCTCTTGAAGGAAGACAGTTCATCGATCACGACCATGTCATAATCAAAGGGAAGCCCGCTGTCCTGGATCAACCAGGGAACATTTTCCCGATTGATGATATAGATGTCAGCATCTGCCTTCAGCGCTGCCAGCCGTTCCGCCGCTGTACCAACAGCCACTGAATACCTGAGTCCCTTCAGGTGATCCCACTTCTCTATCTCCTCTGGCCAGGTATGCCTTGCCACCCGAAGCGGCGCAATGATCAGGACCCTGCTGATCTCGAAGCGCTCATACATCAAGTCCTCTATGGCAGACAGGGTAATGGAACTCTTGCCCATACCCATGTCCAGAAGAATCGCCGCAACTTGATGCTCCTCTATGAACCGGATCGCATAGGTCTGATAATCATGTGGACTGTATTTCATCAAGGATTCCTCCGATCTGCTCTACTCCGTCAAGAATGTGCGTGGGATACCCCAGCTTCCGCAGGAGCTTATGTCTTGCCAGCTGCAGTGGTCTTGGCTTCTCTCCCGGTGCCTTTACTTCTACGAAGCCGAAATGTTTATCCGGCAGCAAAACAATCCGGTCCGGCATCCCGTCATATCCGGGACTCACCCACTTCGGACAGATCCCGCCACGCCTCTTAACCTCAGAGACTAATTTCTGCTCAATCACTTTTTCCCGCATCGCAATTCTCCGTCATTGCCGAAAGTGCAGGTCGTGAAGGTCGTAGTATAAACTTCTCTATAGGGCATTTTCCTGAAATTCCTCTATAAGGTAGCTTTAGGAAATGACCTTCACGACCTGCACAAATGGCTTAAAATCAGCATTCTTCAATATCCGATTCTCAGAAATGACTTTTGCAAATGACCTGCATGAGCTGCACCGGTTTTGAAAAAGTCTTCCCTTTGACCTGCACAATCTGCATCTCTGCCAAAAGGGTTCTGGAATCGACCTTCACGACCTGCATCGACCTGCACCTTAATCCAGGAAATCCTCTCCGGATCTGAGCTTCAATCCGTGCACAAGGATCCCGGAGCTGGTCTTCCTTCTGACGTAGCCGGCCTTCTCAATTGCCGTATAAAAGTCCGTGGTGCTGCGGGTATACTCTCCGTTCTGGATGCAATAGGCCCTGTACTGCTGGTAAAGCTCCCCGGACTTCTCCGTCAGTTCCTTTCCGGTCTCACAGCACTCTGCCAGGAAATGCCCCAGCCAGTCATTGTCCTCCCGATAGTCCTCAATGGCTGCCTTCACGACCCGCGGCAGCTCTGTCTTGAAATGCAGGGCAATCGCCTTCTGGGCGCCCTGGATAATCCACTTCAGGATGTAGCCGCCGGCCTTCTCATAGAGATAATCCGCATAGTTCTTGATATCGCTGTCGCCGACGATCTTGGCATTGAAGGGAATGACGATCAGTCGCCTCCAGATCCCGTCGTCATTGGCGCCGACCTTGGGAAGATGGTTCGTGTAGAGGACCAGCGTGTGAGACGGTGTAAAGGAAAAGGGAGCCTTGTATTTCTTTTCCGCGAAGATCTCATCCGTAGAGCAGATCTGCTTGACCACAGAGGTATTGAGCCTCATGCCCTCCTCCATCTCGGAGGCAATGATAAGACGCTTTCCCTTCAGCTCTGCCATCTCCGGCTTCACATTTCTCTTGCAGTTCATGGTCAGCGTCTCTGCGGACAGCTTCCCGCTGTAGGTTCCAAGCACCCGGGAGATCGTGTTCCAGAAGGTAGACTTGCCGTTGGCACCACCGCCATAGGCGATGATCAGATGCTCCTGATAGACCTTGCCAACCGCAGCCATGCCGACTACCAGCTGCACGTAGTCGATCAGCTCCTGGTCTCCCTGGAAGAAAAGCTGAATGGATTCCTCCCACAGGTCTTTCCCTTCATCCGAGGGAGAGCAGGCCGTCAGCTTCGTGATGAGATCTGCCGGATCATGGGGCTGATCTCCTGCCATGCCCTTTTCCAGGTTGAAGGTCGCATAAGGCGTATTGAGAAGATTCGGATCCTTGTCCAGATCGTCCACACCGACCGCCACCATGGCCTTGGTAAAGTTCATGGCGTTCATCGCATACTTGTAATCCCGGCGCTTCATGACGAAGGCCAGATAGGTCTTTGCCGCCAGAAGCGCAAAGAGGAGCTTGAACTGCTGATCTCCGGAGACCGCCTTCTCCAGTGTTTTCCCGCCGGCGATCACCGTTTCCTTCGGCACTCCGCTCTGGATGAGAGCCTCCTGTGCCCTCTGGACCTGGTCCTGCGCATCCGCAAGCTGCAGATCCAGGAACTCAACCATTGCACCGACCGCCAGCTGCCTGTCCTCGATCCAGGCCTCGCCGTCATACCTGAGAAAATCCGTTGCCTCAGAAAAACGAAGCTCTCCGCCGTATTCCTTCGTGAAGGCCTTGGCCTCTCCGACATCGGAGTAGTCCGTCGGCTTCAGGGAATCATCAAAGTCCGCATCATACTGCTCCGGCGGCACATATCCGTCAGAGGTCTGCACCTTCTTCCGGAAAAACTTCAGCGCAGAGTTCCATATGGTCTTCAGCTCCTGATTGGAAAGAGGCGGATCACATTTCAGAGCTTCATCCAGGAAGACCTGCTTTGTCTTATTTGTCTCTCCGAAGCGCTTCAGGGCTCTCCCTGCGAAATGGGACAGCGTATTATTCCTGTTGCCCTGCTTGATCGTCCCGTCCAGGCTCCTGCCTGCAGGCTTCTTTTTCGGAAGCTCTGTCTCTTCCTTATGAAGGACGACCTCTGTCTCCTCATCGATCGTGGTCCAGCCCTCATGCCAGACGATGTCATCGCTGTCTGAGCCGAAAATGAACCTCGCCGCGTCCAGAGCGTTGTCATCGAAGAAGGGATACTTCCTCTGCAGTGCTTCCTTCAGACCGGCGTAATAATCCGGATCTGTCGTTTCAGCGATCTCGAAGTAGATGTGCATCCTGGGTCTGGGACCGTAGTCGTCCTTCGGCAGCATATGATGCCTGCTGGGAACAACTGCATAATTCATATCCCCGAACAGGTCCTCCAGCTTCTCGAAGGTGATCCACTCACCCGGCTCCTCTGTGTGGTCGTTGTCGATATCCATGACCAGCACGTTGGACCGGAGGAAGTTCTCGATGCTGCGGTAGTTCTTCTTATAAACCGCGCACACGTGATCGAACCTCACCGCCTGCTGCAGCTCCTCCGGCCCCGTGACCTCCACCGTATTCGGATAAAGGCAGTTCTTAGCATCCTGGGTCACCCTGGCTGTCTGTAAAACCAGCTTCATTCTTAAGACCTCCTTGTAAGTAGTGAGCCTGAAAGCTCCTACTCCTTAAAGTTCCCCCGTCACTGTTTTTTCCGCTCCGCCGGCAGATTTTTTCAGGAGATCCGAATCGCTTCCTTTTATATGCAAAATCGCCGTCTCGCTCTTTTGAAAAATTTTCCGGAGACAGCGGAATTTTTCCTTCCGGGGGAACTTTAAGGACTGTAAGGGACAGGAAGTCCCGCAGAAAGGAGGCCGACATGAGCGAAGCCAACATGAACAGAGCCGCTCCCAGAACGCGCGACGATGAGGATCTCATCGATACCCTGATTGCCATCAGCGTCGTGGCAAAGCGACTCGCAAGCAAATTACAGAAGGAATTGACAAAGGAAGGAGACAAGGATGGGAAAAATGAATGAGCTCTCCCAGGCGGTTGATAACCTGATCACCTGCGGAGAGACCCTGATTGAGACCGGCAAAGCCCTGAAGGCTTTATATTCCTCTACGGAGCCGGAAGCGGAACAGCCTGCAGCGGCAGGAAAGCCGAAAAAGGAAGCTGCTCCTGCGAAGGAGGAAAAGACCTACTCCAAGGAGGACGTCAGAGGTCTCCTGGCGGCGAAGGCCAATGCAACAGATGGGAAGTTCAAGGCAGCCGTGAAGGCATTGGTACAGAAATACGGAAACGGCGGCACACTGAAGGATATTCCTGCAGAGAGCTATCCGGATCTCGTGAAGGAACTGGAGGGACTGACCGATGCCTAAGCACGCATATCTCTCCGCCTCCTCCAGCCACAGATGGCTCGAATGCCCGCCCAGCGCAAAGCTGTGTGCCGGCATCGTGGACAGCGGAAGTCCTTACGCCCAGCAGGGCACCGATGCCCATGCCCTCTGCGAGTACAAGGTTGAGAAGTATCTGGGAAGAAGCCCGACGGATCCGACAGAGAACCTGACCTTCTTCGACAGAGAGATGGATGAATGCACAGATCAGTACTGCTCCTATGTGATCGAGCAGGTCGAAGAAGCAAAGAAGCACTGCAGGGATCCGCTGGTCCTGGTTGAAGAAAAGCTGGATTTCTCCAGATGGGTACCTGAGGGCTTCGGAACCGGTGACTGCGTGATCATCGCAGACGACGTATTGCACATCATCGATTTCAAATATGGTCTCGGCGTCCTGGTGGATGCCAGGGAAAATCCGCAGATGATGTGCTACGCCCTGGGAGCTGTCGACCAGTACGACTGCCTCTATGACATCGAGACAGTGAAGCTGACGATCTTCCAGCCCCGCCGAGAAAATATCAGCACCTTCGAGATCGGTAAACAGGATCTCCTTCACTGGGCTGAGACAGTCCTGAAGCCGACAGCAGCTCTCGCCTATGACGGAAAGGGCGAGTTCAAGGCAGGCGACCACTGCCAGTTCTGCAAGGTCAAGGCGACCTGCAGGAAGCGGGCTGAGTACAACCTGGACCTGGCAAAGTACGATTTCGAGATGCCGGCCATGCTGGAAAATTCCGAGATCGCAGCCATCCTACCGCAAATTGATGAATTGACAGCCTGGGCGAATGACATCAAGGATTACGCTCTTCAGCAGGCTCTCTCCGGTGTGGAGTATGACGGCTTCAAGGTCGTCGCCGGCAAGTCCAACAGGAAGTATTCCGATGAAGCAGCTGTCGCCGAGAAGGTAAAGGCTGCCGGCTATGATCCCTACGAGAAGAAGCTCCTCGGGATCACCGCCATGACTTCCCTTCTGGGGAAGAAGAAGTTCGAAGAGCTCCTGAGCGCTCTCATCACAAAGCCTCAGGGAAAACCGACACTGGTGCCCGTGTCCGACAAACGGCCGGCACTCAATACAGCAAAAGATGATTTTAGTGAAAATTAAGGAGGAAATGAATTATGCCTAAGTTTATGAATGCCACCAAGGTGATCACCGGAGTCAACACCAGATGGTCCTATGCCAATGTCTGGGATCCCAAATCCATCAACGGCGGAGCGCCTAAGTACAGCGTCTCCCTCATCATCCCGAAGTCCGACAAGGCGACCGTCGAGAAGATCAAGGCCGCGATCCAGGCAGCCTATGAGGAAGGCGAGTCCAAGCTGAAAGGCAACGGCAGAACTGTTCCTGCTCTCTCCACTCTGAAGACTCCGCTTCGTGACGGTGATCTGGAGAGACCTGATGATGAAGCCTACAAGAACAGCTACTTCATCAACGCCAACTCTGCTACTGCTCCCGGCATCGTGGATGCGGACCGCAATCCGATCCTGGAGCGCTCCGAGGTCTACTCCGGCGTCTATGGCAGAGCCAGCATCAATCTCTACGCCTTCAACTCCAACGGCAACAAGGGAATCGCCTGCGGGCTCAACAACCTTCAGAAGATCCGCGACGGTGAGCCTCTGGGAGGCAAGTCCAGGGCTGAGGATGACTTCGCAGGTCTTGAGGATGACGGCGACGACTTCCTCGACTGATCACTGACAATCCATGCGGGCGGCGGTCCTGCTGCCGCTGCCTGCGACAATTTGAAGAAAAGAGGTATTCATCATGGAATTTGCAAATAGCGTTGTAACATTGATTGCCAATATCATCGGATGCGCCATGTTCGTAGCGTTCCTGGTCGGTCTGATCTATGCGATCCGCTTCATGCTTCAGGTCAAGCAGGAAGACAAGGAGGACTACGAGCGAAAGAAGGAACGAGAAGCCCTGGAATACAAGGAGTCCCATCTCCGCTATAAGAAGCTCCTGGAAGACAGGCGCTAAGCTCCGGAAGGCGGCAGGCACAGACGTCCTGCTGCCTCTCTTTTCAGTAAAGGATGACGAATATGATCAAGGAAATGTCAATCGACTTAGAGACCTACAGCGATGTGGACATCAGTAAATGCGGCGTCTACAAATACGCTGAGTCTGACCAATTTGAGATACTGCTCTTCGGCGTCTCCATCGATGGCAGCCCCGTCAGAGTCTATGACCTGGCCTGCGGCGAAGTCCTCCCGGAGGAGATCCTTGCAGCACTATCTGATGAGAATGTAACAAAATGGGCCTTCAATGCTTCCTTCGAGCGGATCTGTCTCTCCAACTGGCTGAAGCGATACCATCCGGAACACTTCTCCGGCTACAGCATCCCTGAGGATCCGGCAGGAAAATATCTGGATCCGTCTTCCTGGAAATGTACGATGATCTGGTCCGCTTACCTAGGACTTCCGCTCTCCCTGGCCGGCGTCGGTGCTGTGCTGAGATTGCAGGATCAGAAGCTGAAGGAGGGCAAGGACCTGGTCCGGTATTTCTGCTCTCCCTGCAAGCCGACCAAGGCGAACGGCGGCAGGACCCGGAACCTTCCGTAGCACGATCCGGAGAAGTGGGAGCTGTTCAAGTTCTATAACCAGCGCGATGTCGAGGTAGAAATGTCTATCCAGAAGCGCCTTGCCCACTATCCCGTCCCAGACCAGGTCTGGGAGGAATATCACATCGATCAGGAAATCAATGACCGTGGGATCCAGCTGGACATGGACGTCGTGAACAATGCGATCGCCTTTGATGAGAAATCCAGAGACAGTCTGATGATCCAGATGCAGCAGTTGACCGGTCTGGAGAATCCGAACAGTGTCACCCAGATGAAGGAATGGCTCTCCCAGAATGGCGTCGAGGCCGAATCCCTGGGCAAGAAGGACGTGAAGCAGATGATCCCGGAGACCGACGGCGATATCCGGGAAGCATTAAAGCTCCGTCTACAGCTGGCAAAGTCTTCCGTGAAGAAATATCAGGCCATGCAGAATGCAGTCTGCAAGGACGGCAGGGCTCACGGCATGTTCCAGTTCTACGGCGCCAATCGTTCTGGCCGCTGGGCCGGCAGACTGATCCAGCTGCAGAACCTTCCGCAGAATCATATGAACGATCTGGCAGAAGCGAGGGAACTGGTCCGCACCGGCGATTATGAAACGCTGGAAATGCTCTATGACGATATCCCGGACACGCTCTCGCAGCTGATCCGGACCGCCTTCATCGCAAGACCGGGATACAAATTCGTGGTATCCGACTTCTCTGCCATCGAGGCCAGGGTCCTAGCACACCTTGCCGGAGAGACCTGGCGATCCAAGGTCTTCGCTGAGGGGAAGGATATCTACTGTGCCTCCGCCAGCCAGATGTTCGGCGTCCCTGTCGTGAAGCACGGAATCAATGGACATCTCCGGCAGAAGGGGAAGATTGCAGAGCTGGCACTCGGCTACGGCGGATCCGTCGGCGCTCTGAAATCAATGGGAGCTCTGGAAATGGGACTGAAGGAAGAAGAACTGCAGCCGCTGGTCGATTCCTGGCGAGCGACCAATCCGATGATCACCACCTTCTGGTGGGACATCGACAGAGCAGTAAAGACTGCAATCAAGGAGCAGATCCCTACAGAGGTCCGCGGCATACACTTTCTCTGCAAGAGCGGCATGCTCTTCATCAAGCTCCCATCCGGCAGGATGCTTTCCTACGTGAAGCCACGGATCGGAGAGAACCGCTTCGGCGGAGAATCCGTCTCCTACATGGGCGTCGGATCTACGAAGAAATGGGAGCGAATCGAATCCTACGGCCCGAAGTTCGTGGAGAACATCGTCCAGGCCATCAGCCGGGACATCCTCTGCTACGCCATGCGGACCCTCTCCCACTGCTTCATTTGCGGCCATGTCCATGATGAACTGATCATTGAATGCAGTCAGGATGTCGATTACAAGGTAATCTGCGAACAGATGGGCAGGACTCCGCCCTGGCTACCCGGGATCCAGCTCTGCGCCGATGGGTATGAGACAAAATTTTATATGAAGGACTAATGACAAAACAGCGGCCTACCGGTACATTTCCGGTAAGCCGCTGCCTGTTCTATATTGAAATATTCAGTAGTCTCTTCAACCCCTTTTTATTCTTGGGGACGTTTCTGTCGGGAGCTATACTTCTTAAATAATCTCCATATTCTCCGATTTCTATATCTTCAAGCATAGCAATGTTCAAAAGATTTTTTGCTCTCGAAGAACCTGTGTACAGCAGCCTTCTGTTTTCGGGATCCTTCAGCGACGACATAGCAGCATCCACGATAAGGATTGCCTCTGCTTCCAGTCCTTTGAACTTTCTTATTGTCGTAAACAGTACCTTCCCCGGCTCACTGTGGTATGAAAGCTCTAATCCTGAATGTTTCTTGCCTGTATCCACCCATGATTTTTCTGTGGTTTTCGCAGTCAGGATAACAATATCCGAAGGATCCAGCCCCTCCTCGGATACATGCTTTATAAAATCATCCACGATTTTATTAATCTCAGATTCTGTTGTATAGAATTTGGCCGCAGGTATCTCCCCATGAATATCGTTATATGAAACATTATCCAGCCCCATTATGCTGCATGAGGTCTTAAATACTTCTGCGGTATTTCTGCAATTTTTGTGAAGCACCAGACGGCATTCAGCATCATCTATCCATTTGGGAATCTGGTTTTTCATGATATATTGATTCCGGTCATAGAAAACGTAGAAACATCCGCCCTTTAGCTTTACCAGTTCATACAATCGATTAAGAAGTCTGTCATCTAAATCCTGACCTTCATCTACGATGATATTTGAGTATATCCAGCTGCCCTCATCAAAAACTTCCTCAAGATACTCCTCAAATTCGGCCAGCACTTCATCTATCGGAGCATCTGAATGACCCATTATTTCAAATGCCAGGGAATGAGCATTATGAAATGTCACATTGGGGATACTATTATTCCGCTTCAGTGCATCTCTAAGGAAGCTGTTAAAGCATAGGAAAAGCACTTGTTCATCCTGTGCTGCAAGCCGCCTAGCCTTTTCTACGGCAAGCACTGTTTTCCCTGTCCCTGCCAGTCCATGTATTACGGCTGTTTTCTGTTCCTCTAGGAAATCAAGAAGAGACGCTTGCTGCTTGGTAAGCTGGATATAACTTTCCTCTATCTCTTCCATCTTTGTTTTAAGCCTTGGAATCACATGGAAGTGTGGGCACAAAACCGCTACAACCTTCTGGAACTGAAGTGAATCAAGCCGTACCTGTCTGTATTTTGAAGCCCAGAAAGAAAAAGCTGCATCTACTGCCTTTTCTGCATTTCCAAGGCTGTTAAGATCAAGTGTTATTTCTCTTGGAGATTCCGGAGGCAATTCAGCCTTTTTATCTATTTCTATCGAAGGAAACCATACACCATAACACATCATTGGGAGTCTGAAATCAGTTATTCCACGATTCAGACGATCCATTATTTCAAACTGACTTTTCCTCGCCTGTACATATGGCTCAATCCTTTTTGACACACCGCTTCGCGTATTTGTCTGTATCCACTCGCCGTTCTTATATTCGATTTCTCCTGATTTTACTTCGATAACAAAGATACCTTTTGATGGATGTGCAATAACAAAATCGGCCTCGCCGATAGTCCTCTTTTCATTAACACCCACCCAACTCAAAGAATAAAAAACTGTATACTGGTCACTCAAGGACCTGAGCGCCTCATATACTTTCATTTCTCCATAACTGTTGTTAAAATCTTCCGGCTTTACGCTTGGAATAAAAACTGCCACGCCTCACCGCCTCCTATATATCAAGAGCCCTCTTTACAAGCTGCTCTGCAGTTTGTCCTGATTCTATCCCATCAACGAAGCTCTCAAATGCAGCCACCCTTGCCCTCTTCTTTTCTTCCTGATCGGCCAAGATCGTGTCCTGTAGTTCATCGGTCAACTCATTTTTTATCGTATAAAACATAGCCTTACTCGGCGCCAGTTTCATTCGGATATCACCCTTGACACATTTATCCCATAATTCAAGAGAGATCGTGTTTATATTTTTTCCGCTCTTTTTGGCAATAAGCTTCATCAACCCTGTTTTTGAAAATTTGGACAGACTATCGAGATATGCCTTTCCGGATTCTGTCACGCCTTCAAAGCACTTTATGGACTGAACACCCTTTGCAATAATTGAGATAACCCCGTAATCCATTAGCAGCGCAAATGCTGTTCTCTGCTCTTCAGTCATTGTTTCATAAGATACATGATCAAAAGCCTTTCCCTCGCCAAGCTTCCGATCATCCCACTCATTTCTCAATGAACTTTCAGTACATAATGTCTGATTTAATAGCATACGACGGCCGCGTTTTGACTGATTCGTATATAACAGATATCCATATGCCGGCTTACCATCACGGCCGCCACGGCCGACCTCCTGATAATACTGTTCGACTGTTTCAGAGATCAGATAATTTACCACAACTCTTATATCCGTTATATCAACGCCCATTCCAAAAGCGGATGTCGCAAACACGATCTTGATGCTTCCATCCATGAACCCCTGCATGACGGCATCTTTATCTCTGTCACCCATATCTGAGTCAAAATAGGCAACACCCTCATAAACGTCTTTGTATTTTTCATACAGCGTTCGTGTCGTCCCTTTATTCCCCTTCTTTCGATGAGCAAACACAAGGATCTTTTCTCCTGCATGTTCCCCTATGATCCGTTCCAGCTCGCTGTCCTTTGTTTCTTCCTTTCCATCTTTAAGGTTTATTATTTCTAGATGCAGATTCTCTCTCCAAAGCTTTTCACCCTTTATTATCTTGGAGATCCTGAACTCTTTATAAATCTGTTCCTGTTGCTTTTCATTCAAAGTGGCTGTGAGGCAGAGTACCCTCGGCCAATCAGCAGCAAAGATTCTGTCCAGAAATAGCGGAATATTCCGATACGCCGGACGAAATCCTTCACCCCACTGTGAAACGCAATGAACCTCATCCACAACGACCAGTCCGATATCATCTTTCCGCAATTTCAGCATATATTCGAGATACCCGTCGTTAGCTACTCTCTCCGGTGATGTGAAGATAAATTTGGGAAGCACTCCATTCGCCATATCCGTAATGGTGCGGAACTGTTTTCTATAATCCATTCCCGAGAAATTTACAGACTGAAGCCCCAGCGAAGTCAACTGCTTGCACTGTTGATTCATAAGAGCAACCAGTGGTGATATGACTAGTGTAGCTTTGCCCAGCGCCAATCCAGCGATTTGATAAATCAGTGACTTTCCGCCGCCGGTAGGCATAAGACACAGTACGTTTTCACCGGCAATCAGAGCGTCGATCGCCGGTTCCTGTACATCCTGAAAATTTTCAATTTTAGGAAAATATTTACGCAGTAAGTCTTTCTTATCCATAATCACCAGATTGTATTGAACTTCAACGTATCATCATTTCCGCATAAGGTAGCTATATCAGAACAGTGAACCATAGTTACATAATCATAAAAGTCATTTGTCAGAAGATACCTGTAATCTGAAGGAAATTCCTTCTGAAATCTCTTTTTGATTTTTCCCTCTAGATATCTGTAAATCCGCAGCGTATATAGTCCAAATGTCTGATACGGGAAATAGTAATTGTGCTCAGTTTCGATAATACCGGTCTTGGAATAGAAATCGTCTTTAACCATCAGAAATTCTGAACTGTCCGATGGCATATTAACCCCTCGCCCGGTATTTGTTAGGAAATGCAATGAGTATACGCCTGCTTTATAGTTCCCCGGAAACACTCTCGGATACATATGATTCAGAATATTTGAGACTATGCCGAATCCAAGCACACCGCTTTGATAACAAGCATCCTCGCTCATCTGGGCCAGCCCTGTATCGTCAATAGTATCAACTTCCGACAGTTCTTCTTCAGTCATTTCCTCATTGTATTCCAATGCAAAACTCATCATGTTATAGAATGTATCGTATAGTTGCTGGCTTTTGCATCCATAGAACTTTTTCTTCCAGTCACCCAAAGCTTCTGATCTGCTTTGCAAAGATTTCCTGATGACATCACATTCTTTCTTTAATGTAACTGCTTTGAAACCCTCCGTATCCTCCGGATATTCCTCTTCCATCAGGTTCATATCAAATATTTCAAAATATTTATCATGCAGCTTATCATTCTTCCTGATCATCTCATTGAGAAATGCTGAAAAACTATCACCCGGTGTGCGCAGATCCTTATAATGCGATACGCCTTCCAGATATTCATTCGCATACTGTTCAAGGCGCGGCTGCATTACCGTCCACACCTCTTCCATGTGATCCTGATCTTCAATAAGTTCAAATTCTTTCTGCCCTATGCTGGTATCTATCTGGCTGCTGATCATATCGCCATCTCCTATCTGAAAAATATAAAAATTAGCACAAGGTATAAACTGCTGGCATTCCCTCTTTTTCAATAAGCTCTCCTATTTTTAATAGGCCATATACCATAAGTGCTCTTGCATAAACATATGGCGTTTCAAGCCCGGGATATAAAGCTCTAAGAAGCTGCGACAGCTGATTATCCTTATCCACAGATCCAACGTTATAATTATTTCCTCCGCTATCAGCAACCTGGTATTCTCCGGGGGCGAAATCATCAAAATGATTTTTCAAAGCATAAGCTAGTGCAAATTTTGCTGCAGAAATAACATTTTCAAATTTACCGGTTTCTACAAGCATTTCGGCAACATCATTTGCTTCCTTGGATAATCTGATATTTGTTAAATCAGTCATAATGCGCCTCCTACTGCAATTCGATTTGAGTATTAAAGGAAGAATACCGCTGAAGCCTATATTCTCTCTTTAAGTTGGGGCCAAGCGTATCCCTGGCGTATTGTTCATTTATCTCACTTGTGTATGCGAGCAGTACAATCTGCTCCGACATTTTTGGCAAAACCTTTGTAATATTGCTTTTGTGCGTAGGATCCAGTCTTCCAAATGGGGAATCCATAATAATCGGTCCTCTCAATGGGGCATTTTTATGCAATGCACCTATAAGCGCCAATGCAACCACATGCTCGAAGCCAGCAGATCTTAAAGGAACAATCTCTCCAGACCTATGAACCATATACAGGCCGTAGTTATCATTTATCTGGAGACTTGTGTAATCCGGATCATTGCTGATCTGTACGAATAATTCTGTAGCATCCCTTTCTACATCATCCTTAAGCTTATCTCTATAGGATGCAATTCCGTCTTCAAATATTTGTGAAATTGCTTCACATAATTCCACTTTGCGTTTTGCCTTCTGGGTCTCAGAATCAGTCGAAACCTTATTAAGCTTTTCCTCTAATGAAGCCAACGCACTCTTCGTCTCATCTACGTGCTGTTTTTCAGCAGAAATTCCTTCTCTCAGGTTGTCAATCTTCTTTAAACAATTCGCCAGTTTTTTGACATTATCCTTTGTACCTCTTGAAAGCTCTTCAATATCCCCATGCCTTTCAAGCTCTTCTCTTATGGTCTTCTTCTGTCTTAAGGCATCATCAATTTCAACATCCAAATCTGCAAGCTGGCCTTCAAGAAGCTCAAGCATTTCCTTCTTGCTTTCACCTTTCAGCTGCTCGAGATTACTTTTTCTTACTCTAAGAGACTGAAGCTCCTGTTTCTCCGAAGTGCTTAACCCACCGTATTCACTGGTCGCTTCTGCTATCTTCCGTGAAAGCTCCTCCAACTTTTCCGCTGTTATGTCCTGATCACATAAATGGCAGTGATGCGCCTCTGCAGCCTTTTTCATATCAGCCAAAAACTTATTAGCTACTTTATGGGCACTGTCCTTCTCTTCAAGTATCTCAATCCCAGCATCTATCCCTTCAAGAATAGAATCTACTCTTGCACTTATCATCCCTTTCCACGCTGAATCCGTTGCCACAACAATTTGAGATAATAATGATTCCTTGCGTGCGGTTTTTTCGCTGATGTCCCCTTCCGTATCTTCCAGGTTCTTGATCAAGGTTGAAACGTGCTCACTTTGCTGCGCCTCTTCTTCCAGCTTCGCTTTGTTGTCCAACTCAATTGCCAGTTCATCCTGAAGTCGTTTCTGCTCACTGAGATGCTCCTGCTTCTCTGCTTCAAGTGCAGCCATTTGAGCCGCAATTTTTTGTGTCTGAGCATTACTTTGAGCAATCTTGTTTTTCTCTTTTCGATATGCCTCCAACACAAAGCCTGCATCGCTTGCACCATTTGTAAGCACAGGCACTCCAAGAATCTGCTCAATTGATTCCTTTATCGTGGTCCCTGTTGAAGTACCCTCCATCAACAGTTCCTCATAATCTTCAAGAAGCTCACCGTCAAACAAGAAGAACCTTGACACCTCGCTGGGCATAATAAGATTCAATTCGTGATCTCTCTGATCGGGAGAAAGGATTGCCCCTTCTTTTTTCAAATACACGCGTTCTTCATAATCATCATTTTTACTTGGAGTGCTTATCCCTCTTCTCGGAGTATACTGCCGCGTCAATTCATAATTTATGTCATCATTGCGCATCTTCAGGATAACCTTAAATTCATAGTGGCCATCCTTCTTACCCTCAATATTTGCAAGACTGGGAAGATCTACATCAACACCACGGCGGTTTTGATATCTCCCAAAAAGCGCATATCTGATTATATTTAATAATGTGGTTTTGCCTCTACCATTATTGCCCCATATGATCGTTACACCGTTCGCATCAGACAAATCGATTTTCTGTACACCTTTAAACGGTCCAAAATTTTCAATAACTAATTCCGTAAACTGAAGCATTATCACACCTCCTCATCCACGCTTTTTAAAAACTCATCGATAAGGCGCTTGGTCTCTTTTCTGGCCTGAGCTCTGTCATCAGTACGTTCAAACTCTACTTCCACAATATCTCTAATCAGCTTACTGGGAATTTCAGGATGCTGCTCTGCACGAAGCTTCTCAAGAACGCTTATTAGCTCCTCTACCTCGACATTAGTCTTCATCGTCTTCAATACCTCCATCCTTTATGGTGTCATAATCAATCTGATAATCGACCGCTATATTTTTTAAATCCGTGACACAAGCAGGATTTTCAGCACCTTTACCAAACTCAATCGCCCTTGCAAGCTCTGCAGAAATAATAGACAGTCCTTGTTCCGTATCGTCTGCTTCTTCTACCACTGGAACCGTGATTGCATCATACAAATGAGCAAAAAGCTTTCCTTCTGACTTTCTAAGGATTCTTCCTCTCCGCTGTATAAATTCTCTAGGGTTTTGTGACGAGGCAAGCACCAATGCATGAGTAGTAGACGGAATGTCTACACCCTCATCTAGGCATTTTATAGATACCAGCACACCGCCATTTTGTGAAAAATATTCAAGTGTTGTATCTCTATCGCCTTCCATGTCCGCATAATACTCATAAGCGTCAAAGCCCTCTATCCTGGCTAAGCCGCATACTGAATGCAGCTGATCTATATTGTCACAATAGATAATCCATTTCTGCCCGTCAGCAAAATTTTCTTTTAAGATTTTTAACGCCAGCGGAACCTTTCCTGCGGCATTTTTCACAATTCTCGACCTGTTTATCAACAGCTGCTTCAGCCTTGGATTCCCATCTATATTTATTTTCCTCGTTTCTTTATTTACAGTTCTGGCTATCAGTTTTTTTATCTCATCGGTAAGAGCATTCCAATCCTCCTGCTCTCTTGGAGTAAGGCTTATCCTTTGAGGATGATAAAAATATCGCGTAAGTACTCCGCCTTTTATAGCATCATCTAATGTAAACGGGGGAGGGATCAGGCCCCCAAAATAATCAAATAACGCGGCTGTTCCCACAGGATCTCCATAACGTCTTGGTGTAGCCGATAACCCTAGTCTGGGTCCCGAGCTTATACTGAGAATATTTCTTCTCTTTGGGCTTCCCATCCTATGCATTTCATCCGCAACAATAAATAAATGCTCTCCCTGATTCAGTTTTCTTACAAATTCAGGTGAACAAGCGGTATCCATGGTAGATATAACAATTCGTTTTTTACTGTCTGTAGGTCCTGTCCAGGCAGCAAGCTTTCCCGGCTTCTTCCAGTCTGTATTACTGTCGCCGCAAAGCATATAGTAAATATCCTGATCCTTCAGATTTTCTTTTAGCTCTTTGTTCCATTGCTTCAAAAGATCGCGTGATGGTACAAGCACTAATACTGATTCATTACGCCTTAATGCATCATTTATTGCACATATTGCTGTGAAGGTTTTACCACTGCCCGTCGCATGCTCAAAAATCCCTCTTCTTCCGTTTTTCTCCCATGCCTCTAATGCATTAACCTGATGCTTTCTTGGTGTTTTCCCATCTTTTGCTTTACTTGGCTTCCAGCGCTGCGCACGATTTTCAGTTACCTTGATTTCGTCAAGAAGCTCCCGCCACTTAACCCCATTAGTTCTTGCTCTTAATATTTCCTTCGCTGCCGACGGAAAACCATATACTTCAATGCCCGGAATCAAATGCTTCCAAAGTTTATTAAAAAAATCATCTGCTTCCTCAACCCGTTCTCTATCCCTTCCGTCAAGCCAGTTTGGGAAAACATCAATCGATTCAATATTTCCATCGTCTGAAAGTCCCTTAAAGGTTTCATTCATTGAGCCTCTAAAACCGACCATGTTGCCAGACGGATCCCTGAATACACCTACCTTGTCATGGAATAGTCTTTTGGCATTTGGCGACTCACATCCACTGGGGACAGCTATCTTTACATCAATTACTCCCTCTACTACTAAGTAGGCAAGAAGCTTTGACGGAGCCTGTAAATCAGGGCTTCCCAGCATAGCTTCAAATTCTTTTATAATAGAATCAGCAAGCAGCTGATCATTTTTTGCGTTATAACCCTGTGCTAAGGCTGTTTCATCTGCTTCCGTAATATAAGGGGAACAGATGATTCTAATTTTGCCCTCATGCTCAATAAATTCTTTAAGTGCATCCCAGGCAATAATATATATAGTACTCCCGAAGTAGCCAGATATTCGATCATAGCTACTAGCTATTCTCATACATGGCATGTAAAAATCATTTGCTATATCATCCTCCGCCTTGTTATATGAAGGGGCATAGGTATTATCACTTAGGAGCATTCTTTATAGCCTCCAATTCATGTTCTTTCATAATTTCTAGACGTTGTTTTATGCCCTCATAAAGATATTGCGGCCTCACTGTAACGATAGTTTCGTCATTTGTCCGCTTACTGCAAACAAGTTTTCTATAACTTGCCATAAGAATTGCATCCGATTTAACCTGGATATTACTGCTGAAGGAAATCTGATCATGCCGATCTGCATCCCAAAGCACAAATACTCCTTCTTCTCCATCCTGGGCATAAGCAGCAAGTATTGGCAAACGCCCATCTGAATAATCCAAGTGACCCTTTTCTTTTTTCTTTTGCCCTGGCAAAATAATTTGTGCCTTGTACTCATCAGCGGCTCTTCCGCCCGGAGGATTCGTCAGGTTGTATAAATACGCCCTTAGACGCAGTTCGGCCCCAGAAGGCATCGCAATATCTATAAGCAGCGGAGATGCCCCCTCATCCTCGCTTGACCATGACACCATACCACCAAGACCATCTATAAATTTCTTATTCAGTTCCTGCTTTGACAGCTTCCTGGGCTTCTCGGGCATCAGCGAGCACCTCCTCTTTTGTCTGCAGCAACCAGTCTTGAGCCTCATCCACATAACCCTGCACCATATCGAAGCCTGCGAACTTTCTTCCGAGCCTTAGTGCAGCACGTCCAGTAGTCCCGCTTCCAAGCCACGGATCAACCACAAGATCCCCGGGCTCAGTTGTTGCTTTTATATATTTTTCTGGCAAATACAATGGTTGAGTCGCCTGATGATCACCCATACGCGCAGATACAGGACCAGTAATAATATTTTTGGGCAATGCTCCCATAGGGTTAGGCGTTATCTTTTTATTCTTTCTCACATATGTGTTCCCATTAGCCCGCGGCTTATACTCATACTCTTCATAAGTCTTTACGCTATGTGACTGATATGGGCGCCTTATTGCATCAAGATTTATTGTCCATTTCGGTGCAACGGAGAACCATAAATTCTGTTCATAAGCATCCTGACACGCAACTCTGAGTCCTGTCGGCGCCGGATTTTCTTTTACCCATATTTCTATATCAACACAATACAGATTCCAGTGTTCCTCGAGCTCAATTGCAAGCTTTTCAACCACTAAAGACCTCTTTGAGGAAAGCTTACTCGTTGCCTTTTCTCTATTTGCTTTAACATTTATCACCAGAAAGCCATCTGCCCTTAGCTTTGCCGTAGCAGCATCTATGAACGGACTAATTTTCTCAATATATTCTGAAGCTTTCCATGTCCCATAATCTCTATCTGCATTTGGGTATGGCGGAGAACCGTAAACCAACTTAATAGAATTATCAGGCAGCTGCAGTATACCTTCCGCGCCATCCATGCATCTGACAGCAAATCCGTTTTCATTGATTTCATCAATCATTCACGTTACCTGCCTGCTGTTCCATATCTGCAAGCTCCTGCTTCATTCTTTCCTCTGCAAGCTCACAATACTGTTTGTTTGCATCTATTCCAATCCATGTTCGGTTATTTTTTGCGGCAACAACCGCTGCAGTTCCAGAACCTGAAAATGGATCCAGTACTATGTCCCCTTCGACGCTACCTGACAAGATAAAGAATTCGGCCAACTTCTCCGGGAAACGTGCAGGGTGTCCAATCTTTCTTTCACGACACATCTTTATAAATGAATCGTTGCTACTTGTATTTGCAATTTCTAACACAGAACCGGGATCAGACCCTCCATTGTTTGTCCAGGTCTTTTCACAATTAAAGTTATGAGTGCTGGGTCTGGTATTCTGGTTTCGATCACCTTTTCCTTTCCCATCCAGGTACTTTTGCATATCCTTGCTGTAGGGTCTTCTGATCGGATCCATTTCAAAATTCCAGTCCTCTGACTTTGCAAACCAGAAACAATATTCATGAGATTTCTTTGTTCTACCGTACCCTCCACGAGAATAAACATTTGGCGGTGTTGCCGGATTATACCAGATATAGTCACGTACCAAATGAAAACCAACTTGCTTACACAGGGCAACAACTAATTCAAATACATAGAGGTGCTGAAAATTATCCACCACCTTGTCATTAATATTTAGTACAAAGCTTCCATCTTCCTTAAGAATCTTATACATCTGCTTGGCCTTAGGAAGAAACCACTTTACATAGTCATCAGGGGCTATTGATGATTCTGTAATCCCATAGTCCCTCTGATCTGCATAAGGCGGAGATGTGATGATCAGATCGATGCTATTCATAGGCATCTGTTTCATTACCTCTTCGCAGTCTCCCACAGTAAATTTATTTTCAAAATCTCTTAAAGTCTTCTTGCGTCTTGACAAGGTGCGCACCCCGGTTTCTATAGTATTTAATTTGTTACGTCTTCAGATTCAAGCTCCATAATATCCGCCAGCTCGCAATGAAGGGCATCACAGATTCTACACAGTACATCTGTAGTTACATTTTCGTTCTTCCCAAGCTTTGCCATAGAGGAAGAACTAATGCCAGTGATGGCTCTTAAATCTTTTTTCTTCATGTCTTTATCAATTAATAGCTTCCATAGCTTTTTATAGCTAACTGCAGACATACTGCTTCCTCCAGCTTCAAATCGAAACGTGTATTTTTGACAAAACAGATTTTATATCTGCTATCGCAAATTTTATTATAAAGTATTTTCGAGCATGTCTCAAGCATATTGTGAGTTGACTCAGCATCTAAGAAATGATAGTATGTCGTTAGCTGCAAAGCTTACAGCTAACGACTATCAGAAAGGAGATCGTCATGGAAAAAAACTCAAAAACTTTCGGCGAAGTATTAAAACGGCTACGAGAAGAAAAAGATGTAACCCTCCGAGAATTGGCAAGAAAGCTAAATGTGTCTGCTCCATTTTTAAGCGATGTAGAAAAAAATCGAAGGGCTCCTCTTACAACAGAGCGCTTAAAACAGGTTGTGGAAGCGCTTAATCTGTCAGAGAACGAGGAACGTGAACTAATGGATGCAGTAGCTACTCAAAAGAAGGTAATTGCGCCAGACATTCCCGAATACATCATACAAAGAGATTACGTTAGCGCTGCCCTTAGAACTGCCCGTGATTTGGACGCAGGTGAAGAAGAATGGAATCAGTTTGTCGAGGCATTGAAGAAAAAGAAAGGATGATTAATGTACCAGCCGAACCTACGTTATAAATCCAATGGAGTACCTTTAGTTTCAAATGTTGAGCTCGATACCATCGGTGAAAGACTGGTAGTTGACTTCCTTAATCCCGCTCCTTTAGTACCATCAGAAATCGACATAGACCGTTTTGTACTGAAATACCTTAATATGAAGCAGGACTTTCAATATCTTTCCCACTGCGGTGTTTATCTTGGAGTTACCATTTTTCAGGCAACTAATAGCCTCCCTGTTTATATTCCTGAGAAAAACTCTGCGGATTATGTGGCTGAGGATGCAAATACAGTTGTTATTGATTCATCGCTTGATGCTCCAGAAGCTGAACATAGATATCGATTTACTATGGGGCATGAGGGCAGCCACGGAATTCTCCATCCATCGTACTTTCTAAGCACCATAGGAAGCGCTGAAAGAGATGAAACCGGGATATATGTGCGCTGTCGATCCGACTTTAAAATTTCCAAAATTACAGGCCTAAATAAAAGCTATTCCATGTCCGATTCTATGCGTGTTGAACAGCAAGCTAACAGATTAGCCTCTGCTATCCTTATGCCAAAATCCATGGTAAAGCTTATTTTGGCTCGTAGGCCTTATAATGGAAAGCTTCAATGGGTTTATGAGGCTATGTATCGCATAAGCGAAATTTTCAATGTTTCTCCTGAAGCAGCTTTTTATAGATTAAAGGAACTCGAAATAATACCGGAATGTGTAGAACAGCCAAGGTGATTATTTTTTTATCCAAAGTGTTAGCTGTTAAGCATACAGTTATCTAAAAGAGGTGAAACCAGTGGATCAGATAAAAGTACGAAGCAAAGGTGATACAGGACATTTCCTGTTCGCCTGGGAACCTGACGAAAATATTATCGATATCGTCAGAAAAAACATGTGCTATAGAGTAAAGCTCTATAACGATGGAATCCGAAAAAATTTTCAGGTAATCGATGAATACCCGAAAGACTCGGAAATCGAGATGGAATAACAACTGAATAACGAAACTCCTCAGAGCTGCTAGATGGCCAGAAGGTGTCAACGAAGAAATTCGAAGACATCCTCTGGCCATTTTATTTTCTGATGGGTTGCGTCCCAGACACGACGTTAAACTATCCCACCTCGAAGAGCAGCTTCCCTTAGCTAAGGAAGGTCTCATCTTCTCTTCAGGCGGCAACTAATTACTTGGTCCAGCCTTAATGAGACAGCTGGCCAGACAAATAGGAGGAATCCTATGCCTGGCCTACTGATAAGGAAAATCGAATATCGCCATACGGGTTCCTCCATGTCAATCGCAGGAGGAAATCCGATATGGCACTCACAACTGAATACTGCAGCAAGTACAAGAGCTACAACGGCAAGGAAGTAACCGAGGGCACAGTCCTGGCGCCCTTCGTGATCTCTGACGAAGAGTATGCCGCCAACACCAGCATCATCAAGGCGAATGTTCGCAAGTGGAAGGTCAACGGCGTGATCTTCAAGATCGGCTTCATGGTCGTACCGGAGGCAGACTTCGACAAGATGATCTCCCTCTATCACAGTGCGATCAACGACTATTTCGAGGAACATCCAGAGCGCCGTCCAGGAAGATGCCTGCTGGGCATGGACAAGGACGGTCTCCCGATCCTTTGCAACAAGCATGATCACAACTGCACCGACTGCCCGCACCGCTATGAGGGTCTGCCCCGCTACAAGAATCTGGAGGACTTCATCCAGTTCGAATCCTTTCAGGACACAAAGACCGATGATGACGGAAATGAGGTTTCTCTCGATGTAGCGGATCCGTCTCAGGATACAGAGGGCACTGCCCTTCTGGCCGTCCTCTTCGACGAACTGATGGAATATCTGCAGGAAAAGAATCCGAGGTATGCTGAAATGGTCCGCCTGGGCAAGGAAGGTAAGTCCAAGGCTGAGATCTTCGCAGCCGTCGGTCTTGAATCCTCCTTCGGCTACAAGGAGTGGAATCGCGCCAAGAAGCTGTGCGAGGAGTTCCTGGCAGATTAACGTGAAAGCTCTATAACCACCAAGAGGCAGCGTCCCGTAAAAGGATGCTGCCTCTTTCTTGTTCATCATATACGTCCTCATGACATCTGACAGCTGCGCTGATCATGTATCAGCATGCTGCCTTCTCTTCATACCAGGCTGCCAACGCCTGCTCCACAACTGCAGCCATCTGCTCCGTATTCATTCCGGCAAAGTACTTCTCACAGATCGTATTAGGAAGCTTCAGGCTCACACCGGCGTTCACGCTGTGCTGTCTGACAGTGACCGCGTCAATGATCTCGGCAATACTCTCCGCTGTTAGATTCCCACTGTGGCTTCGAAGATCTGCTGCCATTCTGGGCTTCACCTTCAGATCCTGCCGGCTGATAATATCCCACACCAGCCTCTGCTCCTCTTCTGTCAGAAATGACAGATCTACGGCTGCCAGCAGAGCCAGATTTCCATCATCGACAAGTCGTTTGAAATCAGGGATCAGTTTATTCAGCCGGAGAAGCCTTGCCGCAGATCTGCTGGAGAATCCATATTCTGCGGCGATGATATCCCGGCTCTTACGCCGGTGGCCATTGTGGCCACCGGAGAGCGTGTCCTTCTTTCCAGTCAGGGCTTCCAGTTCCCTGACAATCTCATCATGACGCAGGGTCCCGCACATCTTCTCATAGTGCTCCGCCATGACGGTTGCCTGTTCAGATGGCTTCAACTCAGAAAAGGACCGCTGCAGGACATTGGTCTCGATCACGTAAAGATACGCCTCCTCAGGCGACAGATCCGTCTTCACGATGGCAGGGATCTCCTTCAGTCCCGCCAGCCTGGCTGCATTCTGCCGGTTGTGACCGGAGAGCATCTCATATTCCCTGCCCTTCTTCTGAACGATCACCGGGCAGAGGACACCGTGCTCCCGGATGCTCTCCACCATATCCTGCAGCCGCTCTCCCTCATACAGATGGAAGGGATGATCATGATAGGGCATGATCTTATCAATGGAAAGCATCTCGATACCATTCCCGCCTGCTGCAGCCATATCGTTGCCACTGATCAGGTCGACCGCGTCACTGAATATCTTTCTCTTTGCATCAGCCTTCATTAGCGATCACCTCCCGCGCCAGATTCCTGTAAGTCTCGCATGCCTTCGATTCCGGAGCATATTCCAGAAGCGGCTGGCTGTAATAAATGCTTTCGCCGACCTTCACGGTATTCGGGATCCTGCTGTCAAAGATCTGCAGCTGTCCCTGAAATGTCTCCTGGACCTGCTCCGTGATGGTCTTGCAGAGGATGGTTCTGCTGTCGCACATGGTCAGCAGAATTCCCGCTACCTTCAGTTTCCCGTTAATCCGGTTCCGGATCTTCGTCACCGTCCTGAGGAAGTCCTGCAGTCCCATCATGGCCAACAGCTGCGGATTGACGGTCACGATCACCTCATCAGCGGCGGACAGCGCATTGATGGTCAGCGCTCCCAGTGACGGGCAGGTGTCGACCAAGACATAGTCGTAATCGTCCTTTACCTCGTCAATGGTTCTGCACAAGATCTTCTCCGTACCCATCTCCAATCTGAGCTTGGCGTCCACCGCCGACAACAGCATGGACGCTGGAATGAAATCAACGCCTTCCCGCTGCCGAATATATTCCTCCTTGGCCGGCAGCTCTTCCTCCTCCAGCGCCTTCAGCATCAGATCCCCGATAGTAACCGGGACCGCAGCCGGATTCTCCACGCCGAAGCAGGTAGTCAGATTGGCCTGAGCATCAAAATCGATCGCCAATACCCGCTTCCCCTGCTCTGCCAGTGAATAGGCCAGGTTGTAGGTGGTGACGGTCTTCGCCGTCCCACCCTTCATTGCTCCGATCACATAAACCTTCGCCATGTCTGCCTCCTCATCTCAGAATCTGATCCAGCATGGAATCCGTGTGCGATGCAAATTCATCCGCCAGAATCCTGCCAATCTCATCCCCGAACAGGATGATGACGATAGCTGCAATGACCACGATCCAGATCAGGATCATTCTCACTCTATATTCCCTCATGCTCTGAACCCCACTTTCCGCTCTGCCACACACAGCTGCTTCAGCCGCCGCTTCTCTTCAGCGAACTTCGCCTCCAGCTTCCTTGTCTCGGCCTCCATGAAGGCTCTTTTCTCTTCCCGCTCCTTAATCAGTTCCTCATCAACGCTGATAATGATCCTGCCGTCCTCGCACTTGACCAGCACCGGATCACCGATATTAAAGCCCAGGTCCTGAAACCATACACCCTGGATCTTGAGCGCCGGTATCCCGGATCTACATCCGCGTGCCTCGCCAATCGTCAGCTCTCTGTATTCCTTCTTTTCTCTTGCCATATGCTTTCCTCCATAGATTTGCTCATTCTGCAGAGCCTGATCCGGCTCCGCGACAGGTAAAAAAATAGGACCTTGGATGCCGTCACATCCTCAGTCCTATTTCCGCACCTTCCAAAGGGCAGCTTGTCCTCAGGAGACCTGGTAATCCCCTCTGCCCTTTGGAATATTCAGGTTATTCGATTATGTTCAGCGCTGCCCATGATCCTCACCCGCCCAGTAGCGAATAAAAATAGGACTATGCCGGAAAAGCCTTTGTTTAAGCCGCTTTCCGATGTAGTCCTATTATTTCACAATCATCTAGGAGGGCGCAGTCGTACTCATCTGCACCGCAGCGACAAAACACCGTAGGATACCGGAACAGGGCCTTTATCGTCCCCTTTGTAAAATCACCTCCGACCAGTTCCTCGGTAAAAAGATTTCTCGGGGCCGCGTTGACAGTCGAATAGACCGCATTCAGCCTGTGCCCGGCCTCTTTGTTGTTGAGCATCTGGCCCAGGGCATTGATAGCCACAACAGACTTGCCGGTTCCTGCTCCGCCCTTGATAATGATGGTCCGCTTCCCGCCGTATTTGGCAGAATCAACTGCAGTCTCCACAATCTGCGCCACCGAAGTCGCCTGGGCTTCATCGTAGGAGAAGAAAGGGTTTCCCTTAATCGCGTCCCGCAGCATCTTTGCCAGGAACTTAGAGGGCACTATGCGGCTGTCCTCAATCTCATACAAAAGCCTCTTGTTCGGTTTTTTTATAAACTTTGAGATATAGGCGGAAAGGCGTTCCTTCTGCCCCTGGTAAAAAACCGGGGCTGATTCCACCAACGGATATTTGCTGACGTCATCCAGGAGAACGGAATTCCCCTCCGCCATGTTGTGAAGGTAGGAGCATGACGGAAGTCCCACCTTCTTCTCTCTCACATAGACGTTAAAGTTCTGCAGGATCTGAGCGTAGTTGTAAGCCTGGTAGGATGGGTGCCAGTAGTCTCCTTCCCCGCCTCCGCCAAAAGTATTGACAAAATACTGCTTGTTGGACGGGCTCACCCGGGACCACTGTTTCAGCTCAATCACCACTACATTTTCCTGGCCCTGTGCATCATCCCCACAGATCAGGAAATCAATGCGGTCTCTGGATTGTACCAGCTTGTACTCCACTGCCACATCCACGTCTCTGTCGACGTTGGAATCCTTAAGAACACTCGCCATTTCCGGCAGAGATGCGTTCCAGGCTCTGACCTGAGAATCTCCGAAATAATTGATCCCGCACAGAAGCATCTGGTCTGAAATGATCTTGCCGATACTGTTTTTTTCTGCACAATCAAGACATTGCGAAATAAAGGTATCGATATTTTCTCTATAGACAATCATCTCACAGCTCCGTATATTTTGCCGCGCTGCCCTTTGCCTTCTCCACCGGGTACTTGACCTCATTCTTTGTCATCTTGACGTTCACGATCTCATCCTCGTCAAGCCCCAGCTCATCAAGAAGGTTTCGGCAGTAAACCAAGACGTCGGCCAGTTCTTCCTTCACGTGCTCCAGATTGTACTGATTCTCGCTCCACTGGAAGCACTCGAGAAGCTCCGCAGCCTCAATGACGATGGACTTTGCCAGGTTCGCGGGCGTGTGGAACTGCTCCCATTCCCGGTCCTCTGTGAACTTCCGAATGCGCCTGATGGTCTCTTCCTTCACTTTGCTCTTCCTCCGGTATCTGCTGATCTCAAGGTCCTTTCACAGACCATTTAATCAAGTATAGCATACTTTGTATGCACCTGCGCATTTGCAGAATCCGTGAGAGGTTCTTGATGATCGCAAACAAAAGAAGCAGCCTTCTCCGATTAAGGAAAAGACTGCTAATATTTGAGTTGCCGCCGCGCTATGGATCTTTGGTCCCTCCGCCCGTACGTCCAAAATGGTCCAGCGTTCTCCTCTTGTAAGGGTAAACACCCGGGACTCGCACCTTGGGTAACCGCCGAAATGATGGCATGAATTGATTGCCAAATCCTATATTTATGGGATTGAAATCAGGTAATCCACATGCACTTTTCCATCTGCAGATTTCGGCCCACTAACATCAACCGTGAACAAGGTTACTATTTCTCTTTTATAATATCATGCTATGTATAATATATCTTACCTAACACATTGTATAATAGTGCCTGTTTGACCATCTGACCATTATTCAGAACTACCTCTTCGCATCGCAGCTTGGCATTATATTTTTGGTCGCCCCGCTATCAAGCCTTATCTGTCATTGTCCTGCTCTATTACATCATTCCACATCAGATATTCCAGTTCTTCAGGGCGAGCACTCTGCGGAATCGGACCATAGGTTTCAGGAATCACAACCGATGGATAACCAACACCTCCAAATCTCAGTTTGAAATTCCCTTGGTACACAAGATTCCCTTCTCTGTCATAATAAGAACCTGAGACCGGGGCATTAGGACCATATGCCTTATTGAGCCGGAAAAGTCCCTCAAACCTCAGATGTCCGTCTGGATAGTACTCCTTTCCAGAGAGCAGGCCCTTGATCCCAAAATGGCCCTCCTGGAACTTGTTTCCGTTCTCATAGTACGACACGCCATCTCCACAAGGTTTTCCTTTATAGAGGTACCCCTCATAGAGAAGCGCGCCATCTGTTGATAATAATTTTCCACGCTCCGTCTCGACAGTTACGTCGGCCTTTTCCGTATTTACAGTAATGCGCATACTCATATTCTCCTAAAACTCTGACTCATACCACATGCCGCCCGGATAGTCCTCTTTTAGTCTTGATCTTGCGTGGATATCATGCTCTCTGCAGATTATAGCTAATCCCGGCTCCGGTTCCGCTCCCAGTCTTTCCTTGATTACTTTCTCGGCTGTTTCTTTATCTGTATCCAGTGTCAGCGAAACCGCCTCCAGAAACTTCCTCGTGTTTTCCTCGTCAAAAAATACGGTGTGATACAAATCATTCCCGCCGCAATACTCGCATTCTTCCTCTAGAAACTCTATGGTTAGCCGTTTGCTGATACTAACATACACATATATTTTTCCCATTTTCATTTTTCACCTCCATAATGCTCCTGTAGCAATAAAAAATCCCGTCTGTACGACGGGAATAGAATGATATACAGTATTCTCTCCCATCGTACAAGCATTAGCACCTTACCCTCTGGCAGGTTGCTGTGCGGTCTTTGAGCTTGTCTCTCGCGCACTCTCTATAGGGGTTAACTGACTCTCTGTATTAATACTAACCTGGGGACTCAGCAATCACAAGCCAGTCCTGTTTGATCTGGAGTGCCGAAAAATCAAGCGCTCCTTGTTCTGTTGTTCCAGGCCTTTATCCTTTCATGGAGCAGTCTGCAAAACGGCAGGCTTACTACCAACACAAACGTATCGGCAATAAAAGCGGATGTGTTTTTTGCCACTCTCACAAGAAACGGCTGCGAATACAGGATGTGCTCTACCAGAGATTTCACACCAAGGATTCCTTCCGCTACTGCCAGCGTAATAATGAGCACCGAGATGGCTGCCCTGAAAAGTCCAGGTTCCCAGTTCTTTGTATAGCGGAACAGCGCTCCCATCTCCACCCCGATCACGATGTTCCCGGCGGCCCATCCCGGCATTCCTCTGAGCCCGCCCGTCAGAACGCAGTACAGGATTGTTCCGAGCACGCCTACCAGGGTGCCCTCCAGCGTTCCTACGGAGTAGCAGTATACCGCCATGACGACGTATCCGAGGCACAGATAGTAATTCTCGAATACGGGTACCTGCAGGCATAGCGTAAACACGACAAACAGCGCGATCCCGATCCCGACGGTACTGATTCGCTTAACATTTTCTGTCATGCGTTCCTCCTCTTGCTGCTTCAATCCGCTATTTCCAAGCTTTCCGCATTCCCCGGGGCAGTTACAATATACCATTTCTGTCTGCCTGAACGGTCGCTTCCCGAGCGACATTTTAATCTCCGCGAAACGGAAACTATAAATTGCATGTTATCTTACGTTTGATTTATCATAAGTACGCCATTGAAGTCGTGGAGATCCCGGAGGAGGCCATCCTTCCCGCGCGGGCGGCCCTGGCTGCAAAGGGAATCTACTGTGAGCACACCACTGCCGGAAACTACGCGGCATTCTTAAGATACAAGGAGCTTCACGGCGACGCCTCCGACAGCCTGATCACCATGTGCGGCGCCGGCTTCAAGTCCGACCACTGAGCTGCGGGAATACTCACCCGCGAAGACGATCACAACAGAGCCCAGACACGGGAACGCCCAAACACGGGAACGCCCGGCGTTAAGACCATAACGCCGGGCGTTCCTTAATGTACTTCTGTTAAGTCTTGTCTGCGCAGCATACGGAAGTCATCGCCTGGTCTGTATCATTTGACCTTTCTGCAGAAATAGGTGACGCCGAACAGCTCCGGCTTGCCGCCGGCAGGCGTGAAGGAACCCACCGCGTGCTGCTCATCCCCCGACATGACGAAGGTGTTGGCGGTAAACTTGTTTCCCTTCTTGTCTTCCGCTTTCAGGTACATCCGCTCCGGGTAATACTTACCTGCGAGTTCCACGGGACCTCCCTTCTTTTCGGTCCACTTTCCGTCGCTGTCCTCGATGCCGGCAAGAATCACCGTGACGCGGGCATCCACACTGCCATCCCCCGCGGCGAGGGCCTCCACCAGCCTGGCGGCGGTATCGGTGCCCTGATAGCCCCCGGCCTTTGCCTCCTCGCTCTTCTCAAAGGCGAGAAAGCCGTAAATCTCGGGATCGATGTCCAGGAGCTTTCCGTTTGCTCCCGAGAGCGCCACGTTGATCCAGTAGAGCTCCCGCTGGGCCGTGGACTTTTTATCCCCTGTATAGCGCCAGACCGCCATTTCCCAGATGCCGCCGGCCCCGTAAGGATTCTCAAAGGGAACGTCCTTGCTGGAGTCGTAGGTTTTCGGCTTGAAGGCCCAGTTAAAATCATCGAGGGAGGCCTGTGACGGCGCGGCGAAGCCGGGACCGGCAGAGGCTGAGACTGAGCCGGAGCCGAAGGCATCCTCCGCTTTTTTGCTCTTCCCGCAGGCTGTGAAGGAACAGAGAAGGGCGGTGCTGAGAATCAGGGAGAACAGAACTCTTTTCAGAAAAGCATTCATGGGAATCTCCTTTCTGTCTGATGTGCTGCATATGGGTTATGCTGTTTTTCCCATTATACCCAAGGCTGCTCGGGCAGATATGGTTCCAGGCAAACTGTCCATGACAATTGTCCCGACATTTATCCCGACATCCGGTTTGGGGTGAAGATTGTTCCATCGGCGGGCGTTTTCCTGGCTTTCCGCCAAAACACCCGCTCGGGCGACCTGCTTGCTTCCGCCTGCGGCGGGCGTTTTCCTGGCTTTCCGCCAAAGCTCCCGCCCGGGCGACCTGCTTGCTTTCTCCTGCAGCGGGCGTTTTCCTGGCTTTCCGCCAAAACACCCGCTCGGGCGACCTGCTTACTTCCTCCTGCGGCGGGCGTTTTCCTGGCTTTCCGCCAAAACACCCGCTCGGGCGACCTGCTTACTTCCTCCTGCGGCGGGCGTTTTCCTGGCTTTCCGCAAAAACGCCCGCTCCGGCGACCTGTTTGCTTTCTCCTGCGGCGGGCGTTTTCCCGACTTTCCGCAAAAACGCCCGCTCCGGCGACCTGCTTGCTTTCTCCTGCGGCGGGCGTTTTCCTGGCTTTCCGCAAAAGCGCCCGCCCGGGCGACCTGCTTACTTCCTCCTGCGGCGGGCGTTTTCCTGGCTTTCCGCAAAAACGCCCGCTCCGGCGACCTGTTTGATTTTCTCCTGCGGCGGGCGTTTTCCCGGCTTTTCGCAAAAACGCCCGCTCCGGCGACCTGTTTGATTTTCTCCTGCGGCGGGCGTTTTCCCGGCTTTTCGCAAAAGCACCCGCACGGGCGACCTGCTTGCTTCCTCCCGCGGCGGGCGTTTTCCCGACTTTCTGCCAAAGCACCCGCACGGGCGACCTACTTGCTTTCTCCCTAAGCGGACGAAACTACCCCGCCCCTCTGGTTTCGTCCGCCCTCGGCGCTGCCGGGCGGGTTGATTTCCTGGTCTCCTGCCAATTTTTCTGCCTGTAAGCGGACGAAACACCCCTTGTTAGGTGTTTTCGTCCGTTATAAATAAAAAAAGCTCTCCGGGATGAATCGTTTCCGTTCATAAATTCAGCGCATGGATACTCGTGACTTTAGTCATGAGAGGAAATGCGCTGGTTTTCACCTCGCTTTCTCGAACTTGTGTTTTCTTTTTGGGTTTCTTGTGATATAATAACAGTAGTATATTGTCGGATATCTTAAAGACATAAATCTTCGCTA